>Ga0226658_10001711_pt1 | contig 10998 bp, 6 predicted proteins | sample OliLak19BULKMAT1_FD_169091 | JGI IMG/M metagenome (GOLD analysis project Ga0226658, IMG submission 169091) | Freshwater microbial mat bacterial communities from Lake Vanda, McMurdo Dry Valleys, Antarctica - Oligotrophic Lake LV.19.BULKMAT1 (v2)... | ecosystem: Environmental > Aquatic >... | reverse complement strand
CACCTCGACTGCACCAGTTCTTCCAGCACCAGCACTCCGAACCACGTCCACCGACACGCCAAGTGAAACATCTTCTACATCTTCATCAGCATCGTTGTCGTCATCGTCGTCATCAGTATCGGCTTCGTCATCGTCATCGTCATCATCATCATCTTCATCGTCATCGTCGTCATCAGTATCATTGCTTGAAAACCATGGCAAGAGTCATGGCGAGATGCGACGAACAGTTGCAACTGACAAGGCCAAGGCGATGTTCGAGACATGTCGACAAGAGGCATTTTCCATACACTTCAAGGATCGCGAGGATGCGGTTGCAGCTTTAACGGCAGCCGAGACGAGCATGTATTCGACGCCAGGTCGCAGTTTGATTGCGGACAATTTCTGGCATTTCCGTGCACAATGTCTCATGGATTGCAAATTGAGTGCCGAGTTTGAGCGTGCACATGTTACGGCCATTCATGCGTGTCACGCGGCACGTGTGCCACTCGGTACATATACTATGGCTGGTGGATTGTGGACAACAACGCCTCTCATTCAACGGCACAATAAGGATGTAGTCCTATTTTCATCCTTGCCTGATCGTCATATACCGTTTTACCGGGCATGGTTTGGCATGCAGAAAATGCCGAAATTGTGGTTCTCAAAACTGTCACTGAATGCACTATTGGATCGTGACATTACGAGTCTGGCACACGTCTGGATTGCCATGGATCGATGGATAAACACGAACCTTGCGCGTTTCGAATCAATATGGACATTCAATGCTGCGCTCTTCGACATGCTCGAAGCACCACAAGTCACGCTGCCATCCTGCATTCGAACATGCCCGTATCCACGTCTCAGGATACCAGGTATCATATGATAATCGCTGTTTGTATCAATCTTTCGTCTTCAAGCGGTTTGAATGCGACATACGTTTAATGCGCGATGAAATCAGTTCGAAGAGGTCCCAGATTGCTCGGCGAACTCTCCCGGAACAAAAATTTATACTTGATGGTTTACCCATTCACGAGGATTTCAAATCGCTTAATGCAACTGAACTACAGCAATACCATCTGAGACGACAGAGTTTACGTAGCGACACGAACAAGAGCATTCTCTGCAGCCCGGCTATGTTCAAGACACCATCGGTCATGCTCGATCCATGTCATTTGATACCGAGGACTTTTCGTACCCCATGGACAATGACGAGGCTTGATGGTTTGGACGTGGGCGACGATCCTTCACCGACAACAGCCAACCAATCATCAGTAATCTGGTCATTCAGTATTGATGTACCACGCGCGGTCGCCAATCACTTGTCCATTCGTGCACAAACAGTGACGTGGATTGCGGAAAGGACCACTTTGTTGTTTCCCCTTGCAACACTTGTACTGGACTTTGCGTGGATGAAATTGAACAAACACCAATTGGAGATGGCCACCTCTTTCGGCCTTTCGGACTCGGAACCCTCGGTGAGTTTCACGACGTGACGCCATTCTCTGAAACGAATGGGATTTGTTTGCCAGCCATTCGGACAAGACCGTTTCTCTCTCCTTCAAAACAAGAATTTTTTTATGCTAGTCATCTAAAAGAAATCTGGGGTTGAGCAATTCTTGTTCACGCACTTGGTGTGCAAACAGAATCATGTCATTGATCGGGTTCGGTGGCAACTTCGTTCGATCAATGTCCGCAGGAATGTCAATTTCCTGTTCCGGTCCAGGACCGAGTCGGACGAATTTCAGTTTGGGGCGCGTGTCGATATCGGCCAACTCGTGATGACGTTCCTTCTCCGCGATAAACATCGAAAAACGATAAAGCACACCATCGGCAATGAACCAGCGAACATACAATCCTTGGTGTGCAATCAAGTACGACACCATTCCAACCGTACCGTAAGCTGACCACGTGATACGATCCGGAACCGAAATTTTGCCAATTCCGCGCACAAAGCTTTCCGACAATGTTGCAACCCCTTTGGCCCACGACTCTCCTCCACTGGTGGACTCAATACGAGCACGCGACCCAGTGCTGTAAATATCCGTACCGGCCAACATCTTGAGTTTATAATCCGTTCCTGGACAATCCGTCTCTTCGTACAATTGAACAAGCTGTCGCTGTAGCTCAAGCATGTAGAGCCGGTCAACCGTTTTAGACACATCTGGTATTTTAGCAAGCATGTCTTCAACCATCTGTCGGTATTGTTCGAGATAATGGAGTTGACGATCCGTTGGCGGATTCGGCATTGCGTTCGCCATGGACAAACAAACCACGATAACCCAAATCTCTGGAATGCGCGTGAGTTTATTTCTCAAAAAATGGGTGTGTTTATACCCCGTTTTTTTTAAACAGTGATCAGCGGCATTCATCCAGTCAGTAAACGTGACAATGACTTTTGCAGACGCTTTTGCTGGAATATGCAAGGTCGTGTACATTAACGTGACCAAACGCGAGGACCGGAAGCGTGAAGTCGAGGCGGAATTTGTTCGGGCGGGTGTCCCGCCATCTAAGATTGAGCGGTTTACGGCCATTACACCGTTTGGAGATGAACCCGCATTCTATGCATGCGCACGTTCTCATCATGCCGTCTTGAGGCGTGCAAAAGAGCAGAAATGGACCAATGTGTGGATCGTGGAAGACGATCAAGACTTTATTGAACGTATACACATTGTCCACCGCAACTTGCCACGCTTCTTTGAGTTGCACCCGGATTTCGATGTGTGCATGCTATGTGCATCTCCAGCAGAAATGCACGAAACTCCCACGGGAATTAAAGATGATGTGGTGAATCGCGTGACGAATGCAAACGGCGCGTGTTCATATATTGTGCACGAACGAATGTATGACCGATTATTGGCATGTTGGGACGAGTGCATTCCCAAGCTCCTTGAGACCCGCCAACACTGGTTATGGATGCATGACATCCATTGGAAAAAAATTTTACAGCCAACATCTCAATGGTTTGTCTTTTCGCCGCAATTGGCACATCCTCGTGCATCGTTTAGTGACCTGGCCGGAGAAAAAACAAATCATCACAATGTTCTCAAGCCGTTTGCATACAGCATTACACTGGTCACGGGATACATCCCGTTCGGCGACCTGGAACCAAATACAGCGCATCCGTCATCACACTATTTACCCGCGGCGAAAGAAATGTTTGACACGTCCCTTCCCGTGTATGCCTTTCTCCATACATCGCTTGCGGATGCATTTGAAGAACAGCGGCGACGACGCGGGCTCGCCGACCGAACCAAAATTGTGCGCATCACAACCGAAGACTTGCCACTGATGCGTTATCGTGACCAGCTGAACAAGCAGAGGGAGATTTATTGGCCGACACGCGATCGTCGCAGTTCAGCGTCCGTGCACTTGATGACATGCAGCAAAGCCTTGCTTTTGTCGAAGGCAATTGAAGATGATCCATTCGAGACGGCGGCATTTGCGTGGATTGATTTTGGTGCAAGCCGCAGCGCGTTTGAAAGCCAGAAATTCGAGCATGCCTTGGTGCTCGACCGCTTGAAGAAGGAGAATGTACCTGTCGACAAGGTGGTGGTTATGGCCGTCAATTCGGTTGACCGCGATTTGCTGGATCGTGTTGACGCAGCGACAAAGGATGAATCCTTGTTGAAACAACCGCCATGCACTTCACCAGCGCTTCGAGAATATTATGCCTCGTATCGTTATGGATTCGCGGGTACGTTTGTGACCATGGGCAAGGACATTGGTCGATTGTATTGCGCCGAGATGCTGCAAGTCGCAGAACGACATATTCAGGTTTTAGGAGGCCACGGGGAGGAAATGTGCTTGTGTCTGGTCCATCATCGACATCCCGAATGGTTCGAAGTGACGGCCGGTGATTACAAGCAGCTCTTTTTGAATTATCGAATGCCGACATTAAACACGTATCACTTGGCTCATGTCGTGCGCCGATTCATCGAGACGCGCCACCACAAGGAGGCTACCAAACTTGCTCAACAAATTGTTGCCCAGCACAAATGCGGTGTTTTTTCGCTCCCAATGCCCGAATGGTTGTCGACACCCTTGCGACAAGCCTTGTCGCTCGCCGTCTCGAGCAAGACACCGATACCTCCTCCGCCTCCTCTTCCACCAACACTACCACCAGCATCTGAAAAAGTGGCTGAAAAGCAAGAAAAAGACGAAGACCGGATCGTGGCATGGATTGGAAACGACGCGGAATGGAGTCGATTTGAAGCAAATGGGAGTGAAAACAAATTGGCTGCACAATGGGCATGCGAATGGCAACCGAAACTCGCCACCATTGCAGATCGTGCCATGAAATTGAAACCACACGTGCGTCGCTTGCAAGATCTTGTGACGGGATGGCAATCTGTACGTGTGCCAGTCAAGGTGGATCCCGGCTTTCTTGAAATGAACGCTTCAATCTTGCCGTTCGGGTCTGCATCCGATCGATTGATTATGGCGGTGCGCACACGCAAGTATGAAAATTACCACGGCGAGTCTCGTACACGCATTTTGGTCTTGAGCAATGACATGGAATTCAAAGTGCAGAGTGATGAACCCGTGGCGGAAACGTTTGTCGATGCATCGTTTCCGTATGTCGGTCTCGAAGATCCGCGCTTGTTTAGTGTTTCGAGCGACGGCAAGCGTCTCGAGTTTTTCGCGACATCGCTCGAAGACACGCGTGGTCAACATCAACGCACGGCCGTCTGTTCTGCTGAACGCATTGAAAAAGACGGTGGTGAACGTGGATGGCGCATTACGAACAAGCGCACGGTCTTGCCCATTCGTTCCATTGAAAAGAATTGGTTGCCCTTTGTGGCCCCGGGACCCAATCTCTCGGACGGAAAATGTGTCAAGTGTTTGTATGCCATCGATCATGTGCATGGTGGAGTGGTTGCCTTGTGCGATCCGTCATCGACGCCCTCTACAGCCAAGTTTCAAGATTCACTGCTGGCTTCGCAATTGGTTCGTGCGGGTGAATTGAAGTGGAAAGGGTCGGCCGCACCCGTATGGATTGCAGATTGGAGTGCGTGGTTGTGTGCTGTGCATGTCAATGATACGGATCCTACACGTGGCGATCACCGCTTCTTTGCCACGCGCTTTGTGCTTCTCGAACGGGATGGACACTGCATTCGTGCGTATTCCGAGTGGTTTTATGTACACCACCCAATGTTGGAATACGTCAGTGGCTTGTGTTGTGAAACGCAACCGACTGCAGCCGATGAACTGAAACAAATCATCATCAGCTATTCCGTGCGCGATTGTGAAACGCACGTTGCACGGTTTGACATGGCTTCCATGGAGCGTCTTGCGTGGTTATCACCTCGAACGAATGCCACTCGATTAATTCGTCTGCCCCTTTCGCGAGTCTTTTTTCCATCCTCACAAAAAGTGACGGAACCGATCGTGACGAGCGACTATCGACACGTTTCGTGGACCGCCGCAGTCACGAGCAAGAGCGCTACATCTGTTGGTATCAACGCATCCGATTCATCCGTGTCGGCGAGCAAAGTGGTGGAAAACAAGACCAAGACGGGACAATGGATTTTGCACGTGACACATTACAAGGAGCGACTCGAGTGGCTTGGTCGTGTTCCAACCACATGTCGTAAGATTGTCGTCATTCATCGCGGTCCATCTGACAAGACCTCCGCAGATTATGGCGTACCGGCTTCAAACAAGATCGACATTGATTGGCGGGTACAGCCAAATGTGGGCCGAGAGGGGCGAAGCGTGTTTGAATATGCGCTCGAGTTGAAGGCACAGAAGGGGAGTGGCGTCGGTACCGGCATGATGGCCGATGGTGACACGATTGTCTTTTCCCAGTCGGATCCAGATGCACATGTTCCCTGGGCATTTCCCGTACATGAATTCGATCGATATGCATCGTCACCAGACCCTTTTGTGATTTCTACGGATCCAGGCATGTTTCGCGAACCGGGTCACTTGCAGCAGCATCACAAGTATGCACAAGCGCTCAACAGTCAGACGATGCAGCCATTGCCACTGACGTTTGCTCAGTTTTACGAGCTGTCACTCAATCGCAAGTATCCGACTACAGGTGTGCGCGTTTCATGGTGCAATGCCTTTGCGGTGACGGTCGAGCGGTTGATGGCACACTCGACATGTTTCTACACGCGCATGATTGAAACCATGGAGGCACCTGACCCAGAAAGTGGACATGCCGTAGAACGCTTGATGCGATCGATTTTCGGTGGATCTAGAGCCGATTTCGTACCTATTGCTGCTTAAATAGGACGATACAATACGATAAAATTTTTTGCCGCACATGAATTGAACCGATGTGGCTGTTGTTTTTTTGAAGGTAAATGTTAAAACGCATTTTTTTCGATGAGGGTGCAAGAAAATCGCCAGAGTGTGAAACGATCGTTTCGGAGCATTCATCATGACAAGGATGACGATGATGATGATGATGCCGATGATCGACAAGATGCCAAACATGCCAAGTACGATGGTCCTAAATACTGTCAACTGCTGTCATTGCCATCCGCGCCGACTAATTTACCAAATGCCAAAGCCGCTCTTGTACAAGACTGGCCGCGATTATCCATCACCTTTCTAGATGCGAAAGGGCAGGTTGTCCGTAAAACACCGATTGATTACCGTCCACAAATGTACATGGCTCTCGCATCGATGGAAGCGATTGCACTTTCATTCGAATTGGAGTCGTCATCATCATCATCTTCTTCGCTTCCCGCCGTGGTATCTTCTTATGAGCGGCGATCGAAAGAGATTCTAGAGAAAATGCCCGCCAAGCTGGATCATCTATCGATTTCGAGTGCAACGTTCATTCGTACATTTCCAAGCGAAATGGATTGTTTATCGTTATGTGCAATGGTACATTCGTCCTCGTCACAGTCATTCACCTCACCAATTTCATCCTTGCCCACTGCAAGCAGTCTATTGCACGTGTTTTCATACGATGAACGATCGAGCACGTTCCGAGGTCCAAAGTTGTTCATGTTCGGATCCAACGATATGATTCCAACGCGAATCGTTGAACGGGATCGACAACTGTGGATGTATGCACCGAACGAATTGCCTTCGTATGCGTCAATGTCACGTGAAGGACCCATTCATTCGGAATCGTACAAACACTTATCACGAGTCAATGTTCCTCGTGAATCCGGAAGTGTGATTGATATGATCGTATCCGCTGGACATATGCGTATGTTGTTGCTCTGTTCAAATGCAGTCTACGTCCACGGCGCCCATAACGAAATTACCGAACTCTTGGCGGGACATCCTACTGTGTCTGGACATGTGGACGGTCCTGGCCATCTTGCACGATTCGACTCAGCAACAGCACTTGTGTTTCTACCGCATTGCGTCAACAATGAGCAATTTATCGTGTTGGAATCAACACGTATCCGGCATGTGTATTGGTTGAACCCGTTGACGTGTTTTGTGTGCACATTGCATGTGTTTGACACAACAGTTCCGCCACCGCTGCACTGTCTGTCGGTGAATTGCGATTCTTTGATGGTTGTGGATGAAAACATGAACGTGTCGGTTCTGGCAATCAAACAAGAACGAGAAATGGTTGTACGACCTCCCTTATCGGCTTTCGAGACTCATCCTAAGCTTTCTGAAGCTTATGTTTCGGTGGTGAATCGCATTCACAAACAGTGTGCCACGCAGACGAGTATGCCGATCGGCAAAGATCAAACGGCGAGTGTCGCCACTCTTGAGCACGTGATGAAGGATGGAGATCCCGCTGCGCGTCTTGCATTTGCTCGGCGATTGCTTGCAGTTGACCAGACAAATCCCGATGCAATCAAATTACTGACGCTTGCAGCTGGAAAACCACCGTTTGGAAGCACCACGAAATGTCCACGACTTCAAGCTTCTTTTGAACTCGGTGTTCAACACATGATTGGGCGTGCTTGTCCACAAGATGTACCGCTCGGTGTTGAACTTGTGACTACAGCTCATTATGCTGGATTGTGGCAAGCCAACCATTTGACCAGCATCATGCTCGCCTCGGGATCGATTCCCCAACGGCCTCGAAATATGGAAGCCGCATTGGATGCCGCCAAGAATGCAGCAATTCGTTCAGATAGGCATCCAGAAACTGTGCACACGCTGACTGAAATTGAGAATGTCATGAAGCGGGGGAATGCACGTCCTTCCAATTTTGATCCCAAACTTGCGTTGGATGCTGGCTATTCGACCATGGTTTTAGAAGCACTTGGAAACGCGCCGCAAGAACCGGGCATTGCCGCTTTGCTTGAGCAACTTGCTGAAACATATCATCATTTGACGAGTGCTCGCAAGTTGGCAGAAGCTTTTGATGGAACATATCGAACCATGCGTGGAATTGAACCAAAAAGTGATCCATCTCGAACAGTGTATTGGATGATGCGAGCACGTACCATCGAATCGTATCTTCGCCATCCTTCCGCGATTGCAGATTATATGACTGGTGGACCGTATGACCTGGAGCATGTGTTTATGCCGAAAGCACCCGAAGAGCCTGGTGTATCAACCGATAAGACGAGCAAGTCGGAAAAGAAGGCCTCCAAGTCGAGCAAGTCGGATAAATCTGATGCAACGAGCGCCATGAAGCAAAAGTCAGAGACTGATGCACGTGAAGTACCCGGTACAGTCGTGCTTCCAAATGGTCGAATTGGATGTTCGGTGGATGGATGCGGCTATGTTACGGATGCAGACACGCCTGGATTACGAACACGTATACGCACACACTATTATGAATCAAAAAAGGCTCAAAAAAGCGGCCACGAAACACGTGGCCAAGCAAACGACGAATAGACAAATGACACAGTACAGTGTATATTGAATTGTAAAACAAAAATAATTCGTCTAACTATATTTTTCTATAAAAAATCATTCGTCGGATCTCACGCCTCACACCTCACACCTCACGCCTCACGTGAGGCGTGAGGCGTGAGGTGTGAGGCGTGAGGAAAAATTTAGAAAAGAAATTCATTTAGGATTGATGTGTCACCCGAAAACTGACGAGCCGGTCCTCGACACCACCCACTCAAAATGGATCACAAGATTTTGAGGATCACCAAAACTCTTTTCCACACGCGTATCATGGATGCTATTCATTACTGTAGCAGTGTCCATAGACCAATAACATGATGCGTCTTGGCAGGAGTTGCATGATTAAATCCGCTCGGAAAATTATTATATGACGTATATGCCGACGTGATATTTTACACATTTTTGGTATTCATGCGAGTGATCACTCAAGGAATCAAGATGGTGATCATTTTTTTTTTGCTTTTGGGTGCCCATTGCGTTAGCTAAAGTAATCTTTCTTCAACGCAAATGTCGCACGCGTTGCATTCGTCGTCATCCTCGTCATCGACTTCGGCGAGCGGATCAAAACACTGTGGTAAACGTCCGCGATCAAAAGACGACGCCGACGACGATGACGTAGACTTGTCTCATCCTTTGGACAGTCGATCGATGTTTCGGTCTCTCAAGAGAATGAGGTAGTCTTTTCGTTCTTTCTTGTGCATTTGCGTGTTGATGGATTCTCATTGCTTCTGATGTTTCAGCACGCGACTAGATGAACTCGGTCGGGAAACAAAATCTGCGGAGCAAGCACATGCCAAAGCCCTTTCCGACGAAAAGGCCTTGAAGCGAAAATGTGAGGAGACGAGTCACAAATTCAGCATTTTTATTCAAGATGCATCATTTATCGCTGCACGTGGAGATAAATACCATCGTTTTCCGCCAAGTCATCGTATCTTTGAATGCCTTAGGCGCCTAGACTATCTGCACAAGGAAATGGTCATATTACTGGACGAAACGGATGAGTACGGGGTTGGGGAGGATGTTAAAGACGACAAGGCAGGCAAAAAAAGCCATTACAAGTCGGACACGTCGTCGAATGTTGATTATTGTAATTATTGTGGAGCGTACGGACGTGATCGCAGTGCATCGAATCAGCTCGGTGTCCTCGTTACGGAAATCGATTGGGACTGGCAATTTGAAAACAATGAACCCGCATTCAGTTGTAATACCGAGTGGTTTGCATACAATGTCGATCACGCATATACACAAGATGAACAAAAGCGAATTACCATGCACAGCATATGTCAAACTTGTTCGACACGTTGGAGGAAATGGTATTCGTTCGCGAGTAAAACCATAGTATTGTGTGATCGATAGATGTTACTGTAGAAAATGATGCACTAAAAACCAACATCCATCATTTTTTTAATCTTGTTTTGACAGGTCACCTAGTCATTTGTCACGGTGTTTTAAGCCATGTCGTCATCGTCATCGTCATCATCTTCATCACATGGTGCAAAACACTGTGGAAAACACGCGCGATCGGAAAAACAAGACAGTGATGATGGTGACACAGCACACCCAACTGACAATCGATCCTTGCATCGGTCTCTCAAGCGCATGCGGTACAACTCCTCAACCCCTAGGATTCATTCCTCAACTTCTCTCACTTGTCTCGGAATTATGATCACAGCACTCGACTCGTTCAAATGAGTCACGAAACAAAATCGGCCGAATCGGCATATGTCACGGCCATTGCAGACGAAAAGGCGTTGAAGCGTAAATGTGACGTGACGAGTGTCCAGTGCAAAATGCTCGATCAAGACGAAGTGTTTATTGCTGCACGCGGCGACAAGTATCGTAAATGCACACCAAGTGCACGCATTTTCGATGCCCGCAAACGACTCGATGCGCTCTGCAAGGCCATGATTGCATCCCCACCCCCTGATGAACTGTATTTATCATCAGATGATGATGATCGTGATGCAGCGGGTGGTGCGGCTGATGTGGAACAGAAATACACGGCAGATGCATCGATGAATGATGATTATTGCAATTTCTGCGGAGAGTATGGACGCAATCGACACGTGTCGAATCAACTCGGGGTTCTCGTCACCGAAATCCGTATGCATCGGCATCCGACGATCGGGTATGCTGTCAAATGGTTTGCATACAATGTGGACTATGCATATAGCCGAAACGAAAAGCAGAGGGTTACATTGCACAACATCTGTAGTGATTGTTTTT
>Ga0226658_10001686_pt1 | contig 11074 bp, 3 predicted proteins | sample OliLak19BULKMAT1_FD_169091 | JGI IMG/M metagenome (GOLD analysis project Ga0226658, IMG submission 169091) | Freshwater microbial mat bacterial communities from Lake Vanda, McMurdo Dry Valleys, Antarctica - Oligotrophic Lake LV.19.BULKMAT1 (v2)... | ecosystem: Environmental > Aquatic >... | reverse complement strand
GGGGTGCTGTTGACGCTGATGCGACCAAACAGCAGTCCTGGAGTGAGCGGGGTGAAAGTGACGATGACGGTGCAGCTGGCATTCGCGACCAGCATGCCACTACAGTTGGCGGTAAAGCCAAAGTCACCGACGCCTTCAACGCTACGGATGTCGAACGGTCCGTTGCCGGTGTTGGTGACGGTCACGCTCTGGGCGGCACTGGTGGTGCCGACGTTCTGGTTGCCGAAGTTGAGTGCGTTGCTCGATAGGCTGATGACCGGAATGATGGGGACAGCGATGCTGATGCCCGTGGCGAGGTTCGCTTGGCCGGCGCTGTTGGTGGCGCGGATGGTGAAGGTGAAGCCGCCAGCGGTGGTTGGCGTGCCGCTGATAACACCGGTGCTGGTATTGAGGCTCAAGCCGGGCGGCAGCGCACCACCGACGATGCTCCAAGTGATCGGCCCCGTGCCAGAGGCGGCGAAGGTGAAGCCGTAGCCCACGCCAGCGAGACCTGGGAAGGGAGTACTGCTGGTGATGACGGGGGCGGTGCCGCCGGCACCAACGTTGCCGGACAGCGGAATGCTCACCGAGTAGACCGGCGCGCTCTTGCGGATGACGGTCGCGACCGACGATGACTTGCCCACCAGATCCCCCTCGACAGGTGGCGCGATGAGGTAACTGTTGCAACCGGCACCAAAGGTACCGCTCATCGTGGCGGTTGCACTGCGCGCGCCATTTGCGCCTGCCGCGTCAAAGCGAAGCAAAATAGTGCAGGTGCTGCCAATGTGAGGACTGCCGCAAGTCGTCGACACCACCGCGAAGCTGGCGGCATCAGTCCCCGACCTTGACGGTGCGGTGAAATCCAGACAACCGACGCCGGGGCCTTTGCTAATGGTGACCGTTTGCACTGACGAGGATGAACCGGCATTCACGTTGCCGAAGTTCACTGAACTTGGCGCTCCGGTCAGACCTGCTACCCCGGTACCAGTGACCGTTGCCGACCCCGTAAAGGCACCGATGGTCGCGCTCAAGCTCGCCGAGCGCGGCCCGGTCGCCGACGGCACAAAGCGAATACTGACGGTGCAAGACGCGCCGATTGCCAACGTGGGACTGCCCAAACAAGAACCGGTGTATTCGACAAAACTTGGCGGTACGGTGATCGTTACAGTTCCAGCGGCAGCGGTGTTATTCACGAATGTGAATTCCGTCCCGGTCGATTCGGCACCCACAGCAGTCGTGGCAAAACCGAACGTCGTCGGCGTGACGCTAACAGCGGCAGCGCCGGCAGTTGCAGTACCTTGCAGCACCGGCGACGAATACACCATGTTCTCATGCTGGAACATTACGCTGGCCGTCTTGCTGCCAACACTCGTCGGCACAAAACGCACTACGACGTTACAGGTCTGCGTTTGGGCAAATGTACCGGTTGTACAAGTCTGTGACACAACCTGAAACTGGTTCGCATCTGCGCCGAGGAAAGACACGCTATTCACAATCGCCGTACCCGCCGCGTTGTTGGTGTAGGTGATGGTTTGGCTGGCTGATTGGGAACTGACTGCCGTCGCCGGGAGCGTCACCAAGCCGGTGTTTGTGACATCGAATGCAACCGACATCGCCGATAGGCCAACCAAAATTTGTCCCGCGGACGTATTGATTTGTAGATTGCTCGGGAAAGATGTCGCCGTCGTTGGCGCGAAATAAATATCCGCGTCGCAGGTACCCAGCGCCGGAATCACTGAACTACAGGTGTTGGCACCAATCGGAAACTCGGGGACGGACGCGCCATTGGGTACCACATACAAACTAAACGGTAGCGCCGACGCATTGGGATTGGTGATCGTAATCGTTTCCTTCGCTGAGCGGGTATTGACGGCTGCATTCGGGAAGTTGATCGTCGTCCGCGATACCGTTGGATTGATCACCCCTCCCATGGCACCGAGGGCGGTATTTAGCGCCGCGACTTCACCGCCGTTCAACGCGCCACCATAAATCAACAGGTTGTTTGCAAAGCCCCTGAACGCCCCGCCATTCCCCCCGTTGACGAACGAGAAGCTGCGGTCCGATGGGTTGAAATTACTGTAGAAAACGTCAAACAAAAATCCTGGCGGCAACGGCGGCACGGTGAGCGTCGTTACCGTACCGACGAGTGCTCCGCCAATGTACAAGCTCATCGTGGGTGTCGCGCTGCCAACATCGACGACAACGGTGGCGCGGTACCAGACGCCTTTCGCCAGCGTCGTTCCCGTGAATACGGATTCAGTCACACCAGCGGTGTACGAGTTCCCGCTGTTGTTCCAGTTGAGTCGCGGACGCATGCTCGAGTCCACGCCGAAATCGATGCTTCGGTAGCCCGGCCCCAACGTCACCACCGTACCCCCGTTGAAACCGGCGTCCATATTAAAATCGACCGAAAAGCTAAAGCTCTTGTAACCCACCCCATCGATCGCGCCTGTACTGTTGCTCAAGTCGAGAGAGCCGCCTAGCGAGAGGCTGCCACCAGTCAGCGTGGCTGCACTAATGGTGTACGGAGACCCACCCATCGCATTTACGTTACTGCCCGAAAACGGGAAATACGCCAATAAATTCGCCTGCGATACCGGCTTCGGTAACGCGCGCGCTGGGGTAGTCGGCGTAACCGGGTTCGACGCTGCGGAAGTACTAGCGCCCGCGCCATTGTTAGCGACGACGGTAAACGTGTAGGGCGTGCCGTTGGTCAAGCCCGTGATGATGTGCGCAGTATCAGACCTTCCCCCATTGCTATCAAAACCACCGGCAGGATTGGACACGACGGTATAGCCGACGACAGCATCTGGACTGGAGGCGGGATTAAATGACACCACCGCATAGCCGTTGTATGCAGTCGCTGTGACGCTGGTGGGCACAGTCGGCGCGTTGCCTGTGACGCCGGTGCCGGTGAGCGTAATTGTTTGGGCGGCAGGAGTCGCGTTTGTCGCAAAAGTCAGCGTGCCTGAGGTTGCACCGGTCGTTGTCGGCTTGAAGTAAAGATTATAGGAACAGGATTCGTTTGGACCGAGCGTTCGGCTTCCGGCGAGCGGGGCACCCGCTGCGTCAGAACCCAAGCCACACCATGCGTAAGCCTGGTTTGCGGATGGACGAATATCACCAAAATAACTGTCACCAAAGTTGGTTGGATTGTCCAGTGCGACCGAGGAGACGCTGAGAGTCGCTGTCCCCGTGTTGGTCACCGTCACAGTTTGGAAATTGCTGCGGCCGTTTACAGCCGTGTTGGGGAACGATGTAGCGCCCGTCACTGTGAATATCGGCACCAATACAGTTGTACCGGTGAGCGGAACTTGCACCTTCGACTCGACGCCGTTGTGCACCACGCTAAATGTTGCGACAGCATTGAAGGTGCCAACTGTAGCCGACGCAAAACCGATCTTGATATCGCACGCACCATTGGGACCGGCCGAAGCACCCGCACATGGCGTGGTTCCGCCCACAACCGTGAACTGCGCGGTATCACCTGTGAGCGTCAAAGGCGTCACGCCCCAAGAGACAACGGTAGCACTTGCATTCGTGACACTGACGTTTTGAAACTGCGTTGCCCCACCGGCGGTGCCCGAAAAGGTGGTGAAGGTCGGGAGGATAGCGTTGACGCCCGTGCCCGGTGAAAAACTAAACGGCGTCCGATAGATCGCGCTCAATTCGGAGGTCTCGGTCGGGTAGCGCGTTAGCGTGACCGCAGGGTTGGGCACGATTGCGCTGTTGGTCCTCGTGAAAGGTTGTCCAGGGCCAGGAGCCGGAGCGATAGCATTGCCGTTTGAATTTGGGAGATAGTATTGTGCCTCCGACACGGTCGGCGGCGTTGGATTGCCATATATATCGATTCGGTGGGACCCAGTAGCGACGGCCGTAAACGTACCGGCAATACTCGTACCTGTCGATGAATAAGTGACACTGGTGATCGTCGGTTTTTGGATGCCACCATTGCCGGTGGTGTTCGTGTTAATCGCCTTTGCGCCGTTCGCAAAGCTGGCGTTTTCCGAAATCAAATTCCTCGTTGCGCAGTCGTCGACATAGATACCGGAACCGGCATTGGATCGCATGCGGTTTCCATAGACGTCTCCAAGCATCGGAACGGGCGCAGGACAAGGCGACGCCAGAATTTCCAATGCGCCATTTCCCCCACCTGCTATCGAGCCCCCACCAGCCCGGTCGCCGCCCAGCATATTGGAATAGACGTTGAACGAGGTCGCGGGGGCCAAAACTTGGATACTGGCAAACGTATTTCCTGTTATCAGATTGACGCCGGATGCACTGTTGTCGCCGATCTGCGTCCCACTGCCACCGGCCAGCTTGATCCCGGCGAATCCGTTGCCATAGCCGGTCATCCCACCCGGATCTGTCCCGATATAGTTACCTTTGATGATGGCGTTGTTTCCGGTAATGAAGATGCCCTCTTGCTGAAACGAGCGGATCGCAAGCCCCTTGACCGTCACGCTGTTACCGGTGATCGTCAGCCCGCGGCTGCTGCCGGCGTTCGTGCCATTGAGAATGATTTTTATATTTGCGTTATTTCCAGGCGGTGTCGCAGAGAAGACATTCAGCCCAGACGTATTGGCTGCGGCCCCAGGCTGGGAATAGCCGTTGATGACAGTACCATTGCAGACGATATCAGGCAGCGGCATATTAAGGCTGACGTTAATGGTGTGCGGTCCCGGGCCAGGAATAGCGAAGTTGACCGTGAATGGTCCGCCGTAACAACTGAAAGCCATGGAGTCGAGAGCTTGCCTGAGTGACCCCGCAACGCCACCGTAGTCAAAGTTGTTTGTCACCGTCAGCGTCGTCTGCGCGTACGCAGGCGCCAGCATCGTCATGGCGCTGGCGCAAAGGCCCAACGTCATGATCGCCGTGGCCGAACGTAGCAGCATCTTCGCCTTTAACGTTGACGGGCGCTTTTCATCAGCCACTAACGTGCTCGCGGCGCGGTTGAAAAAATCCGCATCCGACGACCCGGCGGTGCTGCCGAAGATGGTCGATAGCGTTGCTCTGGATACTTGGTTCATGGTGCACTACCTCACTGAAATCAATTGGGCGCGCCCGCGCTGCGGGAACGCCCTGCTCTCGCAGACACTGACTGCCTGCTCAAGGGACTGCTGGCTGGAAAGTTGCGCGTAGCGTTCAGCGAATCGCTGCGCGGCCTGCAAATGCAGGGGTTGGTTCAACAGGTCATCGAGCCAACGACGAAATTTTGGGTGGGGATCATTGCCCTGTACCTCGATTGCCGCACCGATCTTGGCCGCGCGCTGCGCGACAACGCCCTGCTCCCAGTGATTCGGGAACAGCAGCAGCGGCTTGCCCGCCAGCAACGTTTGTAGTGTCAAGTTGTGTCCGGCATTGGAGACCACCAGCCGCACGCGCATCAGCATTTTTTCGATATCCACCGCACCGACGCTAAATTTGATCGCGGGTGAATAGGCGGCTTCCCACTTCAGCCGCTGCGTCATCGTCAGACCGGGGATATAGGCGAGCGTTGGGACGCCCAGTTTGGCAAGGGATGCCAGCAGTGCCTCAGCGGATTTGTTAACGCGCAGATAGACGAACACATCGCATGGCGCTGCTGTTGCGCTAGCAGCATCGGCGCCATTGTTGCCCGATTTCGATTGTGGAAGCGATGACGAGGCTGTCGGCGGGGGCATGCCAAGGTAGTCAGCCTGCTTGCGAAAATCGCTGAAGTGATCGAGTTCGGCCACGGTACAAAGCAGCTGCGGAACGTCAAAGAACATGTCCATCGCGAACGCACGCTTGGCAAAACCGTGCATTGTCATCACCGCATTGATTGTTTGCAGCGCGCGGTCCTCACTCTGCGAAATCCGCTGTTCAACGCCCGGCTGCCAAGCCCGCATCAGTGGCGCTGGGTTGACCGCGATCGGACAGTTGAACCCAGAGCCGATGGCGATATCCGGGATGCCCAGGCACTGGGCGGCAAGATGGCTGGCCGGCGCGCCGCTACCGATCACCAGATCGGGCTGCCAAACTTGCATGAGGCCGAGCCACGCAGAAAAAATGCCGTCCAACGTCGGCGCATGGCCGTAGCCGTGCTGCAACAAAAGTTCGGTGGTGCTAAACGACTGCTGGTCGAGATCGGCGAAAAGGCTGACACAAACAGGTGCCTGCAACAACAGCGCGCCGCTTGCCTGCACCCTAGCCCCAACTTCAGCGGTGTTCTTTGCTGCCACCGCAACTTGCCACCCGCGGGCGATCAGCGCCTCGACGAGCGAAAGGTAGGGCACGACGTGGCCGCTACCTTCGCCGTTTTCCCAACAAAAAAGCGCGCGTGGCATGAAGAACTCTCGTTGGCCTAACGCCTATCCACCACGCCGACGGAACGCAATCGCGCCCGTGATATTGCCCAATAGGTTGTACTGCACCCCCGCCCCCTGCCCGGTGCGGCCGCTAAAAAATCCGTCAAGACTACCCACCGCGCCGCCACAACTTGGCACACATGAAATGTTGAGTTGGGTGGGTGCGGGCAAGCCACCACCCGGCGAGCGGCCGGTGTTTGCCGCGAAACTCATATCTCGATAAATGGCCATGCCGGTCGCCGACGCGTTCAACGTCTGGTTCGCGATCGTGACGTTAACGGTTGCGTCAACGGTACGCGCGCTAAAGTTTGCGTTAAGCGTCGCCGAATTCATGCTGCCAACACCGCCCGCGGTGTTCGTGGGTCGCGTCGAGCCGGCGACCTCATAGACGGCGGTACCGGTCAACGGCAGCGTGATCGGGCCTGTTTGCGATGCACTAAAGATGTAGTGCAAGCTGCTGCTTGCCAGTCCTGTCGCGACGCCGCCGATGGTGGCAATACCGCCCGACCAACGTCCCCACGACAGGCCGGTCGTCGCATCCGCTCCCGCATCAAGCGCTTGCGCGGTGCCGAGCGCGTAGCTGGTGGTGCCGGCGATGGTGCCGTCGCCGCGTGCAAACGGACCACGGAAGGCAGTCGCGCGACCGGTGGCGTCAATGGTCACTTCATCAGGCCGATTGGTCGTCGCATAAGTACGTGAATACGACGACTCACTGAGCGAGCCGGTCGGGTCCGAGATCAGACCTTGAACAAACGGCGCGTTGGTGTTCTGTGCCGGACCTTGAAAGGCCACGACACCGGTCACGGTCTGGCGGGTCGCAACGTTGGTATCGCTAAAGGCGTAGCCGAGAATCACCCCGGAAAGCGCTGCGCCGACGAAGCTGCCCTCGAGCAAGCCACTTAGTCCGATATTGCCCCCCGAGGTCTGTCCATTCACCGTCCGCGTAATGGTCAAGCCGAAACCCGTCAAGGTGAAGAAACTGTTCAGGGAGAACGGGACGTTGGTCGCCTGCAGGCTGTAGACCGGCGCACTCGGCGTACCGGCCATGGAAACGCCGAGGGTGGCATTCAGCAGCCTTGAGGTGAAATTCACGCTCAGCACGGCGGAAGTTAACGTGCCGGTCGTGTTGTTCTCGTTGGTCGGCGACGTGGCACCGATGCGCTGGTACGCAACCGTTCCGGTCAGCACGTCCGACAGGTAAGCAGGATAGCCGGATCCGCCATAGGCAAAATGCGTCGTCGCTAGCGTTCCATTGAATCGACCCAACCCCACCAGATTGAGATCGCTCGGCGCGACCCAGCGGCCGATGGTGATGGACGAATTGTTGCCGATGTCAAAGGTTTGAGCGTCGGCGATCGTGCCGCCAGTCACGGTAGCCGACGTGCCCGCACCTCCGGGAGCGGAATTAAAACTACGCAAATTCGCACCCTCGAGGGTTATTCCCGACGCGTTGGCTTGTCCCGAGTACGTGGTGCCTGCCCCCGCCACGACAATATCGCGTAACCCGGTCGGGTCGACAGCGATTACCACCGTCGGCACGACATTGGTTCCGACGGTTGGCGGTGCGCCGGTCGCGCCGCCCGTGGTACCGCCGCCTGTACCTGTGGTGGACTGGGGATTTGGCGTCGCTACAGTGGGCGCTGGCACGGGCGGCGGCGCAGCGCTCGCCTGCTTGGTGCCGCCCGCCTCTTCTTTACCGACCATCGTGTTGGATGCCGCCAAAATTGCAGGCGGGGTAGGAATCCGCTCCGGTGGCTTGCCTTGCTCGACTTTGACCGTGTCGTTCGGGAAGGTGATGATCGGCGCGAAGTTACCGATCAAACTGGAAATGACGTGGCTGCCCTCAATGGTGTGATTGATGGTGACCGGTGCCGCGCACGCGGTTTGCGCTTGCCCACTCGCGGTCGGACAGTCGCCATCGTCGTGCGACAAGATATTGCCGGAACCGCGAATGCCGACGGTGGCGACGCGCGTCTTCATCTGATACTTGTCGCGATTTGATGCGGTCAACAGGCCCGTGAAGGAGCGCAATGTGCCGCGCAACAGCGACAACACCGCGCCGTCTTGGTCGCCGACCTTGCGCTGGTAGCGCTCGATGCGCAACTGCGAATTCGAACGCAATGAGAGCTTCGCCTGATCGATCATCGCCAACTGCGCCATGCCGTCAGCGCCGGCAACGATCACATCACCGGGGTCAACCTCGACACCTCGCGCCGCGACGATCCGCTGCCCATTTCGCTCAACGAACACCGTGCCGGCGACGTACGTGAATGTGCCGCTGGCGGCAAACGCCGAAAGCGGCGCGGCTGAGCCAACCAGTCCGCAAAAAATCAGGCAACCCAGCCGGCCCGGTTTAAGGCAGGGTAACTTGGGTTGTGATGCGATGTCAGTCTTTGTCGAGTCGATCATGTTCATTCCCCTTTGGTGCCCGGCCTACAAAAACTCACATCGAATAGTCGAAGAGACTTCGTGTCGTGTGTAGTCATAAATTGCAATGTTTGACTGGTTTCTCGATGCGAACCACTGCGCCCGCATATTGCAGCTCGGCTGGAACCGCCAGTTCACGCCGGTGGTGAGGTCAGCCAATTTGTCGCGCCCAAATTCAACCGTGATCGCCCTGGCGAAGGCACTGTCGTCGCGCCGTTGCGAATAGCCGAGCGAACTGAACGCCGACAATTTGTCCGTGACGTTGAATTGCCCGTAGACGCGCAGACCAGTTACCTGTTTCGATTTGTCCGTTACCCCGTCGGCCAGCGTGCGAACCGCTTTGTCACGTGTGCCAAAGGCCGTCATCTGCAGTACTGGCGAACTCTTGCCCGCAAAGGTGGAGAGCAGCGACACGCTGGCGATCGTCGAGTTGAAGTCCTCGATGTTGTTCTTTGGAAAGCGCGTCTGCGCCGCGAGCGCGCCGACACTGAACTGCGTCGTGTTGGTCAGTCCGATGCGGTATTCGCCGCCACCGACGGCTGAGCGTCTGTCATTGGTCGGCTTTGGCTCGCCCGGCGCATCGCCCTTTTGGGAGAACGCATTGAATGAAGAATTGAGCCGGAACGAATGCTTGCCGCCTTCCCAAATCGCGCTTGCGCGTAACTCAGCGGTAGCAGAATTGAACTCGTCCTCGCGACGATAGCCGCGGCCGCGAATGTCACCGCCAACGTAGCCATTCCAACTCTGCGAGATCGGAAAGATCAGGTCTGCGCCGAGGCCAGCACCAAGATACGGTGCCTTGCGCTTGATCGAGTTGCCGGTTGGCTGTACACCGATCAGGTTGAACGCTTGCTGGATGGCGGTGGTGAAATCGTTGGGTACACCGGTCAGGTTGGAATCGTAACCCAACGCCATCTCGCCCCAAACGCTCAACATGCGACGCTTCGCCAACCGGCGCTCAGCGATGGCGTCGAGATACTTGTCAATCGCCACCAACGCGGAGGCTGGCGGATTGAGCGACTTTAATTTCCGAAACGTTCCTTCTGCGAGATCAAGTGAACCAGCGTTGAAATACGCGCGCGCCAGATCAAGCTGCGCGCCGGCATTGTTGGGCTGCACGGCGAGTACGCGTTCGAAGGCGATGATTGCTTCGTCCACTTTGCCACTATCGAGGGCGGCTACACCGAGCAGATAGTCAAACTCCACATTGCCCACCAGCTTGTCCTGCTCGGCAATTAACAGCATATAGGCCTGCTTGGCGTTCATTGCCGCGATCAGCTGTTTGGCTTCTTCAAATAACTTGGGATTGGCCATGGCTGGCGAGCCCCAAAGCGCGGCAAAGGCAGCAACGGCGAGCACCGTCGCCGCGACTGCGGAGCGGGCCGGTGTTGTGAAGGATGGGCGCACGTTTGGCGTCATTTTTTCCTCATCGCATGTTCGAAATTTGAGCGCCGTTCGCGCGCCCGCCGAGTAATCTTTGCGGTCTTCCACTAACAATGCTTGAAGCCTGCTGCAACGCATTTCCATCGACAAACAGGCGTTTGCAGCACAACCCCGGCGCATGGCACAACTTTTAATACTATGCCCGCGAGCACACGTTGTAAACGGCAATGGCAGCCGATGGCGGGCCGAATTGCTGATTTATGGACACGCAACCCCTAATTGAGGGATACCGACGGCGAAAACACCCAAACAAGTGTGTGAAATCTCACGCTTGATCGTCAATTGCAGTTTTGTGAGCCGACGCGACACGGTGGTCATTTGCCACTCCAGCAGCCGGGATCAACGCTACCCGTCTTTCAAGATTTCGCGTGCCGCGTTGTGTCCGGGGATTCCCGTCACGCCGCCGCCAGGATGGGTGCCCGCGCCACATTGGTACAGGCCTTTGATCGGCGTCCGGTAATCGCCGAAGCCCAGCACCGGGCGGGCGCTGAACAATTGATCCAACGACAGCGCCCCGTGAAAAATATCCCCGCCGATCAACCCAAATTTCCGCTCGAGATCGAGCGGTGAGTGAATCTGGCGGGCGATGACGCTCTGCCGAAAATTTGGTGCAAATGTCGACACCGTGTCAATCATCAGATCCGCCACGGTTTCGCGGTGATCGTCCCAATGTTTGCCATCCGGCAATTGTGGTGAAACATGTTGGCAAAAAAGGCTGGCGACGTGCTGCCCGGGCGGTGCCAGCGAATCGTCAACCGTCGACGGAATGAGGATCTCAACAATCGGCTGCTTCGACCAACCGAGGGTCTTGGCGTCGAAGTAGGCGCGTTCCATGTACTGCATTGATGGTGCCATGATGATGCCTGACGACAAATGCGGCCCCGACTGCGGAAGGC
>Ga0226658_10001662_pt1 | contig 11131 bp, 7 predicted proteins | sample OliLak19BULKMAT1_FD_169091 | JGI IMG/M metagenome (GOLD analysis project Ga0226658, IMG submission 169091) | Freshwater microbial mat bacterial communities from Lake Vanda, McMurdo Dry Valleys, Antarctica - Oligotrophic Lake LV.19.BULKMAT1 (v2)... | ecosystem: Environmental > Aquatic >... | reverse complement strand
ATTGCCTTGCAAGGGGCGCTTCGGGCGTCCGAGCAGGAATTGTCTTTTGAGAATTTTCTTTATTTTGACCACTGGTTGCAACACACCCTGTATTTTATCAGATCCATCCGTACCGCGTCTATTTTATCCGGGCAGGAAACGGATTTAGCTGACCACATCGCAAAACGTTTTCTGGAATTTTGCGCGAATCAAGACGGCAAAAAATGGGATGATCAGGACGGAATAGGCACAAAATTAATGCTTGAAGAATTTTTAAAGAATTTTTCAAAGTTGCTTAGCAGACCGACAGATTTCGAAATTCGATTTTTCTTGGCCCGCTTTTCCGCAGAACGACTTGCTGTAAGGCATGAATGCTCGCTTCAGGAATGGCTTTTTTTGTTTTCTGCGATCGAGCATGCCTTGATTCAAAAGATTAAAAAACTAGATTCCTATCATCTAAGTCGTTATTTTCTGATTCTACAGGATATGGCATTTGCACTACCCTTTGCCGGATTACTCTTGCGAGATTTCCAGAAAATTCAGGTCAAACTCGGAGATTTTCAGGCCAAGTTTGAACTAGATCCCAAATCACTCACACAGGCCGCGATTGCAGAAATGTTGTTGAATCAGTCCAGCCCCGAACCGAAGCAGACGCCCATTACAGCGTGGGCCATAGTGCACGGTCAGAGTGTTTTTTCTAAAACCAACGGAACAGCCTTCCATAGCGCACGGCGTTCACTTTGTGACGCCGTCCTGGTTATCGCAGAAAGAAATTGGGTTGACCTCCTATCCAACCAGTTGGAGCTTATGGCTCGGGCCGCAATGTGGCGTGATCAACGGAGAATTTATGCGGATAACCTGGACAAAATTGCCGAGCAAACGGCGAAAAACCTTTCTGAAGGACTTGAAAGTCTTGCCAATAATCATCGTCTGATTCCCGATCTGATTGCTCTGATTGATCACGCTTCTCTGGCGGGCCTCTACTTTCCGAACTCAAAAGACTCCCTTTCTTATTTACGACGTTGGTTTGTCTCAAATATTGGTGTGAGCCAAATTGAACATGGTTGGAAACATGCCAACACAATAGTACAGTCACTTAAAACTAAATTCAGGCAATCTGAGACAACAGAAATTTTTCACGAAAATAACAAACAGGGTCTTGAAGGTCTGAATAATATTGAAACCTGGATTCAAGAATGTCAAAAAGTGGCCGTAGAGGCGTGGCCTCATGCAACCGTTCACTCACTTCAAGTAGAAAAATCAAACCATGACAACCCTTTTCAGCGTGATGTCTTATGGGTGCTTAGGCGGTGTCTTATTTCAACTCTTCATTCGGGATCACGCAATGCCATTCAACAAACGTTACGCTGGATCTGCGAGGAAGTCGTTCCTTTTTCCGGCGGGGCAAAGCCCTCTTCTTACGTAGATATTTCCAGGAAACTTACAGAAGCTTCTTCAAAGCACGAGGTGCTTAAGGGACACCAGGTAACAGAAACGCTCAACCAAATAACTCTAACCGTAGAACGTGTCGTTCTTTCCTATCAAATTTGGGAACAGAGCGACGCCATTGGTCAAGCTGCAGCCAGAAAAATTTATGAGAGCATGCCTGCGTATGCAGAAAAATCAGGCGAGGAAAGTATGGCCTTGTGTGCTCGTGACAACGCTATGATCCTAAGGCGGACCGCCTTAAGTCTGCGTCCAGAAATAGAAGACCAGCATGAATTCATCGGCTTTTGGTGGCATAATGTAGTAAGCCTTTATTTAACTACCCGTCTGCCTAATCTTTTCCAAGTTCAAGTCAGGGAATTATCAAATGCCGTTGAAGATGCGACGGAATCGCCAGGGGGATTTCTGCTTAAGGAAGCTCTACAGCCAATTCTCACTGGTCTCTCGGCAGAGAACCTTGATGAGGCTCCGATCAACAAGGTTTTCCGAAACCTAAAAGCCAAAGATATTCTGGGGGATTTACAACCACTTCCACAAACTACGGAACATTTATCAATTCTTAGATTTCGCTCCTGGTTGTCCGGGAATTTTTCGCAATCCCTTGAATACTCACATGGTAAAGAGGCGACAGAATCCAACGTGGCTATCAGTGCTGTGAGAGGAGAGATTGAAAATGTATTAACGGATGGCTATCTCACTTTCATAACCACTGGGTCTTTGACGTCAAACATTTGTTTGATTGCCTATAAAAAATTTGGACATACTCAGGCCAGTCTCGCCCACCTTGAGCAACTGTGTGCTCAACTTTCATACCAACTGGCTGACCATACGGAATCTGTGGACTATACACTTTGGCTTTCCTACTTTAGCCAATGGATTCAATGGTCACGCCGGGGACGGGGAGCTTGTTGGCTTGGTGGCCAATCTTTGATTTTGGCAGACCTCGTAGTAAAAGACATTCATAATTCTATTCCTTCACATAATAGCGAGCCCATGACCACAGCCGGTCAGGAGAATTTTACAAAAGAGTTAAGGCTACTCCTTGATATATTGGCTTTGTCTTGGCAAGGCGATGCTCCGGTGTCATCCCTTCTACACTGCAATCGATATATTATGCAAAATATGGCGCCCTACAGCGACTATGGATCAGAGGTATGGGGATTGATTTGGAAGTCTGCTGCCTTGCACGTGAGTGAATCTCTTGATATGGGGAGCAAACGCCACATTCTCGATCAATTTTCTGAAATGGGAAACTCCGTAGTAAATTACGATATCTTACAACCCATCGCCAAACGGGTAAACGGCGGGGCTATACCTGTATTTAGCCAAGAGGAAGAACAAGAGGCCCGGTGGAGAGACTCCATCAATTTATTACTGGCACTTGCCGCTCTGGATCCTTCCAATGATAGAGACAGGCAAGCCTGCACTCAAGCTGCTGTTTCCTATTGTCCTCTTCCTTACAACGATTTTTTAGATCGTCTAGACCCTGTTCTGTCTGCATTTGGAGACTGGTTTGTGGAAGCCGACTTGTCCTGCCTGCGCCGCGCTTGCAACGGATTAAAAATTGAGCTCTCCGCGCACAAAAAACTTGCAACTCTTTGGAATGATCTACCTGCTGCCTCAGGTAAATTAAGAGATGTCATCCAGGCGGACTCCCTTTCCGAATCGAATCGATTAATTGTCGCCTTAATTCTCGATTCCCTCAATCTCTACCATAGATCCAGCTCAGGATGGAGTGTTCCTGGTTTGACAGGTTCCCTAGCAGCTCTGTCAGATTCAACCCGTGAATTTCTCGCGACGCAACCCGAACGTTTTGAAAGGGCAGCACTTAATCTTCTTGGCGCGCGCCTGGGGGATGACGAGGCCATAAAACAATCAGCAAAAAAATGCACCACGTGGTCACTGGGTCTTCAGGATTTAACAAAACTATGGCCTTTGGCCAAGTTCATTCAGTCCGGCAAGCAGCATGGTAACTTGTGCCTGCGTGATACACAATGGCTGGCGCGTCGCCTGGCTGTAGCTTCAATCCATGACCCTTTCGATCTGGAAAATTGCCTTGGTTGGTACTGCTCAGAAGTTCTGGACAACGGGAAGGATCATACAACGCATGATCTTCAGAACCTGATCACCCTAACATGTATTGAAATAAAAAACATGCCAGAGGGTTCCGCACAATGGAAAAATATGACCTCAATATTTTTATTGGCGCTTCCCCGTCTTTTGTTGGCTAGACGCTTAAACGTTACAACGGCCAATAGCTGGGCAAAGGAAGCGGTTGAGCGGGCCTTCAAGCATCAACCATATTTCAATTATGACCCAGAGAAATGGAAGCGCGATACTGCCCTTACCCTTGTTGTATTATCCAGGTCTCTGGAAAAAGGACAACCGCCGGAAGAGGTCGGCACATGGTGGGAGAAATCTGTTAAACCCCTTTTAAACACAGAAACAAAAACTATGGCTTCAGCGATTAATCGTCATATGGTGGACTTGGCAAAACCACAGATTAGCGCACATGAATGTGAAGTCTTGGAAAAAGCACTTAATCCGCTCTTGGCGTCAAAACCATGAATAGCACGCGGGCAATTTCATGTGAGACTACCCATACCCTGCATGAGTTATTATCTTGCGTAAATCATCTTGAGAAACTTATCGAAGCAGGTTTTTATATCATGCAACCCAACGAGGAATTTGTTTTTAGAGAGGGCAGAAACAATATGTGGATCCGCTCGGTGCAATGTGGGCACACTTCAGGGGCTTCAGCGAGGTGTGCTATCATAGGCGGTCCAAAGGTTGAAATTATAAACCTTATGATTTTTCCAAAGCAAAGCGAGGTGCCAGTATTTGCCAGTGAAATTATTCTACTTGGCTCGAAAATTCATGTTGCCGTAGTAGACCACCAAACCGTAAAACATAATAGTGCAATATTATTTGAGATTGGGAGGATTTTACTCCCGCTACACAGGAAGTACAGCGCCGTTTTAACGGGCGGGGGGGGACTTCCAGACTGGGCTAAAGAACACTTCACACCCTGGTGTATCTATACACGTCCATCGGGAGCTTCGGAGACCCCCACCGTCTGCGAATCCTTTTGTGAGTACCTGAATATATGGCTGGAACATTGGCTTCCGAGGCTTAACTCATACGACCAAGATCATTCCCTTGTGAACCAATACCTGAACCATCACCTGGTGAATACGCCTGGTAGACTTTTTCTGGGAAAGGGCTTCGGAGTGGACTGGGCGGAAAGCTACCTCCATGAATTTATGTATGCCCCCCTTGAATCAGGCCATCCTCAGAAAGCAGTACACTTATGAAAATTCCGGAATCATTCTCATTTCTTGTTCAAGATATACGTCAGGAGACAAATGGGGCCCGTTGCTATGTTTTTGATTATGGCTTGACTCCGTTTGAATTCTACGCGGGGCAGTTTTCTGTTGTTACGCTACCAGGTTCAAACCCCGCCTGCACAGCTGCCATAACTTTGGCCAGCTCTCCATTACGCAGGGGTTCCTTCGAGTTTGTCGTTGTAAGAACTGGAAATTTTGGGAGCCGATTTTACGATTCCACCAAGGTTGGAGACCTTATTTCGATGAAACCACCCCAGGGTAAGTTCCAACTTGAAATCAACGATCCCCGTCCAGTTGTTTGCTTGGCATATGATTATTGCACCACAGGGTTCCGTGCTTTCTGGCAGTATCACCAGGATGTCGTGATGCGCAAGGAGTTGGTTCTCATTCATCCCCACCGCGACCGCAACAATGCCCTATTCCGCGCTGATTTTGAAACGAGCACTTCGCCCAATAGAAAGTATTATCCAATTGAAATAACCTCAACGACAGACATTCAAACAATAATTTCAACGCTGAGCTTCATTTTGAATACTCTTTCTGATCCTCTTGTTTATATTGCGGGAGAAAAATATGATGTGCAATCACTAACAGAAGATACTCAAAAATGCAATATTCTCACGACTCAAATCCGAACCGAACGATGGAGTTGAACTGGCTCGTCTGGGAAAATCATTTGCTGAATTCATGGCCAATCATGGAAAATGAAGGCTGCACTGTTACCACAAGCAAAAAGACCTAATAGACTCCAATAGGAAATATTGAGATCACGAAGCAGTCCCGTGTAAGCCTCAAAGATGAAATGCCCAGCCTGTGCCGAATTGTTCCTGCACAACTTCAAAAAATCTGATCTTTCCAGATGGTCAGAGAGCGCGTTTTTTTGTTTAAAATATAGCCAGTCGGGTATTTGGCTTTAAGCCAGAACATATCATTTCAGATATGTCCAATTTTACGAATTTAGTTCATAAAGATGATGAGGAAAAATTACGCATGAGGTTGAACCCCTAAAGTTTGATGCCAAGCAATTGGAATAGCTCTTGGGGTCGCTCTCGAAAAAAGATGAGCCTGCCGGGCTCGGGCAGGCTTCCTACCAAGGCGGTAACAGAGCTCCCCGAAAGCTTTCGGGCTAACCGACGAGCAAAACCGGGTGGAAGCCTGCCCCGGCCCAGTCCGTTGCAATTTTGCCTAAAACCCGGAATGAGGCGATCACGGGATATAGTCGCCTCATGAGTTATAATTGGCAACTCCAAGACTGGCCAGAATTTCGCTGTGACCTGACCGAGTTGGAAGGCACGTTGCTGGCTTTTGCCGACAAATCGGGACAAGTCAGAGGTATTCTAAAGGGCCTCCCAGAAGGTGTTCAAACTGAAACCATTGTGGACATCATGATTGCGGAAGCCATCAAAACGTCCGAGATCGAGGGAGAATATCTGAGCCGACCTGACGTAAAATCCTCCATCCGAAATCGTCTCGGCCTCAACGCCACTCTGGAAACAGTTAAAGATGATGCTTCGGCGGGAGTTGCTGAACTGATGGTAGCCCTGCGTGAAACATGGCAAAAGCCCTTAAACGCAGAAACCCTTTTCTCTTGGCATGGTATGCTGATGAAGGGCGAAAAAAATTGCTTTAGGCAAATGGAGGGAAAACACAGAGCCCATGCAAGTTGTGTCTGGCCCTATCGGACGGCAAAAAATTCACTTTGAAGCTCCTCCTTCTGCGGATGTTCCAAAGGAGATGGCTAAATTCATTCAATGGTTCAATGCCAGCGAAGGTGAAATCAGGCATGCTCCACTACGGTCGGCCATCGCACATTTATACTTCGAAAGTATCCACCCGTTTGAAGATGGAAACGGACGTATCGGGCGGGCTATTTCTGAAAAAGCAATCTCGCAAGGCTTAAAGCGTCCCGCCATGCTCAGCATCTCGCGAACCATCGAAGCAAATAAAAATGCCTATTATGATGCTCTGGAAGCGACGCAAAAATCCAATGAGGTCACCGAGTGGACACACTATTTCATTAACATGGTGCTTGAAGCGCAAATAGAAACCGAACGACAGATAAACTTCATTTTACAAAAAACAAAATTCTTTGATCGTCATAAAAGCAATTTGCATGAACGGCAAGTGCGAATAGTGCGCCGCATGCTGGAAGAAGACCCTGATGGTTTTGAGGGAGGTATGAATGCTCGGAAATACATTTCCATTGCAAAAACCTCGAGGGCCACGGCTACACGTGACTTGCAGGAATTGGTGAAAATGGGGGTTTTTGTAACCTTGGGCGGCGGACACAGCACACGCTATGAATTAAACCTGAAGCTTTCTGCCGACGAATAATTTGTCCATCAACACGGGAAGGAGTTGGGCCGCCTGGCCTTCATCACCCAGTTTCAAAATATTTAGATCTAGGTTCTGTTAGTGGGTGAAAAGGGTGCTGTTTGCCCGAGGAAGGCGGAGCCAAAGGAATGGTTCTAAATTAACCCCGTGGCTGACGTCCGGGGGATCGAGAGGAAATCGTTGTTCCCTTGATTCTTGGTGGAAACACTGAGGCCTAGAATTCCAAACCCACCAGAATGATTCCACCAAAGGGTCTTTTATCCTCGTCCGGATTGCTGGCCGGACCTGTATTTTTAATGTTCTGGGTTACCTGCTTGCGTCCATCACCCAGTTCTGCCGGGGCCAAGGGGTTGAATACCTGCAGCCCATGCTCGGACATCATCACGACCAGACCAGTTGCCTTGGGCTGGATTTTTTCACCGGCCACTGCGGCCGGCTTTTTTTGCATGATCTCTTTGGGCTTGTTCGGGGATGACTCAAATCGGCCATCCTGGGCAAAGGCAGAACTGACTCCCAGTGCCATGGCGAGAAAAAGAGCTTGTTTCATCCTTTCAGTATGCCCCAGGAGCGGCTCCCCGTCAATCATCCAGGATCGGCTACGGTGGACAAAAAAGCTCTTCCCTTGTACATTCCTTCCATGCGTATTCTCGGCATCGATCCCTCCATCCGAAGCACCGGCTATGCGGTGATCGATACCACTGGCAATAAGACTGTGTCCCTGACCTACGGCACGATCCCCAATCCCCCTTCCCGCCCTCCAGAATTCTGCCTTCATCAGATCTATCAGAAGCTGAGTGAACTTATTCTTGAATTCCGTCCGGAAACCGCCGCCATCGAAAAAATCATCTACGTACAAAGCACGCGAACCGCGATCATCATGGGTTCGGCCCGCGGCGCTGCATTGGTGGCCGTGGCAGGAGCTGGACTGGCCATCACCGAATATCCGGCCAAACTCATCAAAAAATCCGCCACAGGCCATGGCGGCGCCCAAAAAGACCAGGTGTCTTTCATGATGCGGGTTCTCCTCGGACTTCGGGAAAATCCCCCTTCCGATGCGGCCGATGCCCTGGCCATTGCCATGACCCACGCCCGCGCCATGAATCATCCCAAACTGCTGCAACCCTCCCTTGTAAAATCAAGAAAATCTCTGGTACTCAGAACCAGGAACCGGAAAGTTATTCCATGATTGCATTTCTCAAAGGTAAACTCATCGATGTTCTCCCCAACAAACTGATCCTCGACGTGAGGGATGTTGGTTATGAAATTCTTATTCCTTTTTCCACGTTTGAAAAACTACCCCTTCCCGGCCAGGAAATCGCCCTGCATACGTATCTACAGGTTCGTGAAGATGCCCATGTCCTTTACGGATTTTTCACCCGCCCGGAGAAAGACCTGTTCCTGCTCCTGGTCAACAACGTCTCAGGCGTCGGACCCAAACTCGCCCTCTCTGTTTTGAGCGGAGCCCATCCCGACCAGTTTCAATCGGCCGTGGCCCTACAGGACATTGCCTTTCTTTCCAAAATAAAAGGCCTCGGCAAAAAGACTGCCGAACGTATCGTCGTCGAGCTGAAAGACAAAGTGGGTCTCACTTTCACGGTCAGTGCCTCTGTCACTTCCGGACCCGTGCTCGATCCCGGACAGAAACAACTCAACGATGCTGTGCTGGCCCTCATTGCCTTGGGCTACAAACAGCCAGACGCCATCAAGGCGGTCACCACGGTGGGAGTCAAAGCGAGTGTGGAAGAAACCATCCGAAACGCTTTGAAGACGCTTTAATGCAAAGAGTTTAGGCCGCAAAGACGCTGTTCAATCAAAGCTTTCTTCTCGAAAATGAGGCTCCAAAACTTGCGTCTTTCACCCTTGGCGTCTTTGCGTTAATTTTCTTTGGTCTTCGTATGCCTGAAAAACTCACCCAACACCTGAACGATCCATCAGCCCCGAACTCCGCCCAGGATCATTCGCTGCGCCCAACCGAACTCGATGACTTTGTCGGCCAGGCCAAGGTCAAAGAACGCCTGGAAGTCATGATCCAGTCGGCCCGCATCCGCGGGGAATCCCTGGAGCACATACTCCTCAGCGGGCCACCGGGCCTGGGGAAAACGACCCTGGCCCACATTCTGGCCAAGGCCATGGGCGTGCAGATCCGCATCACGTCGGGGCCGACCCTGGAAAAGGCGGGCGACCTGGCCGGCCTATTGACTTCGCTCGAAGAAAATGACGTTCTCTTCATTGATGAAATCCACCGACTTAACAAATCAATCGAGGAATATCTTTATCCCGCCATGGAGGATTTCCGGATCGACATCATTATCGACCAGGGTCCCAGCGCCCGCAGTGTTTGCCTGAACCTGCCGAAATTCACCCTCATCGGTGCCACCACGCGACCCGGCATGCTCAGCTCCCCTTTGCGTTCGCGCTTTGGCATGACCAACCGGCTTGAGTATTATGATTCCGAAATTCTGAAATCGATCGTCCTTCGCTCCAGCGGTCTGTTGGATCTTAAAATTGAAGAGGATGCAGCCTTTGAAATTGCCCGTCGTTCCCGTGGCACTCCGCGCATTTCCAACAACCTCTTGCGCTGGGTGCGGGACTTTGCCCTGGTCAGAGCCGAGGGTCACGTCACCAAGACGGTGGCGGACAATGCCCTGAACATGCTGGAAATTGACGCCTCAGGTCTTGATGAAATGGACAAGAGGATCCTGGAAACCCTGATTGTCAAATATCAGGGCGGACCTGTCGGCCTGGGCTCACTGGCCGTGGCTGTGGGTGAAGAAGCCGGAACCTTGGAGGAAGTTCATGAGCCTTACTTGATTATGGAGGGCTATCTGCAGCGAACCCAGCAGGGCCGCATCGCTTTACCCAAAGCTTATGAATCACTGGGCATGAAAGTCGTGAAGCGTCAGGGCGATTTGCTGTAGTTTGATCCTGATTTGGGGCTCCCGATGTAGGAGCGACCTCGCGTCGCGATGGTCTGAGCTGCTGACAAGTCACCGCCCTTCGCGTGGCAAGCACGCTCCTACAACCACTCCGGTATAGGGAGATCCTGATGGAGACAAGTTTGAAACCAGCTCCAATCCTGTTCACAAAAGTAAAACCCGTTCCAAATTTCTTTGCAGGAATAAAGACCGGCCCGATAGGGATTTAAATAGATATATAGAAAAATAGGAACTACGGCCTCCTCATTTCTTGCGGCATGGTCGTAACAGGCGCGTTGCCATTTTAAAAAATGGTTGGAGTGATTTGCCAGCTGGTTTTTATTCGAGCAACCACCCTCCCATAAAATTGGTTCAGAAGAGGGCCCGCAAAAACTCAGGCATTAGCCGTCGGCTTGTCGCCGTAGGTCACCACGCTGCCCTTGGGCATCCGGTTCAGAATCAATCCCAGCAACTCACCATGACCGGCACGCACGGTTTGAATGGCCCGGGCAACAGACTGCACGCTGTTTTCCCTGCTGTTCACCACTAGGATCACTCCCTGCACATAAGGAAGTAGCAGGACACTGTCACCCACTGTATTGATCGGGGCACTGTCCAAAACGATGCAATCAAAGCGATCCAGCGCTTCCTTGATAAATTCTTTGAGCCAGGGATTGCTTAAAAGCTCCGCCGGATTGGGTATTCTGCGTCCTGCAGGAAGCACATAAAGATTCGGAATCGGCTGATGACTCAGGTTTTCAATCGTGTCAATTCCCATGGCGAAGTCGGCCAGGCCCGGCAGTTTGTCGCTTTTCAACAAAGCCCGGCTCAGGCTTGGACGACGGAGATCCGCATCCACCAACAGAGTCTTTTTTCCACTTTGGGCCATCGATAAGGCAAAATGAACGGCGGAAGAAGTTTTTCCGTCGCCGGGATTCGGGCTGGTGACCAAAAAGATGCGTTTGATGGAGTCCTGTGTGGATACGGAAATAAAGGCGCGTATGCTTCGATAGGCTTCGATAAGGGGCTCATCTTTGCGGCGCTGTTGGAGTGCTTCCGGGGCAAGATTGTTGATCGATTCATCCAGAGGTACCACGCCGACAACCGGGG
>Ga0226658_10001656_pt1 | contig 11149 bp, 10 predicted proteins | sample OliLak19BULKMAT1_FD_169091 | JGI IMG/M metagenome (GOLD analysis project Ga0226658, IMG submission 169091) | Freshwater microbial mat bacterial communities from Lake Vanda, McMurdo Dry Valleys, Antarctica - Oligotrophic Lake LV.19.BULKMAT1 (v2)... | ecosystem: Environmental > Aquatic >... | reverse complement strand
CAGCACACATGACTCCTACAAGCATTTGCGCCGAGTACGGAGGTGATGGCACGTTCTTTGTCGTAGTGCCCTTCGTCAGCACACATGACTCCTACTTTTTTTTTTATGAAGAATATAGAATTGATAGTATACCTGTCGTAGTGCCCTTCGTCAGCACACATGACTCCTACACGCCGGGGCGGCGTTATTAGTGTTGTTAACACTGTCGTAGTGCCCTTCGTCAGCACACATGACTCCTACTTAGTTGCATATACACTTAATGTATTGATCCATTTTGTCGTAGTGCCCTTCGTCAGCACACATGACTCCTACGAAATACACTTTTATTGCGGCCATCGCCGCACAAATGTCGTAGTGCCCTTCGTCAGCACACATGACTCCTACCGTATATTCCCCAACATTTGGGGACGTGACCACGGTGTCGTAGTGCCCTTCGTCAGCACACATGACTCCTACATAGCAGGTATAAACAACCTGGGCATAACAATGTCGTAGTGCCCTTCGTCAGCACACATGACTCCTACCTGGGAGGTAACACCAACAATCGCAACTATCATTTGTCGTAGTGCCCTTCGTCAGCACACATGACTCCTACCCACACTCCTTGCCGTCGTATGGCGGAAGCTCTGTCGTAGTGCCCTTCGTCAGCACACATGACTCCTACCAGGAAAGCTCGAGGAAGACTACAGTGAGTTCGGTCGTAGTGCCCTTCGTCAGCACACATGACTCCTACATATACCCCTCCCCTGTGGAGGAAACCAAGTTGTCGTAGTGCCCTTCGTCAGCACACATGACTCCTACACATTTAAATTATTTGCATTACTCGGCTTTATGTCGTAGTGCCCTTCGTCAGCACACATGACTCCTACATTAATTTTTTATGAAAAATTATTTTTTGATGTGTCGTAGTGCCCTTCGTCAGCACACATGACTCCTACCGTGGGTGACCGTGCACAATTGGACAGCTTGCTGTGTCGTAGTGCCCTTCGTCAGCACACATGACTCCTACAGCTAAAGAATTGGTACTGGCAAAGTACAAAGAAGTCGTAGTGCCCTTCGTCAGCACACATGACTCCTACCTGTGCCCTCCGGGGTTTGAGAACGGCTTCGAAAGCGAAGGTCGTAGTGCCCTTCGTCAGCACACATGACTCCTACCGTTCTGCCCACAAAATTAAACGTGTTAAGCACGTTGTCGTAGTGCCCTTCGTCAGCACACATGACTCCTACGGAAAAAAGCAGAAAGCAGCGAAATAGGCCAAATGTCGTAGTGCCCTTCGTCAGCACACATGACTCCTACAAATTGTTACCCACCCCGCCCGAGTTTCCTGGGGTCGTAGTGCCCTTCGTCAGCACACATGACTCCTACCCTCTAAGTCGCGCGACGTCAACGCCTTTGAGGCGGTCGTAGTGCCCTTCGTCAGCACACATGACTCCTACTTGACGGCGAGTCCGTCGGAATGGATTCGGAATGTCGTAGTGCCCTTCGTCAGCACACATGACTCCTACATATACGCGCTCTGCTGGTTCTGGTGGAGCTCTGTCGTAGTGCCCTTCGTCAGCACACATGACTCCTACCTTTTAATTTTTATTTCTCTCTTGTTTACATTTGTCGTAGTGCCCTTCGTCAGCACACATGACTCCTACCGCCATATTCTCCTCGGCGGGTAACATTATTTATGTCGTAGTGCCCTTCGTCAGCACACATGACTCCTACCGACTGTCTACGATTCCAGACATCACATGCAATGTCGTAGTGCCCTTCGTCAGCACACATGACTCCTACATTCAGGCCCTGCTGTTGGCAGTCGGCATTTGGTGTCGTAGTGCCCTTCGTCAGCACACATGACTCCTACAGCCGTGATCGCCAATGCCCCGTCCAGCTTCCGCCTGTCGTAGTGCCCTTCGTCAGCACACATGACTCCTACTCAATCGCGACAATTGTGTGCTTTTCCGTGTTTGTCGTAGTGCCCTTCGTCAGCACACATGACTCCTACCAATTCTCAGCACTGGACTTACGTGAATAACACGTTGTCGTAGTGCCCTTCGTCAGCACACATGACTCCTACCAGCTATCGATATTATACCGCTGGATGAACGGTTGTCGTAGTGCCCTTCGTCAGCACACATGACTCCTACCGGCTCATGGAGCCACACTGGCTACCTTGGTCGCAATCTGTCGTAGTGCCCTTCGTCAGCACACATGACTCCTACCGCGTGGGTTGGGGGCAACTATGCCCTCAGATTCCAATTCTGTCGTAGTGCCCTTCGTCAGCACACATGACTCCTACTTTTTCAATTCCATGTCATGGAACTGGAAGGGGTCGTAGTGCCCTTCGTCAGCACACATGACTCCTACTGGGAGTGAGTCTGAATCAGCAGGCAGGCATTATACTGTCGTAGTGCCCTTCGTCAGCACACATGACTCCTACCGCTTATGTGCAGCTTTTTGGCGGAATTGCGACAGTAATATGTCGTAGTGCCCTTCGTCAGCACACATGACTCCTACTTGAGAGAGACTTCGAGATTAATGTTACAGTGTCGTAGTGCCCTTCGTCAGCACACATGACTCCTACCCGGATGGCTACCGGCAACAAGTTGAATTGTCGGAGTCGTAGTGCCCTTCGTCAGCACACATGACTCCTACCTATTATTAACATCGAAATCGTTAACACCGTTGTCGTAGTGCCCTTCGTCAGCACACATGACTCCTACCCTGTCGCTTAATTAATGTCTTGATAATCATTCTGCTGACTATCATTTTGCTGTTGAAATCTCGGCATTCCATATATTACTCAATTATGAATTTGATAAAATCAGAGCATTAGGGTGTGTAGTTCGCCGGCAATTTCGGGCCAGGTTGGGGGCGTTTGGCCTAATATTTCTATCGCATTTTTCATTCGGTCGTGTACGGGCAGGATGAGAATGGTATCCTGTGGTGCCCAAGCTTTTTGTTGTGAAAAGGCCATTAAGTCTGTTTTGAGCTTTGGCACATCTTTATTGGCCAAGGTACCCATAAATACGGAATATTGTATGCGGTGGAGGCCATAAAAATGGAGTCTTTTCGAGATTTTCAGCCGCAGCCGGTCGTCTTCTATATCATAACTGATCAGGATCATAAATTTAAGGTTTTTTCCAGACATTGATTGTTTTTGCGAATTCCGCAGCAGCTTTAAAAATATGCAGCCGATGGCTGAGTTGTCGGTTTTGCCAGCGCTTGTTGGCGTCCAACCATTCGTTGAACAAAGGGATAAATAGCTTTTTGCCTTGCGAATTCAGAAATATTCCGCCGGAGCGGGCATCGAAAAAAGTAAGTTGCACCACGCCCGGTTTGCAAAATTGCTGGAGCAGCAACAAATCTACCCAGGGGCGAAAAGCCTCAATCAGATCGAAAGCTAAGGCCGGCTGGTCGTATTCATCGGCGTGCAACATCCCAAGGTGTGGATCAAGACCCCCCGCAAACAGGGCCTGCTCTACAACGGTGTAAAGCATACCGTACAGGTAGTTGGTCACCGCATTATAGGGGTCTTGCGCAGGCCGGCGACTCCGGGTTTGGAAAGTAAATGGTTCGGGCACTGCTTTGCCTACTGCCTGCCAATAAATGCGCGCTTGTTGGCCTTCCCATCCCATCAATTGAGGCCCAAACTGAGCCGTCAGTTGCCCGTCAAATTGCTTCAAATCTGCTAATTCAGACAGGATCAAACCGGAAGCGGCTTTTAGTTCAGCGGCTAAGGCAGGACGACGGTTCTCCAAAAAGGCCAATACCGATATTTGGCCTTCGGTTTTGAGCCGGAATTGCTCCACGACCCAAGTGCCGCCTTCGGGGCTGTCGCCAAAATAGACCTGTTTTCGTCGTAAGGTAGCAATGCTTTCAAAATAGGAACTGCGCAGACAGCCCACAGCATCACCGATTTCATCAAAGAAATAGATCGGGATGTCTTCTTTCACGGCTAATTCCACCGCGGCCGAACTGATGAGGCAGCCTGCGGTTACGGCAATGCTGGAAAGTTGCTTCGGGCCAATGATGCGTTGTTCTTCGCCGGCGAGTACCTCGAAGGCACCGCCGCGAACGCGCAGGGTGAGGCCGGGGGTGTGGAGGACGAGTTGCATAAGGTTGAGGATTTGGTGATTTGAAGATTTGAGTATTTGAAGATCGTTGAGCGTTGTTCGTTAAGAGCTTGTTCGGGGTATGATGATGGGTGGGGTTCCTTCTACTTTCTGCTGTCTACCCTCCACCTTCTACCACTCTAAAAATCCCATTCATAGCCGCCAAACTCTAACCACGACAAAGCGCCATAATCTTCCGGGGGCCTCACGGCGTCGTGGAAACTCCCCGTCAGGCGGCTGACCCAGTGGTGGTTTTCACCGAGGATGTGGCGGGCAAATTCGAGTTTGCCGTGAACGCCCATGCGGAGGTCTTCTACCCAGGGCGAGGGCTGGGCGCGCCCGCTGGGTATTTGCTGTTGTGCGCTCACCACTTTGCTCAGGTGGTCAATGGCGGATTCCAGCGTGGGCAGGTAGTCGTCGGGCAGGGTCACAGCGTCGCCGCTTACGATCAGACCGGTTACTTCCTTTTTTTGGTCGCCGGGGGCGTAGAACCTCGTTTTCAGTGGGTTGAGTTCGTGTCCCCATTGCTGGGCGATGGCTTCGATGCGGTCATGGTGGTGCGCTTCGATGGGCGCGTCGGAAGAAAAACTCAGGTCGTCGGCGTAGCGGGTGTAGGTCCAGTTTTCCTGTTTTGCCAGGGCCATCAGATCCTCGTCAAGCGGAATGGAGACCAAATTGCTGAGTACCGGACTGGTAGGGGCACCCATCGGCAGGCGGCCTTTGTGGACGCATAGGCCCGTCAGCAGTTCGCAAACATCATCTGGAAACCCAAAGAGCGGTGCGGCGAAAACCTCCTGTACCCGCACAGTGGGAATGAAGTGAAAAAAGTCTTCGAGGTCTACATTCAGCAGCCATGCCCGGCCTAAATGGGCTTTTGCGTTGCTCAGTACGTGGCGTGGTTCGGGGTCGTCGAGTGGGCGTATGACGAAGCCATGCGCGACCGGGGTGCGGTGCGTGTAATAAACTGCTTGCAGGAAATCGGCTAAATAATCCTGCGTGCGTTTGAGCGGGGGCACGGGGTCTTCGATGTAGCGGGGGCTGCCGTCTTTTTTCGGTACGGTAAATTCGCGGTATTGCGGGTTGGTCGCCATCGTCAACAGGCGCTCAACGGCTACGCCCAGCAGTCGGGCGATGTCGTCGAGGCTGCGGCAGGCGAGCAGTGCTTCGTGGCGGCGCGCAAGGGCGCGGCGAGTGGGTTTTTTATTCATTTTCAGTGTTTTTTACCACAACTTGTCCCGTGCAACGGGATAGTTCACAATAGGTGTTTTCACAATAGGTCACATAGCTGTTCCGCTCTTTTTAGACCACATTGGCATTGTTATCCCTTGCCGAAAGATTGTTTCCCGCAAAGGAATAACAAATTACCGCCGTGCCAGCCGGAACGTTTCCAAAGCTGCCACCTCCCGTTATACCGCCGAGCCTCGGCTATGCATATTTTGTCTGCGCATTTGCGTTACTGACTGTTATCCCTATTTTCACGACCTACCTGGCTTTGTCACTCCCGTCAGGGAGTCTGCAAAAGCGCGTACAGCCTTGCTTCTGTTGCAGACTCCCTGACGGGAGTGACAACCGATGATGTGTTATGCACAGCCTAAGCTCGGCGGTTGCACGGGACAAGGTGTGCGGGAAATTTTAGACGCAAAGGGGCACCAAGAAGCTGTCCGTGCATTCAAAAGCATTCGTTTTCAGGTTGATAGTGCCCGATCTCACTTAATTCTACCCTAAATGTCAAGGAACTTTGGTGAAAAAACACCGGGGTAAGAAACTGCTCGGGAAAGCCTCAGTTTTCCATTTGCGGCATACTTTCGACGACCATGCGGCGGCGGGTAACAGCCGTTTTGACTTCCCGCAATTCGCCGAAGCCGAAAGCTGCGCAGCGCCCAATGCCAATGCCCGGAGGCAGGAGCAGGCGGGTCGCAAAACGCACATCGAAGCGTACCAATTGCACCCCGTGCCACTGCACGCGTTTCTGATTGGTGACGGCCTGTATTTGCGCGGAGATGAAGGGTTTCAGGTCGTGCAATTCCAGCGCTTCGGCCATGCAGCGCAGGTGGCCGGTGAGGGCGCTGTCGAGCAGGGCGCGGCGCATGCCTTCGCCCGAAGCGGCTTTCCAGGCGGTATAGTTTTCCTTATTGAGGGCTAACCAGCCGGCGAGTTCGTATTCGCGGGGTTCGGCTAAGAGTTCGGGTTGCCAGCGGCTGCGTTCGAGCTTGTACCCGTTCAGCGGATGGGCGCAGCCGGCAAAAACAAGTTCGTCCGGTGCGCACAGCAGGAACTTGGGCAAGAGGTGTTGTTCGAGCGCCGTAGCGCCCGGACCAATGCCAATAACGGTGGCCAATCCGCGCCGCACGGCATATTGTACGAGCGGGTAAGCCCAATGGTAGCGATCGGCGGCTTCCGGGTCGCTGTTGTCGTGGTTGTGGAATTGCTCGTGCTCGCGTCCGGCGAAGTCAGACATACAAGCCCGGAATCCGGGCAAGTCGCCGGGGTGGAGGCGGAGGTCGAGGGTGAGGGTGGTGAGGTGCATGGTGATGGATTTTTTGATGATGTTACGTTTACTAAACTTCCAAAGTTTAGTAAACGTAGCTGGAAAACACAAGGAGGAATTAGTGTATTGAGTCAGGATTTTCAAGTCGTTGCGGATCGGTGAGTGGCTCGGTAATATCCCCTAACTTGGAAGGGATGTTTTTGACTTTTACGAATGCATTCAATTCAAAATCTTCGATTCCATTACATGGGTATTTTTTAGCGATTCCATTCAGAACAATCAACAGTACGTTCTTGTCTTTTTTGTTTTTGACCACTTTGCCGACCAAATCCTGGCCAACACGCAGGGGCTTTTTGTAGTGGTATTTTGGGGGGATGGTGGATTCGGGGAGCACCTGCGGTGGCGGTGGTGGTGGCGGTGTTTTAGGCGCAGTTGGCGCGATTGGGAGCGATTTCTCAACGTACTCATCGCTTATCTTTTGGGAGGGTGGTGGAGTTTCGCCGGGTTCCTCCAGCCGCCCGTAGCCGACATTGGTTTTGGCACCAATGCCAAAGTCGAGTAAGATGTAGCGGAAGAGTTTTTCGATTTGCTCTTTGCTCAGAAGTTCGTACCCGCCTGGTTCTGATTTGAACTCAAAGAGTACAAACTGGAAGCGGAATACAACTCCAGGAAGCACTTTGAGGAAGGCGATGGGAATCGGATTTCTCAAAGCGGCTGGGACAATTGTTTCGCCTCTGCTATTTTTTAAGGCTTTATTATGCGGCGTAATGTAGTCATCGCCAAGGTAAGTTCCTGTTTGGCGGCCATTGATCGTCACCCGGTCGGCGTTTAGTGGGATGGCATCGTGAAAAACTGTGCGACCCGACATGGGAGATGCTGATTTTCCGGTTTCGTAACTTCCGAAAAGGAAGGTTTCCAAAGCACCTATTTCGTCCTTTTCCCACACTTTGCTTGTGATCTTCTCTAGGTAATGTTGAAGGTAAACGATGGTCTGCGCTGCTTTTGCTTCCAGAATCGCTTTTGCATTTTCTGTGATGCCTTTATCTTTGGTCGCTTTGAGGTACCCTTGCGAGAAAGCACTGCGCAGTACGCCTTTGACCGAAGAGCCGGGAATGACGGGCAATCCTGTGGTGTAATCTAAGAAAAAGCCAAGCTTCATTTCGCCCAAAAGGCCGGAGCCGTGCGCGATGCCACTGCCGAGCAGCAAGCCGGGATAAGTGGTTTTGAGTTCAATGGCATTAAAGGCCGACTGATAGGAAAAGATACTTTCTCCAGGAAAGACTGCGCCGAAAAGCTGCTCGTTCTTACGTTTAAAAATGGCTTCATTTCTCTGCTTTTCCCGATCTGATTCAGGATGCCAATTGATTGCTTCATCCGCATAATAATGCTTGAAATATAGCAAACTGTTGTTGTATCCGCTCATGACTTTTTGAGTTTATAGGTTCGAATGGCCAATTTGAAGGCTAAGGAAGCCTGGAGGAGGTGTTCTTTGAAGTCAGCTTGTGGAAATCCGGGTTGTAAGACGTCCTTTAACAAGGAATTTTGCCGCCCCAATAGCCCCTTTTGGCCAAAGCGGCTATCCGGGTGCGCCAGGATGGCTTGTAGTGTCGCCAGCAACTTTTTGCGATCAATATCTGCGTCGCTACCCTCGTCCACATAAACGGCTAAGGTTGGCAATAATCCCATTTGCAGCAGGGTAGTGCCAAAACCCGATGCTGCGCTTTGGTAGCCGGAGGGGATGCCATTGCCTTGTATATCAGTCCTAAAGGTTGCATCAATGGCTTCCAGTGCCGCCGGAATAAGGTATTCTATTTTTCGGAGCATGGTTAGATGGTTTTAAATTTGCACAATCCATAGCCCACAGTGGCATTAGCGCCAAGCTGGACTAAGTTGTTCTTGGTTTTCAAAAAATCGTTCAAATCATCTTTCTCTGCATGGCGGGTGATGATCGTGTAGAAGCGGGCTTCGCGGGTAACGACTTCTTCGTACCAAAGGTTGCTACTGATGCCATTGACCAAATAATTGCGGGCGATGATGGGGAGATCTTTGGCTAAGGTAGCAAAGTCGTCGTCGTGCAAGAGGGCGATGCGGTCGCCGAAATGTGCTGTCAGGTCTGCTACGGATGCGGCGTCGTGCGACGCGCTCCAGTCTTCCAGCGAAATACTGCCTGGCGCTGGCGCTGCTTTACCAAAATAAAGGGGCGCTCTCTTTGGTGCATCGATGTCTGACAGGGTTCTTAGCGGCTGAATCAAAGCATGATCAGCGCTAAAGCATTCAAGATCATCTGCAAAGGCACGAAGCAAGCTCCGACAAGTCGCCACATAAAAAAAATGGTGGCTGCTGCGAATGGGCAGGCCGAGGAGCTTGCCGTCGAAGAAGTTGTTGAGTCCCTGCTGGATTTTGCCGCCTTTGCGCTTGGGGTCGGCGCCAAAAATGTCAATAATTGCAGCTTTTTGAGCATCATTCTTCCCATATTCTATTGCTTCGCGCAGAGCGCCTTTGATACCGGAGGCATGAATAATGGGCAATCCGGTAACCGGGTCGCGTTGTACTTGTTTATCTACGATGCTAAAATCGCCTTCGCCGCTGCCGACGTGCAGGTTGCTGATGGCGCGGATGAGATATACATTAACTGCTTTCATAAGATGGTAAATTGATTGTAACCAATGTTTTGAAAATCTGTGCTTTCGAAAAGGTTGCTGATCGTTGTTTCTATATTTGGATCGAAGTAGATGACAGAGCCGCGATCTAAGAGTTGGTAGAGACCGCTTTCTTCGAGCCCGCCATGCGCATTTCCATTGCGGTTGAGCGCCTGATGATGTGTTGTGTTTTCCACCTCGGATTTTAAAAAGCGGAAAGTGAGCGATTGGGAAACGATCAGCAACGACTCGCTACGGAGTTTGTCCATATCTTTCACATACGCAGGGCTAAGGCAAACCAAAGGTTTTGCCTGCATCTCCGGTGCAATTTTGGTATGCTTGTAAGCAAGGGCAGGGCCGGGAAACTCAGTCAATTTGGTCTCCTCAACTTTCATGCGAAAAGAGCTGCGTTCACCGCCAAATTCTGCAACAGTGTCGTTCAAGATGTAGGGCGTGGTTTCCGTCATCTCTACATAAAATACAAAGCCGCGGACTGACGATTCTTTGGCGAGCGTCAGAAAAGTCTGGTAGTAGTAGCCTGCTTCGTCGTCTTTGTCAGACACTTCATTGCCATCGGGTTTGGCCGCTTTGGTAATGCCTACCTGCTGTGCGGTGGCAAATGCTTTGTCCAAACACAGATTATCCGTCTCCTCAGGTAGGTAGATACTATCGTACAGGCCGGATTTTTCGCTGTATTTTTCCAGCAAGTGCTGGCCATATTTCCGATTGAAGGTCATCGGCCATGTTTCCTTATCTTTGGCCATTTGAACATCGTCGCGCGGGGCCTGCGGGAGCACCTGCCCATCGGCATTGGCTAAAAACACCGGACTGATTTTTTGAATGACCCCATAATTGCCTGTGTAGCCAACCTTAAAACCATGCTCGCCAATAAGGATTTTAGCAGCGGCTTTGTCGGAGACCTTGCGGCTGTTGTCCCACAGCAGGCCATTTTGGAGTAGCAATTGGTTGCGAATCAGCCCTAAAACCCCGGTTTGCTGCGGGTAGTAGCGCGAATGGAGGACGTAGGTAGCACGGCGATTTTTTTCATCACCTTCATTAAAGCTGTTTTCTCCCCCGAAGAAAAATTTACCCAGCGGTTGCAGCGATATTTTCAGTATCATATTGGTTAGTTTCTGATGGTGAAATAGTGAATTGAATGAGGCGCATCACGGCATAAAAAAGCATGATCCAGTTTTCCGGCCCTTTAGATTCGAGGTAAGCTTTCATCAAAAGTGTTTTGACCGCTTTTTTTTGCGCTTCAAATCCGGGTTCGTGGTTCCATTCTCCATAAAACTGTTCCAGGGTGCTGTCTAAGCGGGATTCAAGCGCCGCGTTTATTTTGGCAGCATCCGTAGTTGCTTCGACCCGCTTTGCCAGGTCAGTCAGCAATTGTTTCAATGCCAACAATTTGAAGATCAGGGAACTTACGATACTGGCTCGGCCTTTCGGCGCATGGGTTTCAAAAACCTCAATAGCAGCAAAAACCCCTTCCAGAAAGCCCTTGGAAAAAACTGCCGAAAAAGCGCTGCCGCTGTGTTTGGTAAACTGAAAACTGACGGCGTTTTTGCCCGGATAATCTTTGGCTTTTTTCAGGATACCGTAAGCATCGCCAATGGCTTCAAACAGCGGGAATTTATAATACACGATGTTCAAACCGAAAGATAGAGAAGCTTCCGGGTGCAATTGAGCTTTCGGAAAAGCCTTATCTAATTTGTCAAGCAAATCGAATATTGACGCTTCCTTCGTGCTCAACGGCGCAAGAAAAAGCAAGTCGTCGCCGCCGATGTAAATTGGTTTGCCACCGTATTCGTTGATGATGCTGGCAGCGGTTTGGCCATAGCGGGCCAGGGTTTCAGAAAACTGTCGGTATTCTTCCACGGTATTTAATTTTTTAATGGCTTCGCCAATGCTATCGCCG
>Ga0226658_10001649_pt1 | contig 11165 bp, 11 predicted proteins | sample OliLak19BULKMAT1_FD_169091 | JGI IMG/M metagenome (GOLD analysis project Ga0226658, IMG submission 169091) | Freshwater microbial mat bacterial communities from Lake Vanda, McMurdo Dry Valleys, Antarctica - Oligotrophic Lake LV.19.BULKMAT1 (v2)... | ecosystem: Environmental > Aquatic >... | reverse complement strand
AAGGGACTCAGGGCTCTCAAGGTAATCAGGGCAACAATGGCAGCCAAGGCAACCAAGGCCAGACCGGCCAGCAAGGCTCGCCTGGACAACAGGGTAGCCAGGGCCTTAAAGGTACCCAGGGCAACCCAGGCTTTCAAGGCAACCAAGGTCAAACCGGCCAGCAAGGCTCGCCTGGACAACAGGGCAGCCAGGGCCTTAAAGGTGCCCAGGGCAACCCAGGCTTTCAAGGCAACCAAGGTCAAACCGGCCAGCAAGGCTCGCCTGGACAACAGGGCAGCCAGGGCCTTAAAGGTGCCCAGGGCAACCCAGGCTTTCAAGGTACCCAAGGCAACGCCGGAAGCCAGGGTAATAATGGACCTCAAGGTAGTCAAGGAGCTCAAGGTCTTCTGGGGAGCACTTTGGCTACTTCAGTTACCGTGGTGGCTGGCGGCTTCTTCAACTTCGGTAAAACTGCACCTGCAAGTACAACTAATGGATTCTGGTTAGGCACCACAGCCGCAGGTTCGCCGGAATTTGCTATTGGTGACGCCACCAGGTCTATGCGATGGAGCAATTCGGGTGGACTAGCCTTGAATGGGGCTACCCTCAACTCGCCTACCCTCAATTTGCCGGCCTTCTCTGTATCTATTGCAGGTGGCAACCTCACTTTTAATGTTCCGTCAAACACATCGTTTGGGCCGGGACCCATAGGAAGTAGGACTGCTACTGCATCTGGGGGTGCAGGCACTATTACATATAGCTGGTCAGTTATATCAACCGAGTTCAACAACAACGCTAGCCTATGGGGAGTTACCATTGCGGGCGCAACCGTAAGCCTGAGCGGGCAGTGTGGATCTGGTGGCGATGCGACCAGCCGTGTTACTGTAACTGCCAGAGATGCAAACGGGTTTACAGCCTCCGCATCTTTTGATGCCCTCATTCAGAGTCTATCCTAACATGTCCTACGATTACTATGGTGTGATGGAGGGCACGCTCATAAAGGGTGTGTTGCAAGTAGACTCAGGGGCTATAGTAGACTCGTCCATGACGACTAGTCTACTTGTGGATTGGCTCACCCGACCTGCCTTGCCTAACGTCTACCATAGATACCATCTTGTGAGTGGATCTATTGTTACGATAGATCCTAGAACTCTTAGTATAGCTGTCATAAATCAACTCAACAAGATGCGTGTAGCCCGAGAGGTGGCGATCAATAACACGTTCGTATGGTCTGGCTCTCCTTTTGATGCTGATCTCACATCCCGCAACCGATTACTGTCTTTGAAGGTTGACAGCCTAGATCCTGCCTACGTACCTAGATCTTGGCGCCTTGCAGACAATACTTGGAGAACCTTGAGCGCAGCGGACGTGGCCGGGGTTTGGGCCGCTCTTAGAGTCCACACAGAGGCTCAATACACCACCTTCGCATCCTTGGAGACTGATATACTAAGTAAGACTACTGTGGCCCAAGTTGTCACAGTAGAATGGCCCGTTTAGTAGATTAGGGCAGTGTCAGCAGCCGCCTGTTGCCCACAGGCTTGAGTACGGCGTACCCTCGCCGTACTCTTTTTTATTCACCTTGACTAACTTGGCACACCATTTAGTACGTCCGGGACGTTCGGTGATAGGTCCGGGACTTCCGGACTACGTTCTCGTATATATATATGTTAGCGGCTCCCGGATATACGTAACCTCAAACTTGGTTTTGATTATTTTGATCAAATTAGTGTACTCATACTACTAGGTGGTATACAATACATAGTGCTTGTCACTCCGATAAGCACATGCAGACCATCTACCAGCCGTCGGTTAGATGGTTTTTGGGATTCATATGGCCGAAGACATTCTGACAAACATCATAACGGAGTTTCTCAGCAGGGGTTGGCGTGTTGCACCATTCATAAAGACTTCAGAGGGTTATCTAGGCGTAAAGGCTTGGCCTAAACGAGCAGCCAGCAATGCTGCAGATTTACATCTTCTGGTGGAAGAGCAGGCTGCAAAATCGTCTAAGACCCCTATTCTAGGTATAGTACCATCTAAAGGGTTGTACGTAGTAGACATAGACACGAAGAAGAATGCCTCGGCATTGCAACTTTGGCGTGACAAGGTGATTGAGGCTTACGGGGATGCATCCCTGGCAATGCCTAATTTGATAGTAAAGACTAAGTCGGGAGGCTTCCATCTTTATTATTCTGACGGATCCGATCGTCAGCTGCACAGTCCTACATCGATTTTCTCCAAGGATTCGGGCATAGATATTCGTGGTTACACGGGTATGGTTGTTGCCCCTACCTCAATTGGGACGTCTGAGGACTGGCAATTAGGTGAGTACACGATTATCAGAGGTAGACCTGCTGATAAGTTGACAGTACTCGGCCTCTCTAAAATACTGGGCGATACCTATGATGAGGCTGATACATTTATCAAGCTTACACTCAGCCAGGTAAATAATGCCCTTCGAAATGACAATGTCAGCGAATTGAATCGGCACCAACTGTTGCCAGATTCCATGGTCATCCCATCCTCTAGCCGGGATAATACACTGTATAGGTGCGCCCGTCTGTGTAGACTAGCTGGTCTCTCACAGGATGCGGCCCTGATCTTTATGGGTCACATAGCCGTCAGGTGTGAGACCTCCCCTGAAGAACCTCTGATTCATTGGCAAAATTTGGCCTTGGATAAGGTTCGCAGGGTTTATGCATCCAACACCGAGATGCGATTGCAAACTGTAGCAGGTTTGTTCGATGAATTAGATAACGCCGGAACCGTAATGTTGCGGGGCGTATCCAAATCATACTTCTACTTCAGATTAGGTTCGCCCTTACTCCGTATCGAGGCCCGTAGTAAGTACTCCATTGACAACATGGTGAATGTGTTACAGGGCGTAGTAATCCATAATGAAGAGGGCGACATACCTGTCAAGAAGGTTATACCATCCTATCTACCTAAAGCGGTAGGGTACAATGCGGCGATGTACCCTAAAACCGATATGCCCTTCTTCGAGTTTGAAGGCTCCAGATACGTAAATACATACCACGATCCATTTGCGGCATTCGAACCTATACCCGAGCTGATGGAGCAGGCTAGGCCTTATGTAGATACATTTGCCCAGCTTGTAAGGCACATCACGGGTTATCAAGATGGCGACGATGCCTATTTGCTTGATAAGCTGGCCTGGATACTTCAAAAGCCATACAGGCGATTACCTACTGGTACCATAATTTACTCCCACACTCGTGGCTCGGGTAAAGATGTATTCATGTCTTTGATCAGGGAGTTAGTGGGTAGGCAGTATTACATGCCTATCACCTTACAGTCCATCGAAAGCTCCCATGTCATGCTACATGACAAGATAATCTGCACTGCATCAGAGGTCCAATTGCAGACCAACGCTCGTGGCACGATAGCCGCAGCCAGTTTTATGGGTAAGCTGAAGGACATCATAACCGCAAAGAGTGTGTATGTTGACGAGAAATTCGTGCAGCCTTACAGTGCACCCATCTTTGCCAACTTCTTCTTGCTATCCAACTTTGAGCTGTCATCCATTCTGGAGCCTGGAGATAGGCGCATGGATATATTCCATGCAGCCGAAGAGAAGCTAGATCAGACCAGGTTTGGTGACCTAGCTGACGTAGGCAACGATGGTATATGGGCCGAACGAGGTGGTCGAGACAGTCTACTTCGTAGACATATAATTTACTCTATTAGAACCGCTCTATTAGAACGTCAAGTAGGGACCCATTTTGATCGCCAAGAGGCTCAGATGAATGCGGTGAAGCAGGAGTTGATGCAGTATCAGAATCCTCCAGCTATAGAGTGGATGATAGGTAATTTGCCACCCTACTTCACTGAAGACGTAGCCATGATGGCTTGCTTCTTCTGCCCTATGCGGATACATCCAGAGTATGTCATGAAGCAACTCAAGGAGCATTTAGGGCCTGGCATGTTAAATATGTATCGTTCAGGTCAAGTGTACAGAATGAATGGAGCCCCAAGGCTCGAGTCACGTAGTGATTCAGGCCGATCACAACCTGTACTGAATTTCTTAGCCGAGTCCACCCATCGTAAGGCTGTTTACCACTTTAAGAACTCCATTCGTGAGGTTACTACAAGTGATCCAGTCCTACGTTTAGAGCTTCGTAAGTGGTACGAGGGTATGGTGTCTAAGTTCTTTGGCAACACAGGTGTGTTGCCAGGTAACAAGCCCGATGTAAATCTTTCAAACGACCTAATTTAGATTGATCAAAGTGTTGTACACCTAGATCATAACATGATATAATAGCTATATGACACATGCTCTTGACTTAGAAACTAGCTCCAAAGCCGAAGTAATGGGTGACGGTTACGCACTCGAACCTTGGCGAGCTAGGCAGGGTAAGGGTTTCATAATGAGCATAGCCGTGCATGGCGATGTGGTGAACATCCAAGTTGTAAGGCCCACCCCAAGCCAGCTCATAAGTATTTTAGAGTCACTGGCTGGCGAGGAGGTATACGCTCATTATGCCTTGTTCGATGTGGCTTGGCTCATTGCATCCATTACGCCGAACAGGCTCTCTCGACTGCATAAGGCCATTACCAACGTGCGTTGGCGTGACACCGCTCTACTGGCTAAGTGGTGTATTAATGGCCGTAAAGCCGATGATAGGCACTTCAGTTACTCCCTGCTTAACCTGATAGACACTTTTAAGGCTAAATTAGGCTTCCCAGGTGCGGATGAATTCATACGGCTTAAGCAGCAGGATGGCGTGCAAGATGCCAACAACCCGTACTGGCTAGAGCGTGGTAAGCAGGACGTGCTGTGGACTTATCGTCTAGCTAAATTTCTGGAGTCACAACTGCCGGCCATGTGCAAACGAGGTTTTGTCATCGAAGCCCGATGCATACCTCAAATAGCCAACAGCTGGCTTATGGGGATGTATGTTGACCAAGATGCGTTTAAGAAGGCAGAGGCCATATGCGAAACCGCCATTGTCCAGGGATGTCAGCTTCTCGGATTGCCCGAAAGCGTTATTGGAAGCCCAGCTCAACTTGGTCAAGTTGTCTTTGGAAGTTGGGGCTTTACGCCACTTGAACGCACGCCTACTGGAAAGCCTAAGGCAGATGCAGACACATGGATTATTCTTGCTCATGCTACTGGAGACCCTAGACTCAGACAACTCCTGGCAGTTCGTCAAGCATTGACAGTACGAAGTAAATACATCAAGACCGTATATGAAGCCCTTGATCGCACTGGCGACGGCTTTATGTATGGCAAGCCCATGTTATTCGGCACAACTTCAGGTCGACTCACTTATACGAGTGATACATCCGCCGGCATGAAGGCCTCCATTGCCCAACACCAGATACCTCGTAAAGCCAAGCATGTGCGAAGCTATCTAGCCCCTCCGCCAGGGACTAGGCTATTCGAAACGGATGCTATGGCCCAAGAATCCCGCATTATGGGTATCTGGTCAGGCGATAGCGAGATCATTCGCATCTTCAATGAGGGCATTAACTTCCATAGCTCCATGGGTGCCGAGATCTATGGCCACAGCTATGAAGACTTTCAGCATAATTACAAGGCTGAATCAGCTGCTGACAATGGTGGCAAGTACACCGAATGGCGGCAAATGGGTAAGCTCACAAACTTATCCTGCAACTTCCGCATTGGAGGTAAGAATCTAGCCAAAAAGGCATTGACTGAGTACGACACCTACATGACAGAGATTGATGGTCGTAAATTGGTCAACACATTTAAGCGCAAGTACGTGGGCGTGCCTGATTACTGGGCTAATATAATTGCATTCGCCAAGCAGAATGGGTATTCATACACGTTATCCCAGCGACGTTGGAAGGCGCCTATTGAGATGCTGAATTCCAGTGACGCATGGAAGGTCGAGGGTACTGTCATTAGTCATCCGATACAGGGTACAGGCGGGGACATGTTCTTAGCGGCCCTATCATCAGTTCCGGATGCACGTATTCAGACCAATATGCATGACGGCATATTCTGGGTGCTGGATGAAGGCCAGGCCGGTAAAGACGAGGCTGAGCACATCCTAAATGCCATGAATAACACTGACTACCAAAAGTTGTGGGACTTACCTGATCCATTATCAATCCCCCTTCTTTATGAAGGCTCGAAAATCGGCACGAGTTATGCTGACGTGAAATGAGGTGGCTATGAAAGTGCAAATCACATTGCTTATGAACGTGGATATCGACCCTGTAAGTTTCGAATGCAGTGCGTCCGCGACCCCTAGCGAGATACTGGAGACTGTCAGGGACTTCATAGACGACGGCAATATCTCTGCCGATGATCTCATGGAGCAGTCCACCGATTACACCGTCACAGTTGTGGAGGGTGACAAATGATCGCCTTGAGTTGGTCACGATTATCCACGTACATGCAATGCCCTCGCAAGTTCCATCTGGCGTACATATCCAAATCCTTTCGCGAGGAGGAGAAGTCCATTCACCTGGTGAAGGGTGAGCAATTGCACAAGCAGATGGAGGACTACATCCTGGCTCGCAACGGTGCGGCTGCAATGCCTTTAGGCTTCTCGGCTGAAGTGAAGCAGTCACTGCCTTACGTTGACAAGTTGTACACACTCTTCGATGCCATACACCCTGAAGCCCAGGTGGCCTGTGACATCAACTGGAACTCTTGTGCATGGTTCGCCAAAGAGACAGCTTGGCGAGCTATTTGGGACGCCTCGGCTCTGTCAGCCAATAAGTGCTTCATAGCTGATTGGAAGTCTGGGAAAGTGTACCCTTATGGGGAGGGCTTTGGTCAGCTACATTTATCGTCCGTAATTGCACTGGAGCGATGGGCTGAATTGCCTGAGGTTACATCTGCATATGTGTACCTTGAGCACAAGCTGGTCACCACCATTCAAGTTACACGGGACAAGACTGACAAGCTCGACAGGTCCGGCAAGCCAGTACCCTGCCTTAAGGAGGTCAAGCTGCACTTCGAGACCCTGTTTCAGCGGGTTCAGATGGAGAAGGCTTGGGAACCCATTGCCAATGAGAACTGCCGATACTGCCAGGCAACTAAGGCCCAGTGCAAATACTCCAGGAAGCTGGGATGAAGTACTTGGCAGTCGGCTTGATAAGGTGGTGCTACGCCCTATTCGTGATAGGACTCTTCACTGCATGCGCGGCCTTGACTTGGCGATTCATTAGCATGATCTGTAATTTCATAGTATGACTCCAGAGGGTAACGTCAAGATCTGGGCCACGAAGCAGTATGATATCCTGTTCCCAGGTCATTGGCGAGTATCCCCCCGGGGTGGTCCTTTCGGCAAAGCAGGCTGTCCTGATCACCTGCTTTGCTGGCATGGCCTGTTCATAGCTATAGAGATCAAATCTCTTGAAGGTAGTGTATCAGGATTACAAATTCTGGCTCTCAAAGAGATTCAGTCAGCTGGAGGTATAGCTGCAGTACTGCGAGGCCGGGATCTGAAGAGGTTATTGACCATACGTGAGATTGTGTTAAAGCGGGTTGCACATGTCATTTAGCATAGCGGATTACACGTGGCCGGCCTTTCAAGGTCGCAAGCCATTTGAACATCAAAAACACACCGTAATGTTTGTGCTTAAGCACAAGAGCGCACTGGTGTTAAATGACATGGGCACTGGAAAGACTTTAGCGGTTATCTGGGCTGCAGATATATTACTGATAGCCCAGAAGATCCGAAAAGTACTGATAGTAAGCCCCCTGTCTACGGTAAAGTCCGTATGGCTAAACGAATTATTCATGAATTTACCGCAGCGTAGGGCTGTCATAGCCCATGGTGATCGTGTAAAACGTGTTCAAGCTATCAAATCCTTCGTGGAATTTGTCATCATAAATCACGATGGGATTAAGATTGTTGAAGATGAGATCATAGCCCAACAGTTCGACCTCATCATAATAGATGAGCTTACAGCCTTTAAGTCGCACTCTTCGGATCGCAGTAAGTGCATGAAGCGTATTGCAGACAACGCGCATAGCCGTGGAGCTGGTGTGTGGGGTATGACAGGTGAGCTTACGCCCAACTCGCCTATTGAAGCTTACTACCCATGTAAGATTGTGGTGCCAAAGAATCAGTACTTGCCTCGCTATTTCGGACAGTTTCGAGACGCCTGTATGACGCAGATTAACGATGTGCTGTGGGTGCCTAAGGTGGAGGCCCCTCAAATAGTGGCCATGTGTGCCCAGCCGGCCATCCGCTTTACTCGAGACCAATGTCTGGATTTGCCTGACACCATGTATCAGACCATGGAAGTGCCAATCACAGAGGAGCAGCAGTTCTACTACGAAAAGATGCGCAAAGAGTTCACGATGGACACTGAGTCTGGGACTATAACCGCACGTAACTCTGCCATCCTACTGAACAAGCTATTGCAGATCTCAGCGGGTGCTGTGAAAAATAACGATGGCAATGTGGTGGAGATAGGTTGTGCGAGTCGTGTCAGTCAATTAATGGCTATATTCCAGGAGACTCCACAGAAGAAGCTGGTAGTGTTTGCCACCTACCGCGCCACCATAGAGATGCTAATGCGTGAATTACTGAAGCGCAATGTACATGCTGCATGTATTCATGGGGATGTACCACAGAACATGCGAGCTTCGCATATCGACAATTTTCAGAAGGGTCCCTTGCAAGTGCTGGTCTTGCAGCCTCAATCTTCTGCGCACGGCATTACTCTGACAGCCTCCTCAACTATTGTGTGGTTCAGTTTGATACCTAGCAACGAGCTATTCCAGCAAGGTAATGCACGTATCATACGCGCTGGCCAAATTCGCAAGACCATGATATACATGTTTGCCACTACCAAAGCTGAGAAACATGTAGCTAAGATTTTGGAGAGGAAAGGTAATATGTCTGACGAAATTCAGAAGTTATTTGTTGAGCAGGACTTCTGATCAAAAGGGTGTACACATCAAGTAATTGAGTGTACAATAGTAAATTAGCAATCGGAGATACGTATGGGCTGGCAAGATCCTAATGATGTAGACGCAGACGATGATGAGTACTTCGCTGAAGTCCTCGATGACGTAGAGTTGACGGGCTCAGAGCCTCGATTCGTCAAGATAGACTCCATGAGTTTAGAGTCTGTGGAGATCGACGGCAAGCGAGTGGACGAGCTGATCTCCATGTACATCGCGGCTCGCAATCAATTGGCCACTGACCGCAAGGGGTACAAAGCCCGTGAGGCCAAGGTCAAGTTGCATCTGCAAGTAATCAGCATGATCTTGATGGATAAAGCTGACAAGGCCGGTGGAGTTGATACCCTGGCCACAGATAAGGGCACCGCTTATCGCAAGATTAAGGAGACCTTCAATGTGTCTGTCTGGGATGACCTATGTGCTTATGTCAAGCTCACTGGCAATTTCAGTGTCTTGCAAAAGCGGGTCTCACCCAATGCAGTGAAGGATGTGCGTGAGCAGGAGGGTGAATTGCCAGGTGGCATTGAATCCCGTGTAGAAACCGAGTTTGCCGTGCGATCGCCCACCGCATCGCGAAAATCCAGATCCGTGGGCTAGGAGCTATTAGAAATGGGAACAAAGTCATCAGAAATGCGAGAAGGCTGCTTTGCTAAGGCGGCTCTCGATGAACCGCTTTTTGTGCTTCGTGCACAGGACAGGTCGGCTCCGAAATTGGTTCGCCAATGGGCTGAGACCTTCCGTCAACACCATATCAAGGTCGGCACCGCCGGCCATGATTTGGCTAGGGCCATATCTAAACATACAGAGGCTATGCAAGTCGCCTCCGCTATGGAAGATTGGCAAATCCGCAAGCAAGCCGATTAAGGAGTCATCACATGACTATTGAACTGCCAGAGCACCTGCGAACTGGGCCTCTGGCCGAAGCAGCAGCCAGAGCATTGATCGATGCAGCCAGCATGGCGTCTGCATCTAACTCAGTGCCTCGTATCAGTCTTCGTGGACGTGAATTCCGCTTCATCGAGAACGGTGAGGAGTTGTTCAAGTTGCGAGACTCCATCGACGTCATAGTGATGGGGGTGGAGCCTGGCCCCAACCTCATGATCAAGACGTATTACGCGGCAGGCTATCAGCCTGGTGCGAAGGAGCCGCCCACCTGTGCCTCGGACGATGGCATCGCACCTTCGCCCTGGGTGCAGAGCAAACAGTCCGACCTCTGCAAAACCTGCAAGTGGAACGCGTTTGGCTCGGCGGTGTCGCCTACTGGCAAGGCCACCAAGAAGTGCCGTGACAGCAAGCGGATATGGCTCAAGCTGGCCGACTCCCAGGTGATTAACGGAGTCACCTTCCCTGGTCTCAAGGAGCGCACTCTGTATGGGATGAATGTCTCAGTGGCATCGCTCAAAGCCTTCAGCGAGCACGGCCGCAAGCTTGCAAGTATGGGGCAGGGCCCTGCGGTCTGCGTCACCAAGATCAAGATGTTGGATACGGAATTCCCACAGGTTGATTTCGAGATTGCAGCTTGGCTGAGTGCAGAGCAAGCCCCTCTCTCGCTGCAGATGGCGGCTGAACGGCCTTGGAAGATGTTCAGCAATGCAGGTCTGGCCCTGTCTGCGCCTGAGGCTTCCAAACCAGGCTTGCCATCCGCCCTGCCGGGCCAGCCAGGTGCGGGTGCTCCTCCACAGCACTTGCAGGCTAGCGAGGTTGTAGACGCTGTGCAAACACCTACCACACCGACTCCGTCCAAGCCGGTGTCCAATGGCGACATCGATGACGCTGTAGGCAAGTGGTGAAATCCCTCACTCAACCTTCTTCGCACGAATAGCGAGCAACTGTTGAGGGACACGCTGGCAGACCGGTTAAATAGTCTGCCACCCCCTTATTTGGAGATTAGATGAGAAACTTACTACTGACTCTTGGGCATAATAGCTCAGCCATCTTGATCGAGGACGGGCAAATCCAATGGGGCTATGAGACTGAGCGAGTCACAGGACTGAAGTCCGACAGTAGATTCCCTCACGCAGTATTCGACTACGTCAATAAGCCCATAAAGCCTGACATGCTTTATGTTACTCACTGGGCACCTAGCGGCCAACTATCGAGTATGTCGGCCAAGCACTGGGATCCAGGCTGCTTTGACGGCGTGTCGATTCGCTCCCTGTCGGCAGGCCGGACCCATCACGATACACATATGGCTGCCGCAATGGCGTATGCCGGCCCTAACTTCCCTGGGCACAGATCCTACGGCCTGGTTATAGACGGCTTCGGCCCC
>Ga0226658_10001642_pt1 | contig 11186 bp, 5 predicted proteins | sample OliLak19BULKMAT1_FD_169091 | JGI IMG/M metagenome (GOLD analysis project Ga0226658, IMG submission 169091) | Freshwater microbial mat bacterial communities from Lake Vanda, McMurdo Dry Valleys, Antarctica - Oligotrophic Lake LV.19.BULKMAT1 (v2)... | ecosystem: Environmental > Aquatic >... | reverse complement strand
GGGGTCGCAGTCGTCGATATTGATCGCGATGAGGCGCAGTCGGTCGTTGATGCTGTTCGTTCGCAGGGCGGTGACGCCAGGGTTTTTGAGTGCGATGTCGCACAGCCAACCAGCATTGATTCATTGGTCGCTGATGTCATCAGCCATTTCGGTACGCTGGACATACTGGTCAACAACGCTGGAATTTGTCCCCGCATCTCGATTGATGATATGACCGAATCCATGTTCGATACAATAATCAATATCAATCTGAAATCGGTCTTTTTCTTATCGCGCGCGGCAGGAAACGCCATGAAAACGCACGGCGGGCGAATTATCAACCTGAGTTCGACGGGCGGACGTATTGGCGGGGTTTTTAATGCGACTGTATATGGCGCAACCAAAGCGGGTATTTTGGCGATGACCAAATCGTTCGCGCGTCATTACGCGCCTTACAAGATACTGGTCAACGCTGTCGCGCCCGGTGCGGTTGAAACCCGTATGATGACGGGGATGCCAGATGACACCTTGAGAAGTGTCATCGAAGCTGCACCCCTGAAACGATTGGCTGAGGCGGCAGAGATCGCCAATACGATCGTGTTTTTAAGCTCCGCTGAAGCGTCGTGGATTACAGGTGCGACTTTAGATGTAAATGGTGGCACGTTGATGCTGTAATCGTGCTGGTATGCTCATTAAACACCAGCACGGTTTTCGCGCTCGTGAAGTTGACTTGTAAACTAGGTTTTTGCGGGCACCTTGACATCGCCCGCGCTGCAATAAGCACCCGATGTGTGTACCACATGGACGATCTTGAGTTCCTGCGCCCGATCGTCACTATAGTCAGGACGATATGACGCATCGACCTTCCAATCGAACTGCTCGGCAGCAGGAAAAGCAGTCTGATGCGCGTCCAAGCCTAGCGGGATCAGACGCAATCGTCGTTCGACCCATTCTACGTCCCACGGACCCTCAGACACAATCTGTTCGGTCGCGCGAAATTCATAATAGAGTGTGCGGCGGCGCGCTTTGCCTTCAACTTCTGGTGATCCATGCGCCACCATCACGTCATGCAGCAGCACATCGCCTGGCTGCATTTCAACGACGACGACATCTGGTGGATTCCAACCATATTGTGCTTCGAGTTTACAGAAATCCTGCTTTTGTGCTTGTGTTTTGGCAAGCACACGCAGCGCGCCGCCATCAGCGGTAGAGGCGTCCAGATATAAATCATAATTAAAAATACGAAAATTTCTTGGATGCACCGCGTCCTGATGCCAGATAATCGGTGCGCCGTCGTTTTTCTCTTTGAAGACCATCGACTCATACGTCGGAACGAAGTTGCGTCCGCACAGACTTTCGGCGACCGCCAATACTTGTGGACTGCCTAAGAGTTCTAACGAGGCGCTTTGCCCTTTGTTATGCAGGTAATTGACGCGATACAGCACACGACCTGAAGGGCGGTCAGCATAATCAAAATCTTCGGTATCACGCTCACTTCCGACAGTTTTCTGGAGTTCGCGTCCTTCGTTAATCCATATATTGCCAGCTTCTTGCAACCGCTGGAGCATATCGGCGGGAATCCAATCACGCAGGATTAAATATCCATTGATGTCGAAAAACTCTACCTGCTCATCGGTGAGGTGATATTGCGTGCGTTCTGCGATATAGGGCACATTATCATATATTTTCGTCAACATTAGGGTCTCCACCATCGATAAACAGCTGAATGTAATCTTCGATCCGTGTGATATAAGCGTATACTGGCGATACCGAACAATCATCTTGAATACTGATACACTTTTCCTGAATCCTATGAATTTGCTGCGCGATTCCGAACTCAATACCTTTGGTCTGCGTGTGTGGGGGGGAAGCATCGAAACGTACTATCCTCCCCATCGTCATAATGAAATCGAATTGAACGCGCTCGAAACGGGCGCTATCACGTATATGCTGGCTGGGCAACAAACGACGGTCATATCCGGTGAAATTGCATTATTCTGGGGCGCAATTCCTCATCAAGTCATCCACTATGTGCCGAACACCCGTCTGTATTGGGTAACGCTTCCCTTGAATCATCTTCTGCATTGGGAGCTGCCGCGTTCATTTTTGCAGACGCTTTTATCGGGCAGCTTGTTTCGCGGACTGCTGCCCCTGTACAGCCTCGATTTTTTTCGTCAGTGGGAAGCGGATTTGAAAGGGGGTGAAAGCACAATCGCCTTGATGGAGATGCGCGCATTATTTTTTCGTGCGGCGTCCAGCGCGGATTTCACGCCGCACCTGCCGTTCGACCCTGTTGTGGCAGAGACTACCGACAGACGTGCCCGCGATATGGCACGCTGGATCAGCCAACGCTTTCAGGAACCGCTCAGCGTGCGCGCGATCGCGTCAGTCGTCGCACTGCATCCAAACTATGCCATGAACATTTTTAAGGCAGCCTTTGGCATGAGTTTGATCGAGTATCTCACGCGCCAACGTATTGCTCACGCACAACAGCTGCTTATTTTGACCGATGCGACGGTCGCAGATATCGCATTGGAGTCTGGATTCCAAACCCTCAGCCACTTTTACGCCGCCTTCTATCGATTGGTCGGCATTGCGCCTGGAAAATATCGTACATCTGTTCGCACCTGACTTTTTTTGCGCCAGCATGACTCTCTGCCAACGATTAATTAAATGATCATCAACGCGCTGTAACTTAAGCCATGTTTTGCAGCCAGTCCAAAAAGTACGGATCGAAATTATGTCTGACGACGTGAGTGTTGCCGCATCGCATGACTCGCTGCTTTTGCAAAAGTGGTAATATTCCGTGGATGGACAGATTAAGTGCTACAAGTATTACTGTGTGGTCTGCGAGGCTGGATAAACCATCGCAACAGGTTGAGCGTTATCTGACGCTGCTTTCGCTGGAGGAGCGAACGCGTGCGGAACGTTATCGCCTGGTACAACACCGCCAGCGCTTTATCGCCGCGCGGGGTCAGCTTCGCTTACTTCTTAGCCAATATATCGAACAACCGCCTGAAACGATCACGATTGATTATAATGAACACGGCAAGCCCTACCTTGTAGACAGTCGTTTGCAATTCAATCTTGCCCATGTAAATGATGAGATGCTGTGCGCGTTTACGTGGGATTATACTGTTGGTATCGATATCGAGGACACACGGCGCGAGGTCGAAATTATGACCGTGGCCCGTCTGTTTTTCGCGGCAGATGAAGTGATACAGCTTGAAGCGCAATCGCCAGATACACAGCGGCTCGCTTTCTTCGACTTGTGGACACGTAAAGAGTCATATCTCAAAGCGCGGGGAACAGGACTGAAGTTTGACCGTCACAGCACATCGGTTCCAGCAGGTGGCAAATCGTTTCTGTCACCCGACGGAACGCATTGGTCAATCCTTAGCTTTTCTCACGCACCTCACATGCGCGCCGCACTGGTCACATCAGCACCGACATTATCGATGAGCCTACGCACATTCGATGGGTAGTGTCAAAAACCTCATGCTTGCGCCCCCAGCCTGAAAGACACGACTTTTGATCGGGTTAGCGCGCAGTCGTTCTGGAAGCTGCTTGGATTACTGCTTCAGACCACACCAAACATTGACCGTGCCGTAACTTAAAGGTAAGTTTGGCGTTTTTACTATCTGATGGAAAGCTGAAAATAGACAATAAACGGATGAAGGCGCTTATCAGCACACTACCCGCCATTTTACGGGTATTCAAGCGCGCGTCCCACGATCGTCTGATGTTGTTTTCGTGCTTCCATAAGCCATCATCTGTATATCAGCGCTAAGTTAACGCAAGCGCGTTAATGGCGATTAAATTTCTGTATCTGTCACAGTGTCAGTTAGGTGAGAAAGTTTTATTCAATGCAAAGTCTGAGCGTACAACTGCGGAATAACCCAATTGCGATCGTTGGCATGGGCGCAATAATGCCACAAGCCCATAACCTGCGAGAATTCTGGAACAACATCGTTGCCAAGGTCAACTGCATCACTGATGTTCCCGTCACTCATTGGGATATCGAGGACTATTACGATCCTGATCCTTCCGTGCCCGATAAAACCTATTGCAAACGTGGTGGTTTTATGCCGGATGTCGATTTCGATCCATTGGAATTTGGATTACCCCCCAATATTCTCGAAGTGACCGATGTTTCGCAGATGTTATCCTTGTTGGTCGCCAAAGAAGCGCTGACTGACGCCGGCTATATTCAGAGCGATGACAAAATCCGCGAACGTACTGGCGTGATCCTCGGCGTGTGCAGCGGGCAAAAGTTGATTACCCCGCTCGTGTCTCGGTTGCAGTACCCGGTATGGGATGAAGTGTTCAAAAGCTATGGTATTGGCGACGCTGATCGCGAAAAGATCATCGAGCGGCTTAAGCTGGCTTATGTGCGTTGGGAAGAAAACAGCTTCCCCGGTATGCTCGGCAACGTCATCGCGGGTCGCATTGCCAATCGCTTTGACCTAGGCGGCACGAATTGCACGGTTGATGCTGCGTGTGCCAGCACGATGGCAGCTTTGAAAATGGCTTTGAGCGAGTTGATGGAACATCGCGCCGATATGATGTTGACGGGCGGGGTAGATACCGACAACTCGATTTTTACGTATATGTGTTTCAGCAAAACCCCCGCGTTTTCCAAAGGCGAAAACCCACGCCCGTTCGATGCTAATTCGGATGGGATGATGGTTGGCGAAGGTATTGGCATGATGGTCTTGAAGCGCCTCGACGATGCCGAACGTGATGGCGACCGCATTTATGCCGTCATCAAAGGGTTAGGTTCATCGAGTGATGGTCGATTCAAGAGCATTTACGCGCCGCGTGGCGAAGGTCAGGAAAAAGCACTCCGACGTGCCTATGAAGATGCCGGTTTCTCGCCCGCGACGGTTGGACTGGTCGAGGCGCACGGCACGGGTACTATCGCTGGTGATACCACTGAAGTCACGACAATCATCCGCTACTTTAATCAGCATGATACCGAACGGCAGCATATTGCGTTGGGCAGTGTCAAATCTCAAATCGGACACACCAAAGCATCGGCAGGCGCTGCGGGTCTGATCAAGACGGCGTTAGCGCTGCATCATAAAGTGCTGCCGCCGACGTTGAACGTCGATGAACCCAATCCTAAATTCGATATTCCAAACTCGGCATTTTATATCAATACGGAATCACGCCCGTGGGTGCTCGCCGTTGATGAGGCGCCACGCCGCGCAGGGGTAAGCTCGTTTGGGTTTGGTGGTACCAATTTCCATGTGGTTCTCGAAGAATATCAGGGCGATCACCAAACAGCCTATCGTGTCCATACTACGCCACAGGCGATCATTCTGAACGCGGGCAGTGTTGATCAGCTTCGTCAGCAAGTGGCGACGGCGCTGGATGCTTTGCAATCTGAAGATAACGCGGGCTATTTCCTGAATCTGGTGCACGCAACGCGCATGATGGCGGTGCCGATGGCAGCGGCGCGCGTTGGGTTCATCGCATTGACGGCGGCAGAAGCAGTAACGCTGTTATCGGTCGCACAAGAGATGCTCACCAACAAGCCCGATGCTGATGCATGGCAGCACCCGAAAGGCGTCTTTTACCGCCGCAGTGGGATGAATGTAAATGGACGGGTCGTCGCGTTATTCTCCGGTCAAGGATCGCAATATCTGGAGATGGGGCGCGAACTGGCGCTCAATTTCCCAGAAATCCGTCAGTCATTCGCGCACATCGATACCCTGATGACACATGATGGCAAACCCACGTTGTCGAACGTTGTATTCCCGCGTCCGGCATTCAGCGCTGACGAAAAACAGGCGCAAGAAGTTGCCCTGCAACAGACTGATTACGCGCAACCCGCTATTGGCGCGGTAAGCGCGGGTATGTTCCGTGTGCTTCGGAACGCTGGTTTTCGCGCCGACTTCACCGCCGGACACAGTTTTGGTGAGGTAACTGCGCTGTGGGCTGCGGGTGCGTTGAGTGACGAAGATTATGCGGTGCTGGTCAAGGCACGCGGCGCAGCGATGGCACCGCCCGATGATGCCAATTTTGATGTCGGCACGATGATGGCTGTAACCGGTGATGTTGAAGCGATTGAGCGCAAAGTTCAAACGCTGCCCGGCATCCAGGTTGCCAATCGTAATTCACGGACACAGGTTGTCGTTGCGGGGTCAAAAGATGCAGTCAAGGCGGCTGAAACAGCCCTGACAGCAGCAGGTTTCAAGGTTGTGCCGCTTTCTGTAGCCGCTGCCTTTCATACGCCACTTGTTGGACACGCTCAAAAGCCGTTCGCACAGGCGATTTACAACGCCGCGTTTAAGACACCGAGCATCCCGGTTTTCAGCAACGCAAGCGGCAGTGCGTACCCGACCAATCCAACAGCGATCCAATCGATTCTTGCAGATCACATCCTGAATCCGGTTTTGTTTTGTGATGAAATCGAGAATATCTATGCTGCTGGCGGCACGGTTTTCGTCGAATTTGGTCCGCGCAATGTGCTGACAAATCTTGTCAAGGATATTCTGGTCGACCGTCCGCACGTTGCGATCGCGCTCAATGGCAGCCGACAGAAAGACAGTGATCGTCAATTCCGTGAAGCGGTGGTTCAGCTTCAGGTGTTGGGGGTAGCGCTTGGCGATCTTGACCCCTACGCGCTGCCCATTGAACTGCCAGTTAAAAAGAAAGGCTTGAGCGTCATATTGAATGGCGCTAATTACGTCAGTGACAAAACGCGCGCTGCTTACCAGGAAGCGCTTGGCACACCATCAACCGTGATCATCGAAACGGCGCCTCAAGCGGATGCGCGATCACCGCTGGCGACTTTCGTCATTCATACGCCATCCCAGTTAGAAGTTTCAGCGTCACCCCCTGTATCCTCGGTGTTCGTAGACCACCCCATATCGTCGGATGAACCGCGAGTAGAAGTTGACATGTCCACTATCGTGCAGATGCTTGAACAGAGTTTCACACAATTCGGTGAACACCAGCGCGAAAGCGTGCGTGTTCATGAGCAGTACGTGCAAAGCCAGAGTGAGTATTTCCGAATCTTCTTCGAGCTGACGCAGCAGCAGCAAACGCTCCTTGCCTCGCAGACACTGCCGCTTGGTGCAGCCGAATCGCTGACACAAAATATGCTGCGTTTCCATGAATATCAATCGGAAACCCTGCATATGCACGAACAGTATATGCAGCATCAAACTGAAGTAGCGCAAGCGCTGCTCACGATGATCGGTCAGCAATTTGCGGGACAAGCAAATGCGCCGATTTCTGGGAATGGTACGTCGCCCAGACCCGTACAGCCGCGCCAACAAGAACCGTCCACGACGATTCAACCGTCTGCGCCTGTTATCACGCCGACTGCCCGACCTGCCGAACCAATCGTACAAATACCACCGCCGCAACCGATAATCGCGCCGCCGAGTGTATCAAATGGCGCAGCGCATGATGTCCAACCTATCATTGTACAGCAGCCCACTGTACCTACACCTGCTCCTGTGACTGTGGCGATTTCTACTCCACCAGCGCCCGCCGCAAAGAGCAACGGCGCGAATGATGCGAGTTTGAAATTGTTGTCGGACGCCCTGCTGCGCATTATCGATGAGAAAACGGGCTATCCTGTCGAGATGCTCGAACTGAGCATGGATATGGAAGCTGATCTTGGTATCGACTCGATCAAGCGCGTCGAAATTTTAGGGGCGATGCGTGACTCCTTCCCGCATTTACCTCAGTTCAGTCCCGAAGAACTCGGCGAATTGCGCACGCTCCAGCAAATCGTCGATTACATGGAGGTGGCGAGTCGTCAAGCGTCCCCTTTTGATGTAGCCAGCAGCCCGGAAGGGTCACTGACCGTCGATATGGCAGAGAATATTTCCGCCTCGACCAGTGATGGGCTGCCGGCTTTAATGACATTCAATACGCATGGTATCGAACGCCGTGTCGTTCAACTGCGACACCTGACCGCCCCTGATTTTCTGGAATTTGCGGTTTCGGGTGACGTTTGTCTGCTGACAGATGATGGTACCGCAGCAACCACCATGCTAGCCAAAGCGCTGACAGCCGAAGGGTGGCAGGTTGTCATCCTCAGCCTGCCGTACACGCTGATTCCTGCGAATCTGCAACTCAACGGTGCAGCGCAGGTAAAACTCGATGCTGTGAACGAAGATAGTCTGCAAAATGCATTGACCATGATTGCCAACCGCTACGGGACAATCAGCGCGTTCATTCACCTCAGTCCCGCTCGAACACCATTGTTGTTTGATGCGACGGATACAGCGCTGGTGAAGTTCGCGTTCCTGATGGCGAAGTATCTGAAATCGCATCTGACGCGCAAAAGTATAACCCCGCGTTCATGCTTCATCACCCTGGCTCGGCTCGACGGTGCGCTTGGCACGTCGGTCGAAGCGGATTACGGCGTGAATACGGGCGGATTATTTGGACTGGTGAAGACGCTGAGTCTCGAATGGGATAGTGTGTTCTGCCGCGCTGTCGATATACACCCGAACATTGGTGGCGAACAGGTTGCAGCTTACATGCTCGCCGAAATGCATGATCCTAATCGACTGCTGACCGAAGTTGCCTATGGAACACAGGGCAGAACAACGCTGGTCGCACACCTCAACGGAGTCATCTAAAAGGTATGGAGAAGATCACACCTGCAACTGTGATTCTCGTGAGTGGCGGTGCCAGAGGCATCACCGCTCATTGTGTCATTGCTTTAGCACGTCAGTTTCGGTGCAAGTTCATTCTATTAGGACGAACGCCGCTTCAGGAAGACCCCGTCTGGGCGCAGGGAATCGTTGATGAGAGCGACTTAAAACGGCGCGCGCTTACCGATGCACAGTCACGCGGCGAAAAAGTGACCCCTGCTCAGATTGGGAAAACGGCGAACGCGATTATTGCTCAGCGCGAGATTCGTGCGACGCTCGATGCCGTGCAAAAGGTGAGTGGCGAGGCGTTGTATCTAAACGCCGATATCACCGACCCGGTTGCGCTGCGTGAAAAACTGATGACGGTGGCGAGTTTTGGACCGATCACGGGTATTCTTCACGGTGCGGGTAATCTGGCGGACAAACTCATCGAAAATAAGACCCCGGCGGATTTTGAAAATGTCTACGCCGCAAAGGTGACGGGACTGGAAAATTTACTCGCCGCCATATCTGCTGACGCGCTGCGCAATCTGATCTTGTTCTCGTCGGTCGCGGGGTTCTATGGCAACATCGGACAAGCCGATTACGCGATCGCCAACGAGGTTTTGAACAAAACTGCCTACCGCTTCAAAAAGCTTCACCCAAATTGTCGCGTCATCTCGATCAATTGGGGACCCTGGGACGGTGGTATGGTGACCCCCCAGCTCCGTGAATACTTCGACAACCTGAATATCAAAGTCATTCCCGTCGAAGTCGGCACCCAGTTACTGGTGGACGAATTGAACGCGCCGAGCGACTCACCTGTGCAGATTGTCATTGGCAGTGCGATCCGTCCGCAACCTGTTGCACCCTCCGGCGATCTCAATACCTACGCGCTGCGACGCATCTTACGCCTTGCCGAAAGTCCTTTTCTGGCGGATCATGTCGTCAACAATCGTGCAGTCTTGCCAATGGTTGCCGGCATGTCGTGGATGACCAACGCGTGTGAAGGGCTGTATCGCGGCTACCATTTCTTCAGCTTTGACAATTACCGCGTGCTCAAAGGCATTATCTTTGATGAAACGCTGGCAGACGACTACACACTTGAGCTTAAAGAAGTGAGTAAAAGCGCGTACGAAATCGTCATTGACGCGCTGGTGCGCAGCCACAGTCCCGAAGGCAAACCACGTTTCCATTACAGCGCACAGATAGTGCTGCGCGCCCAAATCCCTGCTGTGCCCATCCTGCAAATGAGTGCTATACCAGCGTTGACGCAGGCAATCCCTGGCTCTCAGTTCTATCAGGATGGAACGCTGTTTCATGGCGTTAGTTTTCAGGGTGTGGATCAAGTCCTTGAACTGAACGAAGCCGGTGTCGTCATGCGCTGTATCATTCCTAAAGTAAGTGATGATTATCAGGGACAGTTTCCGATTCAAGCCTTCAACTATTACATGGCGGATATTGGTCTGCAAAGCATCGGTATTTGGTCGCGTCATTTCTATAAAATGGGCAGTCTGCCCCTACGCGCGGGTCAGGGTCAACACTATCGTCATGGAGTCATGGGACAGTCGTTTTTCGTGACAATGAAGGTTCGTGCGCACAGCCAAACCAACGTCAGCGCCAGTATTACACTGCATGACGAAGAAGGACATATTTACCTCAGCATTGATGATCTGGAAGTCACCATGAGCCTGCGTCTGAATGACCTCTTCTTGAAAAACCAGCTTGTGGAAGCGCTTTAATGAGTAACCAGTCAAATCAGGAAAAAATCGCCGTCATTGGTTTCTCGTGCCTGTTTCCTGGCGCAACTAACCCCGATGAATATTGGAATCAGCTAATCAATGGGGTGAATACGACCTCATTCGCAACCGCGATGCAGTTTGGCGCTGACCCAACATCTTATTACGATCCGCAGCGCCGCAATCGTGATACCACGTATTCACTGCGCGGGGGATACATCCAGGCAGGGCTGGAAGATGAACTGGCGGCGTTGGGAAAGTCGACCGGGTGGTCATTGTATGTCGCGCGTGAGGGATTGCGGCACAGTGGCTACTTGGATCAGCCGGATATTTTGTCGCGCTGTGGGTTGATCCTGGGCAACTTATCGTTTCCAACGCAAGAATCGCATGGACTGATTGCCCCAATTTATACGCCCGTACTGGAACGCGCGATTGCTGACCTGATCGGCGTCGATGATTTCCGTCTTCTGCCTTCTTTAGAGGTCGCCTCGACTGAGGCTTTAGTTTCCCCGGCAACGCGCGTCGCTCAGCGGTTGGGTTTGGGTGGAAATACCTTTACGATTGATGCGGCATGTGCTTCATCGCTCTACGCCATCAGTCTGGGATGCGCCTACCTGCGAAACGGTCAGGCTGATCTTATGCTGACCGGCGCGGTAAGTGCCGCCGACCCGCTTTTTATCAATATGGGTTTCACGCACTTCGGCGCTTATCCAGATCGCGGCGCGAGTCGCCCGCTCGATGTCGAGTCAGAAGGTTTGATTTCTGGCGAAGGCGCGGGGATGCTTGTGTTGAAACGCTGCAGCGATGCGGTACGCGATGGTGACACTATCCATGCGGTTATTGGTGGGATCGGGTTGTCCAATGA
>Ga0226658_10001632_pt1 | contig 11208 bp, 10 predicted proteins | sample OliLak19BULKMAT1_FD_169091 | JGI IMG/M metagenome (GOLD analysis project Ga0226658, IMG submission 169091) | Freshwater microbial mat bacterial communities from Lake Vanda, McMurdo Dry Valleys, Antarctica - Oligotrophic Lake LV.19.BULKMAT1 (v2)... | ecosystem: Environmental > Aquatic >... | reverse complement strand
GCGGAGCGCTTCCGCAACGCCATCTACTTCCACTGCGGAGACCTCGACCTCTACCCGGCAACCCTACGCGCTACCCACACAACTTCCTGAAGACCCTCATTTCCAGAACGTGGCGCGCCGTTTGGCAGCCGAGAACGGGTGGTTCCTCACCGATCAGTTCTGCAATCCGGCCAACGTGCGCGTGCACGAGGAGATGACCGGCCCCGAGATCCTGGAGCAGACCGACGGCCAGATCGGCGCGTTCGTCGCCGGCGCGGGCACGGGCGGGACCATCACGGGCGTCGGGCGCTGCTTGAAGCTCTTTGGTTCGAGCGCGCGGATCGTGCTCGCCGATCCCGTCGGTTCCGGTCTCGCGCGTTGGGTGACGGACGGCATCGTCGGGAACGATGCGCCATATCGCGTCGAGGGCATCGGCACGAGTCGACCGCCTGTCATCCTCGATCGCTCGGTGATCGATGCAGCCGAGAGCGTGTCGGACGCAGAGAGCTTCGCCATGACGCGACGACTGTGGACGGAGGAAGGACTTTTCGTCGGCGGATCGTCGGGCACCGCCGTCGTCGCCGCGCTGCGCGTCGCGAGCAGCGGACTCGTGCGCGATCCGGTCGTCGTCGTGCTGCCCGATGCGTCGGATCGCTATCGCTCGCAGGAATGGGCTCGCGCTCCAGTCGATTCACCTGCCTGACTCGAGTCCGCAACTCGAAGTCCCCTGATGAGATGGCCCGGACGCTCTGGAATCAGAGGAGCGCCGCAACCGCGGCAGCTCGATCGTGAACACGCAGCCGAGGCCGGGGCGATTCCGTGCCTGGACCGTCCCGCCCATGGCTTCTACTGCGCGCTGGCTGATCAAGAGCCCGAGGCCGGACCGATCCTTCCCGGTCTGCGTCGTGCCGGCGAAGAACTGTTCGGCCTGTCCGGGTCGCAGACCGCCGCACTCGTCCCCCACTTCGATCGCGACGCGATCGGGCGTCGAAGTCGAAAGCAGATGGACGTGCCCGTTCGGGTGCGTGAATTTGATGGCGTTCTGAAGCAGATTGGAGACGGCCGATCCGAGCAGCTGCCGATCGGCCTCGACGGCGACCCCCGAGTTGCCGCGCCGGACGGTGAGGGCGACACCGCGCTCTTTCGCATCGATGCTCCCGGCCGCCTCCATTTCCTCCAGGAAGTTGGTGATATCGAGGCATTCGGGTCGGTCGAGGCCCGATTCCAAACGCACCTGCGCCAACGTGCGGTCCACGAGTCTCTGGAGGCCCAAGAGACTGCGGCGGAGCACGGCACCCGTGCTGCCGCCGATTCCGACGGAGCCCGACTTCAGGATCTCGAACGCGAGATTGGCCGTATGCAGGTGATTGCGCAGTTCGTGCGCGAGGAATCCCAGGCGTTCCATCTCGTTCTCGGCGATCGAACGCTCGCGCAACCGCGCGTACTCCGTGACGGCTTGCGCGATCGCGTCGTCGAGACAACGGTTGAGCGTCTTGAAATCTTCCGTGTCGATCCGTGCTTCGCGTTCGATCGCGAGCTGGGTCACGACCTGACAGAGGTCGCCGTAATCGTGCACGACCTGCGCGACCGTGAAACCCATCTGCTGGCGCACTTCACCGTGGCGCGTCGCATCCTCGTCGAGCTTCTCTTCCGCACTTTTCTTGCCGGTCAAGATCGCGACGAGTTCGTCCAGGAAGAGCGGGATGCCGAGCGTCAGCTCATCTTCCGTCGGCTTGGGCGCGAGGCGCAGCCCGACTCGTGCACGTGAACGCAGGAGGATCTCGGCGCGGTTGTCGTTGAGGAACTGATGTAGCATCGCGAACTCGCTGAAATCGAGCGCGAGGATGCGGGGGGGGCGCCGCGGAACGCGATCTCGAGTCCAGAATCTCGCTCACAGCGTAGCGAGTTCCCTCGAATCGCCTCCGAGAACGCCCGGCGAGGGCCGCGGACGCAGCTTCAGGAGGCAAGGCCGGGGAATACTTTGGATCGCTTCGATGCGGCGGACAGCCGCGCCAACTCGGCGCGATTGGGGTCGAGCGATGGAGGCAGAACTCGCTCACGTGCACGGACGAAGCGCGCGTTGGTGGTTCGCCGTCGGCGGTGCTCGCGTCGCATTGTTCCCACCACGCCGCAGCGCCGTTCCGGTCATCGCCGTCGCCGCGTTCGCGATGATCGAGCGAGCGACGACCAAGCTCAGGGAGAAGTTGCCGAATCGCATCGCTCGCTCCTGTCGTTCGATCGTTGACGTTGGATGGGCGCGCGTCGAAGAGCGCACGCGATCGACCACGGTGCAGACAGCCGGGTCAGGAGAAGAACTCGGGCCCACTACCCTCCCGTGCTCGATGTGCCGTGTCGGGAGCGCACGTGTAGGTTGGCGCGAGCCGTCGCGCCACGATCACTGCGCGGCTGCGCCGCAAGGCCACTTTGTGGGTGCTCCGCACCTGCACTTCGCGGGTGCTCCGCACCTGCACTTCGCGGGTGCTCCGCACCTGCACTTCGCGGGTGCTCCGCACCTGCACTTCGCGGGTGCTCCGCACCTGCACTTCGCGGGTGCTCCGCACCTGCACTTCGCGGGTGCTCCGCACAAACACTTCGCGGGTGCTCCGCACAAACACTTCGCGGGTGCTTCGCACCGTACAAAAGTGGGGGCTGGACAGTGCTCTCCCGGAGAGTGCTCTCCCGGAGAGTGTTCCCGACGGGAAGTGAGAGATGGTCGGGGCGAGAGGATTCGAACCTCCGACCTCTTCCACCCCAAGGAAGCGCGCTAGCCAGGCTGCGCCACGCCCCGACCGATGGTGGGCGAGGAGTCTACGCAGGACGCAGCTCGACTGTCCACCGTGGCGCTTGTGACTCTGCGCGAACCCCTCCAGAATCGAGGCGTGGCGCGCCCTCTTCGCAAACTCCTCAGCGCTCGTCCCAAGGCGCGGCGTCGGCATCGCACCTGGATGTTCGCGATGACGATGGCGAGCCTGGGTTGGGCCGTGGTGTGGATCGACCTCGCCCTCGCGCGTTTGGCGCCGAGCTATGCACCCGATCTCTCCGTCGCGGCCTGGATCGCGTGCGCGTTCGGCGTGGTCGGGCTGCTCGCCGTCGTGTGGGCGGTGCGCGCGAAGCTCGCGTGGCTGCTCGTCCTGCTCGTGCCGACGATCGCGAACGCGACGTTGATCGCAGCACCGTGGGCGCTCGCGGCGCTGCGGCATCCGTCGTCGATCTCCGCGAACGGCTGAGTCACCGCGAACTAGGCGAGATCGTCGGTCAGCGCGGACTCGCGAGGCTGACCATGATCACGCCCGTGATCGCGGCGAGCACGACGAGTCCGAGCGCGAACCATGCGAGCTTCATGTGCGTGCGCCGCGACTTCGGGAAAAACAACGTCTTGATGCCCAGCGCGCTCGCCACGAGGAGCCCGAGCGTCGCCGCGCGCGCCAGGAACAAGTGGATCGGCGTGATGATTCCCGCCGACGCGAGGTCGAGCGTGTCCCCGAGCCGGTACGCGTAGTAGATCGTCACGGCGAGAGACACGTACGCGAGCAAAACGGCCGGGATGTGAACGCGACGCTTGGCGCGCGTCCCGCTCCAAGCGACGACGCCGAGCAGCGCGAGCGTGACGAGGAATGCAGCCGCGAACGCGAGCGTCGGCGTCAACCGGCACCCTCGGAGAGACCGTCCATCTCGCCGGCGGGCGCGCGGGTCATGAGCTCGAGCACGGCTTCACGCGGATCCTTGCCTTCGAACAGCACCGCGTGGACTTGCTCGGCGATCGGCATGCGCACGTCGGCCAGGTCGGACTCCGGACCGAAGAGAGCCTTCGCCGTCCACACGCCCTCGGCCACGGTTCTCGTCTTGGCGAGCACCGCTTCGAGCTTCTGACCGCGACCGATCGCTTCCCCCACCGCGCGATTGCGGGAGTGACGCGAACAGCACGTCGTCACGAGATCGCCGATTCCAGCGAGACCGAAGAACGTTTCGGGGCTGGCGCCGCGCGAGCGGCCGAAGCGCGCCATCTCGACCATGCCGCGCGTCATCAGGGCCGCTTTGGCGTTGTCGCCGAGTTCCAGGCCGTCGCTGATGCCCGCGCCGATCGCGATGACGTTCTTCAACGCGGCGGCCAGTTCGGCGCCGACGGGATCACTGCTCGTGTAGATGCGGAACGATTTGGACGAGAACGCTCTCTGCGTGCGCGCAGCGAGCGCAGCGTCCTCGCTGGCCGCCACGATCGAGCACGGTTTGCCGACCGCGACTTCTTCCGCGTGGCTCGGCCCCGTCAACACGCACGTCGAGCGGTTGCCGAGCACTTCGCGCAGGATCTGCGCCGGCGTGCGGAACGTCTCGATCTCGATGCCTTTCGTCGCCGACACGATCGGCACGTTGCCGGGCAGAGCTTCCTCGAACACGCGCGCGATGCCGCGCAGGTATTGCGTCGGAACCACGCTGACCACGAAGTCGGCGCCCTTCGCCGCGGCGAACGGATCGGCAGTGATTTCGAGGTCGGCGGGCAACGGCACGCCCGGCAAGAAGCGCCGGTTTTCGCGCTGCTCGCGCATCTCCTTCGCTTGCTCGGGGAACGCGCTCCACAGACGCACGGGGATCCCGTTGCGATGCAGCGCGAGCGCGAGCGTCGTGCCCCAACCGCCGTCGCCGATGACCAGCGCGCGCTTGACGACTTGCGGCTCAGCCATGCGGCCTCGCCGCCGGCGGCGGTTCGGTGGGCTTCCGGCGCGCATTCGGCTCCGTGCCGGCGAGCATGCGCTGAATGTTGCCGCGGTGGCGCCAGACGATCAGGCACGCGAGAGCTGTCGCACCGACGAGCATCGCCTGCCGTTCGGTCCGATGGAGCACAGCGACCGCGATCGGGAACGTGAGGCCCATGAGGATCGACGCGAGCCCCGCATATCCCGTCACGAGCCGCGTGACGATCCAAACGATCCCGCCCGCGAGGAACGTCGGCCACGACAGCGCCATGATCCCACCGCATCCGGTCGCGACACCCTTGCCGCCGGTGAACCCGAGGTACGGCGAGTAGCAGTGCCCCAGCGTCGCCGCCGCGCCGACGAGGATCTGGAGCAGTTCGCGGTCCTCGCGCGTGCTCCCGAAGAATTGGTCGACGGCCAACGCCGGCAGGAAACCCTTCAGGAAGTCGAGCGCGAACACGGCGTAGCCCCACTTGCGCCCCATCGCTCGGATCGCGTTCGTCGCGCCGATGTTCCCGCTGCCGATCGTGCGGATGTCGACGCCCTTGACGAGGCGCGCGAGGATCAAGCCGAAGGGGATCCCCCCGATGAGGTACGCGGCCGCGATGGCGACCCACGACCACGGCCCGGCGAGGAGCACAGCTGCGTCAGGGAGGAGGATGAGGACGGGGGCCAAAGCTCGAGGGGCGCCAGATGCGAGCGCTCGCGAGACGATACCGATTCCAGAACTCCCTCGCCCGCCTCGCGGAGATCGCATCCAAGGACCCGATCCGCGCGGAAGCAACGGGGTTGCAACGTGGGCAGACCGCCTTACGATCTTCCGACACGAACCCCTGGGAATCGTGGGCCCAATCCGAGCCCTGAGTCGCCGCCCACGAGCCCGCCGAAGAGCTTCTCCGATGACCTATGTGATCGCCGAACCCTGCGTCAAGACGAAAGACACTGCCTGCGTCGAGGTGTGCCCCGTGGACTGCATCCACCCGACGAAGGACGACCCGACCTTCGCCAAGCACGACATGCTCTACATCAACCCGGATGAGTGCATCGACTGCGGCGCGTGCGTGCCGGAGTGCCCGGTGGACGCGATCTTCGACGAGGCGGAGTTGCCCGAGAAGTGGGCCTCGTACAAGAAGATCAACGCGGACTGGTTCACGCAGAATCGCTGAATGTCCACCACGGTCGTACACGCGACCGACGACGAGCCCGACGGCGCGCTGCGCGGTCGGGCTCGTGTGTTTTCGAAGCGAGGATCGCGAGCGCGTTCAGGGCAGATCGAAGTCCTGCCGGAACTCGTCGACGTCGGCGGGGATCGTGAACGTGCGCTCGGTCCTCGCGCCGTTCCTATCCAGGTTCGCGACGTACAGGTGCCACGCTGCTTCGACTCCCATCGCCCGAAACCGACGCCGGATTCGGCTGGACGATTGCGGACGTCCGCAACGTCGACGTCGACGGAGTACGGGATGTCGCCATCGGCTGCCAGCCCTCGTCGGAGCGCGAGTTACAGTGAGTGCGCACGACCTCGGCGTCTCGAACTCACACGCACGAGCCCCCACGTCGCCCCCGCGCTAGACCCAGATGTTCAGCCGAAATTTGTCGCTGCGGCACCACGCCCACTGGCTCTTGGCGGCGGCCGTCTTCCTCATCGGCTTGCCCTGGCTCGGCTCCGAGGGCACGTACCACGGTGACGAGCGCTTCTATACCGACGCGGCCCTGCGGATGATCGCGGACGGCAATGCGTGGGCGCCAGAGTACGCGGATGGCAGCGCCCGTTTGAACAAACCGCTGCTCGTGTATTGGCTCATCGCGGTGCCGTTCGAACTCCTCGGCCCGAGCTTGTTCGCCGCGCGGCTCCCGTTTCTCGTCGCGGGAGCGCTCCTGGTTGGTGTCACAGGGCGGCTCGCGCGGGCGCTCTTCCCGACCGATCCGCGCGCGCCCTTCCTCGCGGCGGCGATCGTGGCCTCGAACATCTCACTCGCGGCGTTGGCCGTGCGGTCCACCCCGGACATCTTGCTCGCACTCGCGACGGCCATCACTTGGGTCGGAATCGCGGAACTTCTCGTTGGCGGCCGGCCGGCACGCGCGGCTGCACGTTGGTTGTGGCTCGGCATCGGGTTCGCGGCGGCGGCGAAAGGCAGTCTCTCGATCGTGCTCGTCCTCTTCGTCGTGAGCGCGATCGCCGTGCTCGGCGGCCGCGGCGCGTGGCGCGCACTGCTGCTTTCGCCGTGGCTCGTCGCCGCCATCGCTCTCGCGGGAGTTTCGCTCGTGCCCTTGTGGCTCGTCGACGCGCCGCTCGGAGGGCCGAGCTTCGTGCAAGACCAAGTGTCGACGCGTCTCTCGACCTCGCCGCTCGAGGTGGTCGGGATGGGGCTCGGATACAGCGCCTCCCTCACGCGCCATTTCTTGCCTTGGATTCTCGCCCCGATCATCCTGGCCTTCGCGAACCGCACGGCGCTCCGCGAAGCCTGGCGCGGTCACCGCCGAGGCCTCGTACTGGTCCTCGCGTTCACGCTCCTCATGTGGCTCGTGTTCTCGGCGGCGAACCTGCATCGAGGTCGCTACCTCACGCCGATCTACCCAGCCTTCGCGTGCGCGACCGCCGTCTTCGTTCCTCTCGCGCTCGACCTGCGCGGAGTGCGGAGGGGCGTCTGGATCCTGACGGTCCTCGTCGCCGTCGCGGCGGGCCTGATGGCGCTCGTGGCACTGCGCGTCGACATCGCGGCGGCCATCGGCGCGGGGGCGGCGGCCGCGGTCGCGACCTATTGCGCTTGGAAGGTGAGTGCCGACCAGCGCGCGCCTGCCTTCGCGATCGCGTTCGGTGCGCTCGTGCTCGTCGCCGTTCCCGCGCTGCGCCATGCGTTCCGCTCGGGAGACTACGCGCGCGCCGCTGCGGCGGAACGCATCGACGCGGCGTGGGGCTTCGATGCGTTGACACCCAGCATCCTGCGCGTGCTCTCGGGAGGCCGAGTCGATCCGCGCTCGTGGCCGGCAACTCCCTCGGAGGAAGACTTCGCTCGCGCTTCCGTCGTGATCGCGCGCGGCCCAGCGCGTGCCGCTCTCGAAGCACGCGGCTGGAGCCTCGAGCAGTACGCATCCCGCCATCGGAATCCGAGAATCGGCGACCTGCTCGAACTGCTCGGCGAGCCGGATCCCAGCGCGTGGCTCGCCGAGCGCGGTGAGCCGGTGTACTTCGCACGCCGACCTCCGGCGATGCAGCCGACTCCACCGCTCGATCGGTGATCGAAGGGTGGTGAGGGAAGCGAGGGACGAGGAGTTGCGCGCTGCGGCGACGGCCCGACGCGATCCGCCCGTGCCTTTCAGTTGGCGAGGACCGCCTCGATCTTGGCGCGCGCTTCGATCTGCTGCGGTTGGTCCTTCGGCATCAGGCAATTGCCCACCGCGTTCAACAAGGTCTGCGCCGTCTCCAAGGACTGATCCTTCGGCAACGACTTCGCGAGCTGCGATGCGCGCGTCTGCATCGCCTTGAACTTCGAGCCCGCGGCCACCGCCGGTTTGCGCCACGACTTCGCCTCGGGCGGCAGCTTCGCTGCGGCGGCCTTCGCGGCCACGACGCGGCTCGCGAGCGTCGGGTGGTCGCTCATCATCTCCGGCGTCGTGTCGTACCCCGCGTCGACCATCGCCTGGAAGAAGTCGCCGAAGTGATCGGGATCCCATCCAGCGCGCGTGTAGAACGCGAAGCCCAGATCGTCGGCCTCGGCCTCGTCACCGCGCGTGAAGCCCTTGTTGAGGAAACCGGCGAGTGCACCCGCGCCGACCGCGGCGAGGCCCGCGTACTCGAGCTTGTTCTCGTCGTCCGCGAGCGTGTAGCCGAGCGCCGCGCCGGCGACCGCTCCGCCCATCGCGAGATACTGCCGGTTCATCCCCTTGTGCACGTGCCGCGCGTAGACGTGCGCGTACTCGTGCGCCATCACGGCCGCGAGCTCGTCCTCTGTTTTGCACTGCTGCAGGAGCTGCGTGTAGATGTACATGTGCTCGCCGCCCGTCGTGAACGCGTTCAACGTCTCGCTGTTCACGAAGTGGAACTTCACGTCGGTGAACATCCAACCGTCGTCTTCCTTGCGGTGACTCGAAGGTCCGTAACCCGTGTCGGAGAGCTTCTTCGCCTCGACGACGATGCGATCGCCCATCTCCTGTAGGTATCCGGCGAGCGTCGGATCTTCGAGCACCGCCGGTTCGAGATCGCGGTGTGCGTCGTCGGCTTGTTGGATCACTTGCCGATCCGACGCGCAGGCGGAGAGCAGCGTGAGGAGAACGGGCGCGGCGAGGTGACTGAGGAGCGCTTTCATCTGGGATTCCGGTCGAATGTGGTTGAGCTCGCGCTGAGGGGCGAAACGGAGCGCCACGAACCTATCACGCCGCCTTGCGGAAGCGGTCGCCGCCGCTACCGTCCGTCGCCCATGGACCTGCCGAAGAACTCGCGATCGATGCGCAGGCGCGCCACGATCGCCCTTTTCCTCGTCAGCATCGTCTGGGGCTTCACGTTCCTGTGGATGAAGCAGGCCGTGGACGCGATGGAGCGCGTCGCCGGTCCCGATCGACTCGTCGCGGGTTCAGGCGTGTTCTTGGCCATGCGGTTCACGATCTCCATGGCGATCCTGCTGGTATTCGTGCCGTCCTCGCGCAGAGCGCTCACGAGCGACGCCACGAACGTCGTGTGGGGCGGGGGCGCATGGCTCGGCGTCTTTCTCGTCGTCGGGTTCGTCCTCCAGATGATCGGGCTCGGCGACGTCACGCCGGCCGTGTCGGCGTTCTTGACGAGCCTCTACGTCCTCTTCTTGGCCGTGATCACTGCGTTCGTCGAGCGGCGCCTGCCGCGTGTCGGCTTCGCGATCGGCGCGCTCCTCGCGACGGCGGGGGCGGCAGTCGTGCGCGGCCGACCCGAGATCACGGAGTGGCGCACGGGCGAACTGCTCACCGTCGGCGCGTCGATCGCGTTCGCCGTGCACATCCTCGTGACGGATCGCGTGACGAAGCGGGCGCCGGTCATGCCCGTCACTTTCGCGATGTTGGCGTGGGTCGCGCTGGGCGGCCTCCTGCTCGTCGGGTTCGAGAATGCGCGCGGCGCGGGGCTCACCGGGGCGGAGTTCGGCGCGTTGTGTCGCGATCCTGAGTTCATGCGCCCGCTCCTCCTGACCACCGTCTTCGGGACGGTCGTCGCGCTGGGCCTCATGAACATCTACCAACGCGAGGTCGATCCGGTCCGCGCGGCGATCCTCTACGCGCTGGAGCCGATTTGGGCGGCACTGATCGGCGTCTACGTCGGAGCCGATGCGTTGACGGGCTGGCTCGTCATCGGCGGCTCGTTGCTCCTCGCCGGAAATCTCGTCGCTGAGCTCGCTGGATCCCGACGCGACGGCCGCAGCGTGTCGACCTGAAGCCACTGCGCGCATGGCTTTCCGCCTCGGGGAAAGTCCTTCCATGCTCGCGGCGAACGCGTTTCACCCGAGAATTGCAGGGCGGATCTGCAACTCGTGATTCGTGCGCACTTGCGCGCTCGTCGTGCGCGATCGACTGGCCGCGTCGCACGCGCGATGTACGGTTGCTCGATCGCTCTCCGGTCGGCAGGCCGGAGCCGCAGCACTCCTCCGCAAGGGAGCGCAAAGCGATCACCACCCTCCGCACGATCGCTTCCCGCGCTGTTGCTGCCGTCGCCAGCGCGAACATCCGCACCCTCCACCGACACCATGTTCAAGTTCCTCTCCACGCTCTGTCTCGTCGCAGGCGCCGTCGCGCTCGCGCCTTCGTCCTTCGCCAACGGCTGTAACGGCGGGGGCGGGGGCGGGGGCCAGAACCAGCTCCGCTGCGATGCCGGCGGCCCCTACGTCGCTGCCGCGCAGGCGCCTTTCGCCACCGTCCAACTCGACGGCCGCGGCTCGCTCAACGAGACGGGCTACCAGTGGTCCACGCAGTTCCCGGGCGCCCTGTTCGACGACGCATCGAGCGGCACGCCGATCCTGACGATCCCGGTCGGCAGCGACTGCTCCTTCCAACTCCACGTGCGCCTCACGGTCACGAGTGCGAACGACTCGAAGACCTGCTGGGCAACCGTGCGCGTGCGCGATTGCACGCCGCCGGTCATCACGTGTCCGGAAGACGGGAAGATCTTCTGCGGGTCCAGCACCTCGCCGAACGACCTCGGTCGCGCGACGGCCACGGACAACTGCGACACGAACGTGAAGATCACCTACAGCGACACGGTCGTGCCCGGCGAATGCGCCGCGAACCGCTTCGACAGCGTCATCCGCCGCCGTTGGCGCGCTCGTGACAACGACTGCAACACGTCGACGTGCACGCAAGTGATCGACGTCGTCAAGAATGTCACGAGCCTCGACATCCGCCCCGGCGTCTTCCCGAACGGTTACGACGCGGATGCCTGCGATCTCCTGCCCGTCACGATCCTCGGGCTCGACGGGTTCAACGTCGGCAACATCCAGTGGAACACGGTCAAGCTGTACGGCCGCAACTGCGACGGTGGCCCGGTTTCGCCCCAGTGCTTCTCGATGGGCGACGTCGCCGGTCC
>Ga0226658_10001626_pt1 | contig 11229 bp, 15 predicted proteins | sample OliLak19BULKMAT1_FD_169091 | JGI IMG/M metagenome (GOLD analysis project Ga0226658, IMG submission 169091) | Freshwater microbial mat bacterial communities from Lake Vanda, McMurdo Dry Valleys, Antarctica - Oligotrophic Lake LV.19.BULKMAT1 (v2)... | ecosystem: Environmental > Aquatic >... | reverse complement strand
TCGTTTTTTGGATTTCTCGCCGAGCTGGCAATCGCATGCCGGGTTTGGTTGCTGTAAGGCGGAGGTACGCCCGCGGTGCTCAGCTAATCTCCAGTGAGGGATGTGCAGCGCCGACCTTCGCGGCCCTAGCGCCAGCACCCGGATGGCTTGGGCGAATGCGGCCCATCTGTTGGTGCGCGCAAGCGCTAGGACGGGTTTGATCGAGTGAGAGGGAGGCGGGTTCGCCTGCTTCGGGGCAGAAAGGGCACGTCCGCGTCTCGCTGAAGATCGAACAAACGGACATTTCGTGCACACGTTTGTCGTGCCCGGCGAACGCGACTCTGCTCCGCGCCCCAACACTCCCTCATGGGCAGCGGGAATTTTCGCACTCTGATCGCTCGTTTGGATAGAGGCTCCCGCCACGCGGGCCCCCTCGACGTCCAACACACATCTCACTAAGCTTCGCATTCGGCGCGCACGCAACAGGGCGCGATGGGGCGGCCAATGCTTAGAGTTCTGGCGTCAGTGGTTGCCATTGTATTGATCTGCGCGATCTCAGTCGGCATCGCCTTCTTGCCGGAAGCCGCGTTTATGTTGGGCTTCGGCGCTGTTATCAGCGAAGGGCCTCCACCGTTCGCGCCAGCCGACCAGCATGCGCTCGCTATGCAAATCCGCCTCACCTTGTCGGAGCAATATTTCAACTGGGCGGTCGTCAACATGACGATTGCGGGTAGCTTCCTATTGCGTCTTCAAGGCCAACCGATCCTCGCTCATACCTTTGCTTTCATCCTTGCCTGCTTCCTATTTTCGGGTGCGAGTATAATTCTTGGAACCGGCTTCCTCGAACTTGCGATGAACGCAAGCGATGCCGGATTTGCGCTCCAGGACATTGACGGGCTGCCGCGGCTATACCCGGCGGCTCAATTTTCTGCGCTTGTCGCTGGTTTTCTTTTCGCCGTCGCCGCCGTGTTCAGCGCCAGATTCGCCAAGGTGGGAGACCCATAATGCTGCGAAGTTTCTTCGTCGCCAGCACTGCAACGATCATGCTGGTTTTGACATTAGCTCATGCGTCTTTTGCTCAGGCGCAAACTCGTATTGAATATCTTGGCGCTGTTGATGACGCCGGGCACTATCTCAGGGCGCCGCCACGCGTGGGCGGAAACATGCTCGCCAATCCGCGCGTGGCTTTCATTATCTTGGAACGCCACGGAAACGACACGTCGGCGCGTCTGCGATATCGCGGCGGAGAACGCGCATTGCGTTTTGTGGGGCAAGTGTCAGAGTTTCGAGTTCTGGCAGAAGCCGGGCGCGAGTTCACTGTGACTGCGAGTGCGAGCGGTGCACAATGCTATTCGGAGATTATCCGTATTGAGCGTCCCGGCGTCTGGCGTTTGAGGCTGCCTTGCTGAACCTGCCTGTTTGGATGCGTGCGCTCGCTGCCGCCGCCTGCTTAGCTTGCACGCCTCCGTACGCCAGCGCGCCTAGTGAGAGCCAAGCGGCCACCGTGGAGGAGCCAACGTCGCTCCCCTTCAGCAATTCCAGCGCGGCCTACGCGGCCGACCGCGAGGAAGCGCGACGCAGGCTAAGTGAAAGCGCCCAAAGTGCGCAGGGTGACATCGTGCGGGCCGTTTACGGCGTATCTTTGCTGATGGTCTTGCACGAAGTGGGACACGAATTCGCTCGCCGTAATGGTCTTCCCCGAGATTTTGACGAGGAGGAATTCGCTGACTTCTTCGCCGTCAATCTGCTGATGTCGTGGAGCGACCCCGCGACATTCGCCGAATTGGCGGCACTTATCGAGGCGACCAATGTTTTCCTGTCGCACGCGTCCTATTCCACGCATGGCGCGGAAAACGGCGGCCTCGCGAGACGAAATGCATTCAGTTGTGCGTTTATCGGATACAATATGCACCTTATGAGAAGCGATCTCGACGCAGTGGGGTGGTGGCACGAAGATAATGCGTGGAATCCGCAGTTTCGCCACCGGAGTTGGCCGAGCAGCATCGTGAACATTGACACTTTGCTGCGAGACAATTCCTTGTGGGTGGAGGAAATATCTGCGCGACATACTGAAAGACGCAGGACAGCAGCCGCAGTGAACATGTTGATGCTGTTTCGTGCCGCCGAGCAGCAATTCCGTGGCATGAGTGCGGAAACCATGAACGCCTGCGGCGACAAAGTTGGCGTGCTTCGACGTTTCCTCGTTACCACGCTCTCCACTGAAGAGCGTTTTGACGAACGCATCTTGGACAGCGTAACGACCGGAGAATTAGACCGAAGCGGAAACTACACGCCGCTTTCCGAAACCGACGCCGCGGCGCGGGAAATGTCGGAGTTGCGCCTGCATTACGAGCGGCCGGAAACCGACGGCGCATGGTTCTTATTCGCCGCCGTGGCGACTGGAGAAAACCAAGTGGGTGTCGCGTCGATCCCCCGTGTGTTGTTTAACGACGCGTGGCTGCGCGGGGATCCCTCAAACGTCTATGTCCGCGCACAATATTGCGGGATAGGAATTGCAAACGCGAGCGTCTCTTTCGAGGGGGAGCGAACCATCATCGATCTGTGCTACGAGGTCGGCGAAGAACTGGACGCACTTCGTGCCAGCTTCAGCAATGGCGATCCCGCTAATGCCATCATTGGCGGCATGCTCGACATCGCGCCGGAGCCAGGCTCCAGCGCCCCGTAACGGCATTTTGGCCTGTTGGCTTGAGACGTAAAGAGAAACGCCGCGTTGGCTAATGCGGTAAATAGACCATCTAATATCCGCACAATTTGCGTGGCTTAAGCTTGCCCATGCGGAGATTAGGGTGCATATTCTCCGCAAGGAGTGCGGAGAATGCCCCTCTATATCCATGAACTGGCCGAGTGGCCGGAGTTCCACTGGGACGCCGAGCGAGTTGCCGCTCGGCTAGGCCCTGTGCGCCACCGCCAGGGTCGGCTCACGGGACGCATGCAAGCGATGGGTTTTAAGCTCCAATCCGAAGCGGTGCTGACGATGCTCACCCAAGACGTCCTCAAATCAAGCGAGATCGAAGGTGAAATCCTCAATCGCGATCAAGTGCGTTCGTCTATCGCGCGCCGCTTGGGCATCGATATCGGCGCGCTGACCGCCGCTGACCGCAACGTTGAAGGCGTGGTGGAAATGATGCTCGACGCAACACAGCATTTTTCAACGCCGCTCACCGCGGAGCGTTTGTATGGCTGGCACGCAGCGCTCTTCCCGACCGGGCGGAGCGGCATGCAGAGGATCATTGTGGGCGCCTGGCGCGATGATCGGATGGGACCGATGCAAGTGGTGTCGGGTCCGATCGGACGCGAACGCGTCCACTATCAAGCGCCGGCCGCCGGTGTGTTGCCTGGTGAAATGGCGCGGTTCTTGACGTGGTTCAACGCTCGCCAAGAGCTCGATCCGGTGCTGAAAGCCGCGCTTGCGCATCTTTGGTTTGTGACCATCCACCCGTTCGATGATGGCAATGGACGGATTGCGCGCGCAATCGCGGACATGGCGCTCGCGCGCTCAGAACAAAGCGCACAGCGTTTCTACAGCATGTCGGCGCAGATCCGCGATGAGCGGAATGCCTATTACGATATCCTGGAAGCGACGCAGAAGGGCAGCCTCGACATCACGGCCTGGCTCGAATGGTTCTTGGCCTGCTTAGACCGCGCCATCGAAGGCGCTGAGGAAACGCTTGGCGCCATCCTTGAGAAGGCGCGGTTCTGGGAGCACGCCAACGCTCTGCCGCTCAACGAGCGGCAGAAACTCATGCTCAACAAAATGCTCGACGGTCTTGACGGCAAGTTGACGTCGACGAAGTGGGCAAAGCTCACCAAGGCGTCCCCAGACACAGCGTTGCGCGACATCACTGGCCTTATCGATCACGGCCTCCTCAAGCGCGACGAGGGTGGGGGACGCAGCACTAGCTATTCGCTGGCGCCGCCGAGCAATCGCGCGTGACACAGGAGGCGCATCGCACGGTCAACCAGCCGGCGATAAGCGCACAGCCAGGCGCTCGCCGCAGACGTCAGAAGCGCAGAAGCGCAGAAGCGCAGAAACGTTGGCCCGAGTTAGCCCTCGAGAAGGGGGGGCGCTCTTTTCGCGCTGTGGACACCAGCTCAATGCGCGCCTTCATCGTGTACGCCCCGCCATGTGAGCTTTATCGTGCAAGCACGATTTCTGGCTTTATCGCGCGTGACCTCTCCAACGCGTGCGAGGTCGGCTTCGGAGCAATTCCAGAAGCTGGGCTTCGGTTCTCGCTGCGCGATTGCAGACGCTATTTCGCTGTCGCGATTGCTACTCGTCGAGCATCTTTGGGTCGCGGATCGTGACTAAGGTTAGGGTGTCTCCGCCGCTGGCGCGCATGGTCTGTTCGTAAACCTCGTACCGCTCAGCGTCTCTTCGCTCGAACCAAGCATCGGCACCGATCTTCCGGGGTATTGAGCCTTCGGGATAATCTCCAAACTGAACCCCGAACGCGAAGCTTTCAGGATCAAGGTCGTCGCGCGGCCACCATTTCGACGGCACGCTCTTCGATCGCACGAACCATTTTTTCCCGAACCGGCTATGACAGATCAGTAGCGCGGGGGCTTGATCGCTTTCGACGAGCCGGATTGCGGTGGCGGATCGGCTTGTCTTGAACGCCTCGGCAAGCGCGTCCACGACCTTGAGTGTTGGCGCGCCAAGCGATCGGGCCAATGGTCGAAAAAGATAACTCGGCATCAAGAGATCGGCCGCGTAGCCATTGGCTATTTGCTCGGGAGACGCGCCGCCTGGAGGGCGTATTGCTTCTTCGACACGGCACGCCAAGCGCTTGCCGCGGTGGTGGTGCCAATGCCCCAATTCGTGGGCGATGGAAAAGCGCTTGCGACGAGGTGAACTCGCGTCGTTGACGGTGATGATCGCTTTGGTTGCCGCTCCCACTATGCACGCTTCACACCCGTCAAGCGGACGATACCGGATGCGGGCATTCACATGGAAAGCGATCGCCTCAAGATCGATCTCCTTCGGCTCCGTCACGCCTAAGTCTTGCAACAGCTGCTCAGCAGGCGAGAGCATGCGATCAGTCTTCCGTGATCGGCGGCACGACGCCGAGTTCAACTAGGTCTTCATACATGCTGAGGATGTCAGTATCGGAGAGCTCGTTTTCGTTGCGTGCGGCGAGTGTAATAGGATGTGACGGATCTACCGCTTTCACTAGCGCGCGAATGCGTTCACGCGCTGTAGCGATGTCAAAAATCGGCCCCGGCGCGCGCATGATCGGATACTGGTTGGCGGCGGCGCCAGCCTTAGCGGCCGCAAGCCGGCTCTTATTGGCTTTCAGAAGCGCCTGCTCAAAAAGTGCCTTCAGCTTCGCATCTTCTTCAGAGAGATTCTTCATCTCTGTGCGTTCGGCCAAAATCTCTTCGTCGGATGCGTTGAAAACATCGTCAACGAGCGCATCCGCCAGACGATCGAGTGCTTGCTGCTCCTTGTTTGTCTTCTTCATGACTTCCAACCATTGGGAAAGTGCTTGTCAATTGTACGGCGAATGAACTTCCGCTTGCTCTGATACGCAGTCTTGTCGAGACCCGCGAGCTCCAACATTTCGGCGACCGACAGATCGTCGGTGATGCCTTCGAAGATTAGCAGAGCCGCGTCATCATCCTTGAACAACGCGATGATCGCGTCGTGCATCTTCTTACAGGCTTCAGCGCGTTCTGCTGACATGAGCTGGGTTTCAGCATCGTCGGCTTCGTCAGCAACCTGGCAGGCAGCATCGGCTGCGCCGCCGAAATGATCGATCGCGACGAGATTGACTTGGTTTTCCAACTTCTCGCTCTCGCCGTGCGCCACGCTGCGCATGATCTGCGCGACGAACCGCACCACATCCACGTGATCAGGGCATGAGCGGCCATCGACGGCACGCATCAAGGCTTCTTGCAACAGCACTTCGGGCTCGAACCCACGGGCGCGACCGAAATAGCGAGACGTCGATTCGAGGCGCGCGCGGTCTGCCGGCGTAAAGCCGCGGATGGCGGCCGCCACTTCGTCTCTCGTGCGTTTGCCGGCTAACTTGCTCAAGCGGAACTGATCTCCGTCTTCCATATGCGGAGCTTTTCGAAAGCGCGGACATCAATTCGCAAATGTCCGCGCCGGTGGCGACTCCCGCATATGTAGGCAGGCCCGCAGATTTCGCGAGCCGTCTAAGCGGGTCATTGCCCGCTAACGCGAAAGGATAGCGAAATGGCGAAGCCAGAAGACCACGATAAGCCCGACAAGTCCGTGACCATCATCGTCGAGGGCACGGCACATGAATGGCCTAAGAACACAGACATAACCTACGAGCAGGTGGTGAAGCTGGAAGTCCCGGATTACGGCCCGGGTTCAACCACCACCTACGCCGTCAAATACAAAAACGGTCACGGTAACAAACCTGAAGGCATTTTGCCTCCCGGCGGTTCGGTCAAAGTCAAAGACGGGATGATTTTCAGTGTTTCAGAAACTGGTCAGTCATAACGGCGATATCGAGCGACTGGTTGAGAAGGGGTATGCCGTCGCCTTTGACGACGGCTATCTCGTCGTCCGCGACGTTCCCTATCTCGACGCCGCCAAGGCGCTGCAGTGGGGCGTGATCGTCACGAAGCTCGTTTTCATCGATAACCAGCGCGTGCGGCAGGATGATCACCAGATCTTCTTCGCAGGCGGTGTGCCGCACAACCTAAACGGCGCGGCGATTCCCAATCTGGGCGGCGGACCTACCACGCTCGCGCTCGGCGAAGGCTTTGAGGACGTGGTGGTTCAACGCTCGTTTTCGAACAAGCCCGTGCCGGAGGGCAAGTTCAGCGACTTCTTCGCTAAGATCGAGAGCTATGTCGCCATCATTTCGGGGCCAGCCATTGAGGTGTATGGCGTGACGCCGCTCAGCTACAAGGTCGACAAGACTAATCGCGGCAACCCGATCTTTAGATTCCACGATACGCTCACCAGTCGTGCCGAGATCGGCGATTTGTCGGCGCTAATGAAGAATGATGTGGTTGCGGTGATCGGCCTCGGCGGCACTGGGGGCTACCTCTTGGATTTCCTGGTGAAAACGCCGGTTCAGGAAATCCGCGGCTTCGACCTCGACGTCTTTCACGTCCACAACGCGTATCGTTCGCCTGGGCGTTTTAATCCAGCAGAACTCGATAAGACTAAAGCCGAAATCTATCGCGACCGTTACGAGAATTTCCGCACCGGGCTCAATATTGAGGCGAAATACATCGACTCGGCTTCGGCCGCTGAACTTGAGGGTGTGACCTTCGCGTTCGTGTGCGTCGACAAAGGGCCGGCGCGCGCGGCGATCTTCGATATTCTCATGCAGCTTGCCATTCCTTTCATTGATGTGGGGCTCGGGCTCAACCGCAAACGCGGCCCCCTCAATGGCATGCTGCGGGCGACTTACTATTCACGCGAGCGCGCACAGAAGACGCGTGGGGAAGGCCATGCCGAATTGTCCGAACAGCCCGACGCGCTCTATCACAAGAATGTCCAGATCTGCGAACTCAACGCGCTCAATGCGAGCCTCGCGATCATTAAGTTTAAACAGCTGCGCGGCTTCTATGTCGAGGATGGGGGGATCTATCATCTGCTGTTCGAGATCGCCGATATGAAGGTTGTCACCCAGGCGGAAGACGATGATGTTCAAACTTGAGCGCGTGCATTACATGCCGAAGACGTTGGCTCCGAACACGCTCTATGTTTCCGATGAATTCGAGACCGCCGCGCACCTTTGCGCGTGCGGCTGCGGCGTTAAGATCAGAACTCCGATTGGGCCAACGGAATGGCGCTATGAGGAAACGCCCTCCGGGCCGTCGCTTTGGCCATCGGTCGGTAATTGGCAACAGCCTTGTCAGTCGCACTATGTCATTCGCCGTGGCGAGATCATCTGGGCTGGAAAATGGTCAACTGCGCAAATCGAGGCAGGACGCCAAGCCGAGCAAGCGAGGCGCGAGGTCTATTTCGAAAAGCGGGCGCGCGAGCGCGCATGGACATCCGTGATCTGGCGTTGGTTCAAGGCCCTGTTCGGAATCACCTGATCGGACGCGAAGAAAACCTTGGCGCCAGCGCGGACGTCCGCGTTAGGGCGCGCCTGAATCTCTCCCGCGCACGAGTGCTTCCTCGGGCCAGCAATCGCGTTTCACGGTATTGCGACTGCTCAAAGGCATGCGTCCGGGACGAAAGGCGGTCCGTGGGACGCCAGCCTAGGCGCAGATTTCTTCGGCGCGAGTGAGCAAGACCGCACGGGCCTGCGCCGCGCTAACACCTCGCTTGAGCGCATCTGGATTGAAAATTTCCGGATCAAGTAGGGGGCGGCCGGGACGCGCACCCTCTCTAGTGAGTGCAAAGCGAGCGCCGCCGGGCCACTGCATCATTGGGCCAGCAGCCTCACAGACGATTTCTACGGAGGTTGTGGCCCTTTCAAACGGCCAGGATGCGCCAAGGCTGGCGGAAGTGAGGTGAGCGCGACGTGGCTCAACTTCCGGCTCAAACGGTACAGAAGTCGGCGTTGACGGTGGAGGTAGAGGTGTAGTCTCAGCCGACCGCTCGACCGATGCACGGGTTTGTTCGGGTTGTCGCTCGCTGCATCCGAGCGCAAACGATGCTGCCGTCAGAATTACAAGGATAGATGCACGCATGGACCCGCCTTGGATAAGACGGTGTGGAGCCTAGTGCTTACATGGCGGGGCGGCAACGACATCAGCGGCAACGGGTTTGTCTCGCGCGGTTGAGTCCGTTATGCGATGACCGGTCGGCAACGACCGCTGTTGGGATCATTCCGATGCTGTCGCAGCGGATGTTTGCAGGATTTCAATTCTGACACGCTGTAAAGCATCAGTCGCAGGGCACGGATCAGCGCTTGGCCTTCAGTCGCACGCCGGGTGCATCCCCGTTTGTGAACTCCACGCCTGCTTTTTCGAACGCCTTCTCGATCGCGCGGAGTGTCGAGACTTTGGTTGCTTCGATCGCGCCCGCGGTTCGTTCTAGGCGCTTTATGGTCTCGACCGACACCTTTGCCATCTCGGCCAAATCGGATTGGCTCCAGTCAAGAAACGCTCTGGCCGCGCGCAGCTGGGCAGAATTCATATTGCACCAAAAGAGTAATTCATGACACTTTTTAGGTTGACTATGCCGTGGCGGTCTATTGCCTAAAAAGTGTAACGAAGCAGTTAGCAGTCTACCATGGCATCTAAAGGCATCTCTCGGCGCGGAATGGTGGTCGGAGCGGCCGCGGCGCCCCTCATGACGGGAGTTACGGCTCCCGCCGATCCAATAATTGTGGCCATCAGCGAGTGGGTGTCTCAGCGTTCTGATGCGGACGCGCTGGCCCAGCGCTGGCAGCGCTTAGAGACCAAGCTCTTCAAGCGGTGCAAACATTTGGATCTAACGCGCGCTTTGAGAAGTGGGCTGCCCGAAGCACGCGAGCTCCGGGCGCTGACGCGCAAAATCAACGCAGCCGAGAAGAAACTAGAACGCTCCGCAGCGCGCATCGCTGAGATGCGCGCGACGAGCGGGCAGGGCGCCCTCGCCAAAATCGAGATGGGTTTGAGGATCCAAGAGCCGCAGGACTGCGAGGAGATGGCCTGGGTGCTGATCAAGAGCGGCGCTGATGAATTGCGCGCAGTGTTGGAGCGCAGATGATGCAGGCGCGCCCTCCTGGTGGTGCCGATGTTAGTCCGGCAGTCGCGCTGGAAGCGATGTTCGCGCGCTGCAAAGGCGCATACGCAGATACAACGCTGCGCGGCTACCGCACCGATCTCAGAGCCTTTCAGGCGTGGTGTGCAAAGGAAGGTGAGAAGTGGCTTCCTGCTAATCCGGATGTTGTCGCGGCGTTCATCGACGCTGAAGTCGATGCCGTGTCACCAGCGACCTTGCGTCGGCGTCTGGCTTCGATCGCCTTCGCGCACGCGATGCATGATCTGCCGAGCCCAACCGGTGCAAGCGCAGTGCGGCTCGCGCTTCGCCGCGCCGCTAAGCGCAAGCCACGCCGGCCAGCACAGTCCAAGGGGCTGACTGCCGACCTGCTCAAACAGATTTTGGATAAGCAGCCGAAGACGCTTGGCGGCGCGAGGGACGCCGCCCTCATCGCGGTCGGCTACGACACGCTCTGCCGCAGCGCCGAGCTTGCGGCTTTGCGGGTGGAGCACTTGCTTGCCGGGGCAGGTGCGCAGTGGAGTGTGCTCATCACCCGGTCAAAGTGCGACCAGGCTGGCGACGGTCGCACAGCCTGGCTCTCGCCGCGGGCGTCAAAGGCGCTGCAGCGTTGGCTTGAGCTGTCAAAGATAGAGGAAGGGCCGCTCTTTCGGGGGCTTCATCTCGGGCGGCCGTCCGAGAGCGCCATGGACACCTGCTCAATCCGCCGGTTGATTAAACGTGCGGCGCGGAGTGCTGGTGTAGAAATCGAGACTGCGCGCAGTCTCTCAGGTCATTCAATGCGCGTGGGCGCAGCGCAGGATATGCTCGTCGCCGGCTTTGACTCGCTTGCGATTATGCAGGCCGGCGGCTGGAAGACGACTGCTGTGTTGCTACGCTATGTCGAGCATGCGTCCACCCTCGCCCTGCATAGCCGCAGATGGAAGAGGCGGGGAAGGGATGCGCTTCCGGCTGCTGTGGCAGGTGGCTGATGGGGCGCGGCTTACCGAGCGCGCTCTCGTGACCAGGTTCCGCGTGTGTCGACGAGATGTTTTGTGGCGATCCGATCGGGAGCGATGTCCTTGAACTGCGTATGATCTACCAGCAGGACGATTAGGTCCGCAGCCAAGCCTGCCTCGATGTCTACGAGCGCGACATTGCGATTGGCCAACTCACGAGGAAGCTCATTCGTGAAGGGTTCGATCGCCGAGAGGGATACCTCTGGATAGCGAAGCTCGAGTTCCTCAGAGAGCTTCTCCACGACTTCGATTGCCGGCGATTCACGCAGGTCGTCGATATTCGGTTTATAAGCCAAACCGAAACAGGCGATTGATTTAATTCCGCCGGTTTCGACTTTGCTCAAGATCTCAGCGACGACTTGGCGCGGACGCCCAGAATTTATCCAACGGGCTTCGCGGATGAGACGCGCCTTATCACCAAACGTCGAAACAATGAACCAGGGGTCGACGGCGATACAGTGACCGCCGACGCCGGGCCCGGGTTGCAGGATATTGACGCGCGGGTGGCGGTTGGAAAGCTGAATGAGTTCCCACACATTAATGCCGCGCTCGCCGCAGATCGCGGCAAGCTCGTTTGCGAAGGGG
>Ga0226658_10001620_pt1 | contig 11240 bp, 7 predicted proteins | sample OliLak19BULKMAT1_FD_169091 | JGI IMG/M metagenome (GOLD analysis project Ga0226658, IMG submission 169091) | Freshwater microbial mat bacterial communities from Lake Vanda, McMurdo Dry Valleys, Antarctica - Oligotrophic Lake LV.19.BULKMAT1 (v2)... | ecosystem: Environmental > Aquatic >... | reverse complement strand
AAGCTGCGCTGGCTGCATACCAGACGGTACTACGACACCCGAGAAGTGTCAATAGTGACTTAACCTAGTAGTGCTAGGGTAGGGTCGCTGAAGTACCGTGGCGAAAGGCGGGTGACGGATTGTGGCGGCGCGAGGGATGCGCGGGACAGCCGTCGACGATGAGATACACCGTGCCCACGCTTTGCAGCCGCAACGAGCGCACGCAGTCGACGAACATTGGCGTGCGGAATGTGCCATGAACGACACGAGACACCATCCGGCTGCGAGTGGTGAGTGCCGAGATCATCGAATGGCCGTAGCGCTTCCCCGCTGCGCGGATGACGGGTGTCTGCCCTACGGGGGCGACACTCGTTCCCCTGACGTGAGCACGCTGCGGGCCCATCGTATTGCCCCGTCAGATCATCGCGCCCTCGCGTCGCGCGCGCTCGAGGCGACGACCGCCGACCGCGTTCAGAGATGGAAGCCGAGCGTCGACCGATGCGGCATGTTGTCCAGGGTCAGTAGCCGAATCCGGCGCGCCTGGACCGGCGTCAACCGCGCAGCCCCCGTGCGCCGTCCGCGCGGCGGCGCCTCGGGCGCACGCAAGCCGTCTACTCTCTCATGCGCCATCTACGCCTTCACCCGCCGGACGCTGACGCCGAACCCGGCGGCCGCCATAGCTTGCGTCATGCCCGCGAGAGCAGCTTTCGCGGCGAGGCGCCGCTCTTGGGCGTGCGTCGGCGGCATCGCCGCGGTCCTTCGATGAAGTTAACGTACTGAGACACTACACAGTCTCGAACGATCAGCTGTACCGAGCAGTGCTGACGGAAACAACGGCTCCGGAGATTGCGCCTGCGACATGCTGCTGATGACGTAAACCGTCGTGACGACGCGGCGGCGATGCGCGCGTTGCCAGCGGCTGTACCGTGGGTCGCCGACCTGCCGCTGGTCGGCCGCCGCGGTGACCTGATCGCCTTGCGACGGCATCTCGAGGCCGTCGGCGAGGGCCGCGGCCATTGCGTCCTCCTGGCCGGCGAGGCGGGCGTCGGGAAGTCGCGCCTGCTCGCGACGTTCGCAAAGGAAGCGATGCAGCGCAAAGTGCTGGTGGCGGCCGGTAGCGCGTTCGCAATGGAGGCGGGTGTGCCGTACGGCGCGGTGGCCGATGCACTCGCGTCCCCGCTCCGTGCCCTCGACGCCAGTGCGCTGACGGTGCTCGCCCGCGGCGCCGAAGACGACCTGCGCGCGGTGGTGCCGGGACTGGCGGGCGGCGGCGTCCTCCGCGCCGCTCGTGCGCCGTCGGACGCTGACGGCGACGCGGGGAGCAAGGCACGGCTGATGTGGAATGTCACGCAGTTCCTCACCCGCCTCTCCGCGCGCCAGCCGCTGCTGCTGTTGCTCGACAATGCACACGAGAGCGACATCTCATCTCTCGAGTTGCTGCACTTCCTCGTGCGACAGGTGGCGGGGGCGCGAATCCTGGTCGTGCTCGCGTACGTGGACGACGGACGCGATACGAACCCGGTGCTGCGCAACATGGTGCGCTCGCTGCTCGGCACCGGCGAAGCCACGTTGCAGCGCGTCGGGAGCCTGTCGGCGAACGACCTCACGGAGCTCCTGGAACGTTCGTTCGCCCTCCCAGCGGCTGACGCCGAGCGGCATGGCGCGGCGCTCTGGTCGCACACGCGCGGGAATTCGTTTTTCGTGTCGGAGTCTCTGAAAGCGCTCGCCGCGGCCGGTCGCATTCGCCGCTCGGGCACGAGCTGGATCGTGGAGGACACCGGCGCCGGAACGCTGCCCGTGACGGTGCGCGACGCGGTGCGGGCGCGCCTCGAGGCGCTCGACGCGGGGGCGCGACGCGTCGCCGAGATCGCGTCAGTGGTGGAAGTGCGCGCATCGCTCGCGCTGCTCGAGCGCGTCTCGAACCTGGACGAGCAGGGCCTGGCCGATGCCATCGACGCGCTCTGCAGCCACCGCATCTTCGTCGAGATCCGCGATGGTGACGAGGCGTTGTACGAGTTCGGGCACCCGATCATCCAGTCGGTGCTGCGCGGTGAGTTGACCGCCGCGCGCGAACGTGCCTTGCACGCCGCGGTGGCGAACGCGCTCGAGTCGATCCATGGTGCGGACGCGATGAGCCACTCCATCGAGCTGGCGCGGCACCTCGTGCGCGGGCAGACCGTGGGCACTGACGAGCGCACGCTGCGCTATCTCGCCGCGGCGGGACGCGATGCGATGGCGCGGCGCGCCGACCAGGAAGCAGCGCGCTGGCTGGGCGAGTCGCTCGTGATCGCGGAACGGATTGCCGATGCCGATGCCACCGCCACGCTGCTGGAGGATGTGTCGACGGCGCGCCTGCGCATCGGCGAGTCGCAGGCGGCAGTGCTCGGGTGGCAGCGCGCGCTGTTGCTGGCCGATGCCCGCGACGACCAGCGCGCGAGGGCGCGCCTTCTGCACCACCTTGCACAGGAGGCGGCCCGTTCGGGCGATGCGCGGCGCGGGCTCGACCTGCTGCAGCAGGCCGAGGACGCGGCCGGCACGCTGACGCGTCCCGAACTGGTGATCCGCCTCCGGCTCGCGCGCGCGAAGATGCAGCAGTCCCTTGGTCGTCACGGTGATGCGACGCGTACCGTGCACGCCACCTTTCCCCTCGCCGAGTCGCTTGGCAACGCGTCGCTGCTCGCACGAGTGCATCAGGTGGCGCTGCAGCTCTATGCGTGGACCGGTCCCGCCGCGACGGCTCGCGAGCACGGCGCCCGGGCCCTGATGCTGGCGGCGCAGTCCGCCGATCGCGAGGTGGCGTGGGCCTCGCACTGGGCGATGGCGATGCTGGAAGGCTTCACCGGCGATGGCGAGGGCGTCGGGCGCCACCTGCGCGAGGCCGAACGGCTCGCCGACGCGCTTGCGTCGCCGGTGCTGCAGGCGATGACGGCTGAGATCACGATCGAGCACGCCTCGGGCGTGGGACAATGGGACGAGGCGCTGGCGCTGGCCGAGCGCACGATTCCGCTGGCACGCGCGGTCATGCCGCAGTCGCTGCTGCCGCGCCTGCTGGTGTGGACCGGCCTGATCGTGCTGGCGCGTGACGAGACCGCGCGCGCACGCGCGCTGTTCGAAGAGGCGTGGACCCTCGCCGGCGCCGATCGCGCCGTCAGCGTCGAAGGCGACGACGACGGCGCGCAACCCGTGATGAGCAACGTGCACAACGTGATCCTCGCGCACACCGGCCTGGGCACGTATCACCTCTCCGTGGGCGACTGGGAGCGCGCGCGCGAGTACGGTGAGCGTGGACTCGCACTGGCGGACCGCTTCGGCTACGTGGCCTGGGCGATCCACCGCCTCATACCGCTGCTTGTTGAAGCGGGGCTGCGCCAGCTCGACTACGACCGCGTCGAGCAGCTCACGACGCGGCTTCGGCGGCAGTCGGTCGACCTCGGCCACCGCCTCGGCCTGGCGTGGGCCGCAGCAGCGGAGGCGCTCGTCGCGCGCGTAAAGTACCAGGCGCCGGATGCCGCGGCACGCCTGCTGGCCGCCGCCGACGAGCTGGATGCGGTGCCGTTCGTGTTCCACGGTGCCAGGATTCGGCGCAACGCGGCACAGGTCCTCGAAGCTGATGGTGACAAGCGCGCCGCCGAGCGCGAATTGCGCAAGGCGCACGCCGTGTTCGTGCGACTGGGTGCCGAGTTCGAGCTCCGCGGCGTGCGCAGCCAGCTGCGCGCACTGGGCCTGCGCCTTCCGCCGCGTACGGCATTGCAGGGGGCCGGTGCGCTGACGGGGCGCGAACTCGAGATCGCGCGCGCCGTGGCGCGGCGACTGTCGAACAAGGAGATCGGCGCACAGCTCGACATCTCCGCACGCACCGTGAGCACACACCTGTCGCACATTTTTGAGAAGCTGGGCGTGGAGTCGCGCGGCGAGCTGGCGGACTTGGTGCGCGACAGTCCGCTGCTCGGGGAGGCGTAGTGACGGGCGATGCGCACGGCTCAGGCCGATGCACGACCGCCCGTCACGAGCATGGGGTCAGAGTCCTTGATCCTGAGAGCATGGGGTCAGAGTCCTTGATCCAGAGCCGTGATCAAGGACTCTGACCCCATGGTAGACCCCATGGTAATTCGATGCACGGCCGCCCGTCACCGGCGGCGACTGGTCAACGCAGCGCAATCATGGCCGCAGTCTCGGGGATCGTGGTGCCGTAGCGGGCATTGATCGCACGGGCGGCCGCGGCGGCGAGAATCGCGTGTCCCGCGTTGTTGGGGTGGATACCGTCCAGGCTCACGGCGAACCCGTACGGAGCCTGAGAAGTCATGACGGCGAGCGTGCTGTACGTCGGCTTCAGGTCTGCACGACCATACAGCTCCTGCAGCGCCATGTACGCAAAGCCGTGCGTCGCGGCAGCAGCGCTGATATGTGCGTTCATGGCGGCCAGCAGGTCGTTCACGATGATGGCTTCCGTCGGCGTCAGGACGAAATCCTGCCGGCCGTAGCCGCCATCGGCACAGGAGAAGGGAGCCTGGCCAAGCGTGCGTGCCCTGTAGGCGGCACCGGTCGCCACGGCGGTCGGAATGCGGACCGGAACGAAGATGAGGTTTTCACTGGCGTCGCAATCGGCGTTGACCGCGATGTTGAAGGCCGCCGCCATCACGGCGCGATCGGCCCAGATCTCCTTGCCCCGGCGGAAGCTCGGGAAATCGCCCACATTGTTCAGCAGGCCGACGAGAATACCGCGCTTCACATCCTGTGCGACCGCGTCGGTCAGTGCCGTGTACTGTGGCTTCCATGTCGCGAGCGGCGTGAGTGTGGCGCCCACGATCGCGATCCCGGAGCGGGCGTTGAGGACTTCGTTACCGCCGAATTCGACGGAGATGAACTTTGGCTTCTGGTCGAGCGCCGCCTGGAGCTGCGTGGTATTGGGCGGCAGCACGCGAGTGTAGAGTCGGGCGTAGGACGCGTCACCGGCCTTGGTCTCGGGCGTGGCGTGCATCGCGTCGTACGTACTCGAGGCCGCGATCGCGACACTCTGTGCCGGCAGCGTCACCCCTTCCTCGCTTGGCGCGCAGGACAGGCTACCCGGATTTGTGGCGGCGCCTTCACCTGAGAGTCGCCTGCCCGCGGAGAGTGGCGCGACGAAAGGGGAACGGCAGCCGGGGAACGCCACCAGCGGCATCGACTGCGACCGGCTGGCCAGCATCGCGAGCTGCCTCGTCCACGCCTGTTGCTGCGAGCCGGCGACGACCCCTTCGCTCTGCCAGCCCATGCTGATGCTGGTGCCCATCGAGACGAAGCGATGGAAGATGCCTTCCTCGTCGCGCTCGCTGGCCGCAGTCACCGAGCGAGCGACGGGCGCGGTGGGATTCGGTGAATCCGAACAGGCGGTCAGTGACAATGCCATACCCGACAGCACGGCGAGCCGCGTGCGAGCGGAGAAGGTGGAGCGGGAGCGGTGCGTCATGAGGGAGCCCTCTGGAGTGGGTGGAACGGCGCGCGTCGATCGCGCACCGTCACATTCGGGCTCTGCACAGCGTCGTTCCATACGTCGGATGACGTAGTACACGCGACGTCCTGACGTATGCAGGTGGTGTTCGCGGTCGCTGGCGTCGCACTCGCGCGGCAGTTCACTCCGCCGATCGCGATGCGGATGAACTCGAGCACGGTGCGCGATCACACTTTCTTCGCGACGCCGCACTATTTGTCGGCGGTCCCGCCTCGGCAAACCACTCTTGCGCAATGCGTGTCCGAATCATATGTAACGTTGCGTTTCGCTGTTCGCCGTCGCGCAAGGATGCACGCGGCTTGATCAGTACGCTGTAGCGCGAACCCGGCAACCCGGTACTCGCGCGCTGCCTCCCTCCTCAGGAGCCTCACATGACCGGTCGTACGCCGTTCCTCTCGCGTTGCATCGCACTCACCATTCTCTGTGCCACCACCGCTGCCGCCCAAGCCACCGACGCCAGCCGCCGGCAGGGCTTCTGGTTCAGCGGTGGACTCGGCGCAGCGTCCTTCGGCTGCAGTGACTGCGGCGATCGGGTCAACGGGCTCGGCGTGCACCTTTCCCTTGGCGGCACGGTCTCACCCCGCCTGCTCGTCGGCGTCGGCAGTGACAGCTTCACCAAGTCCGAAGACGGCGTGACCGGCACATTCGCCACCCTCGACGCGCGCGTCCGCTTTTATCCCACGCTGACGAACGGCTTTTTCCTCACCGGCGGGTTGGGCGTCGGCTCGGCGCGAGCCAGCGGTGACGGGGTCTCGGTGACCAGCAACGGCGGCAGCGGCATCGTTGGTGTCGGATACGATTTCCCCGTCGGCAAGAGCGTCAGCCTGACTCCGTATTTCAACACCTTCGTGCTGCGCATCGAGGGCACCACCTCCAACGTCGCCAGCCTCGGCGTCGCCATCACGCTGCCCTGACGCGTGCCGGCCATCGGGCATGCCGCTGTCGTGGTGTGTCCGCTGGCTTTCACGTGCGCGCTCCGCAACAGAGCATCGAATAACTAGGATCGAGGAATCGGAGTGCACCAGGTATCGATGTGCTCCGCGAAGGAACGGTGTGCCTCGCGAGTGACTGGTCATGCGGCGTCTCCGGGACGCGTTGCTACGTCAAGTGACGTATGGGGCGACCGGGGCGGCAGCCGTACTCTGGCTGTCACCTCACACTCGCGGAGCACCCTGTGTCTGCTGACCTTCCCCGCCGCAGCGTCCGTCGCTTCATCACCGCCGGACTGATCTTGCCCTCGCTGCTCCTCCTTTCCGCCCGGGGCGCCCCTCTTGGCGCGCAGTCGGAGTCAGCCACAGCCACCGGGCCTCGCCGCGGACTGTCGGGGTTTATCGGTTACAGCCTCACGAATCTTGCCGGCGGCGTGAGCAAAGGTGGCGCGGCCGCCCCGATTCTCGGACTCGCGCTGGAGCGGCCGATCGGCGCGCGTGTCTCGTGGCGAGCGGAGCTCATCGCGATCGGCGGCGCCGCGGACCTCGGGCGCACCGGATTGTTCGAGCTGCCGACCAAGGTGAGCGTGGCCCAGTGGGGCATCGGAGCGGGCGCGCGACGATACAGCGGCGGAAGCACGTTCCTCGGCGCCGGTGCCTCGGTCACCTCGGTCTCGGTCTGCGATGTGGATACCGAGGGCGGCCCCGGCTTCCTTGGCGGCCAGACCGAGGACTGTGCGGATTTCGCGGACATCCCGCTGTCGAAGGGCTCCACCGTCGTGGCGGTGAACCTGTCGGCGGGCGTCCGGCGCGGGCCCTTCGAACTGGAAGCGCGTGTCGATCAGGGGCTGCAGGCGTCGGTGCAATCAGCCCAGGGCGCGATGCGGCTCCGCACGCTGGGACTCGTGCTCCACTATCGGTTTGGTCGCTGATCGTGCGCTCGCCGGTGTCGATGCAGATGCCGATGCGGAAAATGATGGGTAGCGTGTTGGATATAATGACACTGCTGGTGGCTGCGCGGCGTGGGTGTCGGCACCGGAATTCGCGGCCGAATCACGGGCGGCGACCGCCCCGCACCAGTGGCCCCAACCACGATCAGGCCCGCCTGATTATCGGATGTCCTCAGGCCCGACTGAACCTGGCAGAACGCCGATTCTCAGCTGCGTTTCTGTGCGGTGTCGAGTTCAACGTAAGCTCCCCATCCCGTCTCGCATACAACGGTGCGGTTGACGGGGAAGCGCACTCGGTGCAGATCACTACGAACATGCTGGTCGAGATGCGCGTCGCACGGCACGCACGCTTCCCTTCTCTCGGACAAATCATGCCACTCTGCATTCGAGGGTTGGCGCTGGCCGCGCTGCTCGCCACACTTGCGCCGGTCGTCGCGCACGCGCAGGACACAGCCAAGGTCGCCCAGCGCGACACGGCGACAGGTGACACGGTGACAGTGGTCCGGCTGCGTGACGGGTCGGTCCTGTTCGTACGCATCCTGGCACAGGACTCGACGCGCCTGCGAGTACGGACGATGGGCGGCACCCAGATCGACGTCCAGCGCGATCAGATCACCTCGATGAGCCGTACGCGTGGGCGGTATGTCGGCAACGAATTCTGGGCCGAGGATCCGAACGGCACACGCCTGCTGTTCACCTCCACCGGGCGCGCACTCGGCAAGGGTGAAGGGTACGTCTCGGCGTACTTCCTCTTTTTCCCGTTCGTGGCGTACGGTGTCACCGATCGCCTCACGATCGCCGCCGGAACACCGGTGATTCCGGGCTTGATCGGTCGCGCGTTTTACGTGGCGCCAAAGTTTACGCTGGCAGAGACCAACAACGCATCGTATGCGATCGGTGCTCTCAGCTTTGCTTTGACCGAAGACGTGGCGGCTGGCACGACTGGGCTGCTGTATGGCGTGGGCACCTGGGGCAATCGGGACAATGCCTTCACTGCCGGCGCGGGTTGGGGGTACCGGTGGGGCAGCGACGATAGTGATCTGAGCAGCGCACCGGTGATCGTACTCGGGGGCGAAACGCGCCTGAGCCGGCGGGTGAAGCTGGTGACGGAGAACTGGTTCTACACCGGCGCGGGCGCGAAAGGCGGAATCTTCAGCGGCGGGTTCCGATTCATCGGTGACCGACTCTCGACCGACTTCGGCCTGATCGGCGTCGCCGGTGTCGGTGAGGGTGACGGCGGACTGGGGTGTTGCCTTCCGACCGTGAATTTCGTGTGGAACTTTGGGCGACAGCGGCGTTGACGCAGCGAGTTGCTGACACCATCCTTCCAATAACGAGAGACCTGCACGAGCCGCATCTCCGTAACGCGCACCTCGACCCACGCTCGCGCGAAGTCCCGCCACCGAGCATCGACATCTCGTCGACGGCCGTGCCGCCTCGATTCCACCACGAGTCCGCATGCGCCGAGGCCAGTCGGCGCGCGGAAAGTCCGCTGTCGGTGAGGCGAGACGCCCTCTTCGCGCACGCCAGCACGCGACGCACGTCGCACACCACGATTCAAATTCCTATCTCGACGCGTGCCGGTGGGCGACGCAGTGATGCTCGCCATCACTGTCGAGCCGGCGCGCGGCGTAGTGGTGTTGGCGCCTGAACGGACTGCGCTTCCGGGGGTGCGCGATCGTTAGGGAAACTCTGAACAAGTGTGCCGCGCGCGCGATTTTTGCATGCGGGAACGTGAGACGATCTGCCCGACTTTCATGCCGAGGATGCTGCGATGAGTGCACAGAAGAGTTTCGCCAGTGTGCCGGACGACACGAAGCGCAACGTGACGCGCCGCGAGACGTTTCTCGGTGAGATGGATCGGGCGATCCCCTGGGCGCGGATCATCCCCCTCATCGCGCCGCACTATCCGAAGGCGGGGCGCGGTCGGCGCCCGCTGCCGATGGAGACGCTGCTGCGTGTGTATTTCCTCCAGCAGTGGTTCAATCTCTCGGATCCGCAGGCGGAGGACATGTTGTACGACAGCGAGTCGATGCGTCGGTTCGCCCGCGTCGAACTTGGCGAGGACACGGTGCCGGATGAATCGACGATGCTGCGCTTCCGGCACCTCTTCGAAACGCATCAGCTGACCGCACAGATCTTCAACGAAGTGCGGGCGTTGCTGGAGGAGCAGCGGCTGTTGCTCAAGGCCGGCACGATCGTCGACGCGACGATTATTGCTGCGCCCAGTTCGACCAAGAACACCGCACAGGCGCGCGATCCCGAGATGACGCAGACGAAGAAGGGGCAGCCGTGGTACTTCGGGATGAAGGTGCACGTGGGCACCGATACGCGCGGGATGGTCCACACGCTCACGACCACCGACGCCGCGACGTCGGACATCAGCCAGCTGAGCGATCTGCTGCACGGCCAGGAGTCGGCGCTCTTTGGCGACAAGGCGTACGACAAGGCGTACGACAAGGCGTACGACAAGGCGTACGACAAGGCGTACGACAAGGCGTACGACAAGGCGTACGACAAGGCGTACGACAAGGCGTACGACAAGGCCGAAGACAAAGCGCAGTGGGAAGCGGCGGGCGGCGCGTATCGCATCAACCGCCGCGGCAAGCGCAACGCGCGCTGGGACACGATCAACGCGACACGCTCCAGGTTCCGGGCGCGCTGCGAGCACGTGTTTCACGTGGTCGAGAACTTGTGGGGCTTCACCACGGTGCGGTATCGCGGGCTGGCGAAGAAACCGGTGCGCGTCTACGCGGCGTTTGCCCTGGCGAACCTGTATCGGGTACGCCACAAACTGCGTCCGCAGGGCACGTAGTGTCGGCGTGCGCCGCGCCGACGGGGCAAAGCGCCGCTCAGACGCCACATATCCGCGTAATACCCGACTAAATCACTGCAGTCGAAGCAAATTCAGCGCTGTGCACTCTGCGCGGGCTACCTGTGCAGAGCTTCCCTAGTGTGGAGCGAGCCCCAATACTCTTCGCCGTCCGGAATCGCGACGCAGACATTGTCCGGACAGTCGCCTCGGAGCCGACGATGGCGCGGACGGCAGCAGGGCTTCTCGCACGGACACGCCTGACCGATCACATCAGCCCGCCGTACCTGCCCGCCGCAGATGCAGGAGGATCTGCGGGTGCTGCAGTGTGATGAGCACGCTGGTCCGCGGGCGTAACCGATCGAACTCGGCTGGATGAGTCCCCTCACTACGTCATGTGACGTATGCCGCGACAGGGCTCAGGGTTCGAGATTGAAGTTGTCACGTGAAACAGACGCTCACCCGGATGAAACCATGCGCTCACTGGCCGTCACTCTTGCAGTCGCCGGTTCGATCCTATTTCTGTCGTGTCTGCCGGCGCAGACGCCGGCAGACACGACGTCGCGGATCAGCGCCGTCCCCGGCTCGGGGCTGAGCGTCACCAAGGCCCGCGCGCTCGCCCTCATCCCGGGCGCTGGACATTTTTACGCCGATGAGAGCGGGCGAGGGCTGGGCGTGATCGGTGGCATGACGGGTCTCGTGGTGGCCATGTCGTTCCTTGCGCTCGGTGACTGCCTGGCTGACGCCTTCGACGGAAGCAGCAACCGCTGTGAGAAAGCCTCAACGGCAGAGGACGTCGCCACGGTCGCATTCCTTGGCGTCTGGGCATGGAGCATCTACGACGCGGGACACGCCGCTCGTCGCACGAACGCCCGTCGTACGAGCGCCCGTCGCTCAGCGGCATCCTTCCGGGTCGGACTTGGCCACACCTACGCGACCGCGAACGGGCGCCAGAGGCGCGGCGTGCGGCTGGGGCTGTCGCTGCCGTTTCGCTGATCGTCCGGCCGAACAGCAAACCACTTTCAGGTAGTCGGGCCGGTGTCGAACTGGTGAGCCACGTGATGCCGACACACCGCGCGGAA
>Ga0226658_10001619_pt1 | contig 11242 bp, 15 predicted proteins | sample OliLak19BULKMAT1_FD_169091 | JGI IMG/M metagenome (GOLD analysis project Ga0226658, IMG submission 169091) | Freshwater microbial mat bacterial communities from Lake Vanda, McMurdo Dry Valleys, Antarctica - Oligotrophic Lake LV.19.BULKMAT1 (v2)... | ecosystem: Environmental > Aquatic >... | reverse complement strand
TTGCAGGTACGTGTTTAAATCTTCCAGGTACGGCTGCACGATAGAGGCGATTTTCGCTTCATTTGACCCCGCCGCGAACCCGTTCGGCGTCAAGGCCGCGATGAATATGGCCCGTGTTGGCGTCATGCCCGTCGCATTCGCCCTTAAGACACAAAGCACTTTTTCAATCGCGGCGGCGTCTACAAGTGTCGCATCTGGCACGCCCTGAATGATGCTGGCAATGCCTAGCCCGACGCTGGCAAGCGCTAAACCTAAGATCAGAAACGGCCCGCCAAAAAACGCCACGACCGCCGCCGCCGCGCCCGTGCCTAGCGCCGCTATCCCGCCCGCCGCCGCCGCGCCCGCAAATACGGCGCTCAATTGGCTTGTCAGATTTTGTTGTTGCGCCGTCGTTGCCGATTTTATGACTTTGGCTTGCTCTAAAATCACATCTAGTAGCAGCCCCCATGCCAAGCACATCAATTTCGTTATATCGGCAGGAACGCCCGTAGCGTAGTCCAAATTCGGGGCTATCGACAGGACGGTCTGGCCGCCTGTGTTCCAATCAGCAAGGGTATCGGCGTAGATTGCGGTTGCGCCCTCTACGTAAATCTGGCTATTTATATAGTCGGTGAACGACGGAGACGGTATGCCGCAACCACAACCCATGAGAAGCTCCTCTATTTCAGCGGCGATAAATCCGATTTCCAGCTGATTTGTGTCGTCTGTGTTGTACCATCGCGTGAGCCATCCCGTGTATGAATTCTGGACACGGAGGACGTACATCTGCCGCTCTGAGAGGCATAGCGATTCAGGGCAATCTGACAACGAAAGATAATATTCGTAGTCGATCCCGAACGCCTTGAAGTTCTCCATGCTCGTGATCTTGCGGTTCCAATACGTCATAGCGCAATAATCGCAAATCTGAGAGCGATATACGGATTAGTCACGTCCATATTCCCGCCGCCGCCCTCATTGGCAATAGCTACACTTGTGAGGCCCGTCACGCCAATAGCTGGAATCGCGCTAGGCGCTGGAACGCCCGCCCCGATTAAAATAGCCGTTGGCGCGGCGATGACCTCAGAGTGCGAATGCGGGGCGCTGGAATGGGAATGAATCGGCATTTGCGCGATTGTTTGCGTGATTGAGAAATTTCCGCCCGTATTTCCAACCGTGTGAGATGGCCCCGCGCCCATCACAAATCGATCTCTTATGTCGGGAACTACGAACGAATCGGCGTCTATAATGAAGACGGCTTCAATAGCGGCGTATAGATTCGGGAAATCCACTCGTAGATATGTCGATCCGTCACATAAAAGCATTCCGCGTGGGATAGCAGCGGTTGCGACTGGAACAACCATCCCTACGATTGACGCCATGATCCCTCCCATTAGCGTTGCCAGTTTATTCTCCAGGTCGTCAATTTCTGTCTGAGACAGCGGGTATTGGCCGTTCGTCCAATTTTCAAGCGCCGATTCGTGTGCTAGGATCGATAGGCACGCTCCGATCCCCCACGAATCCAGATACAAAAAACGCCCCCCGTCATCTTGACTGAGGGCGTTCATCGCCGCGTAGGAGTAGCGCGGGGGAAACACGCTACTATCCCCTACTCGACTTCTTGTGGACGCGCTTTCCGTCCAATCCACGTGCGATTTTTTCGCCGTCTGAGATTGTAAAATCCTCAACAGCGGCAAAATTTCCAAGGAACGCCAAAATGAGGGCGTTGCTCATGTTCACATCGTTCGCTTGCGGGCCGCTCGATCCAACAAAAACAGACTGCTTGATAGCAGGAATGTTCAAGTTGGCTTTCTTGTTGCCGGGGGACGTCAAGAGAGACGTCAACGATGCTTGATTTTCGACTTGCACTCCTGCTGATGGAATGACGAGTACGGTTTCGTTAAAAACCGCGAAAATCCGATATGAAGAAATGACCGCATCAGACAAAGGGACGAGATCCGCAAGCATAGACAGCGCCGCTGTTTCGGCCAATGCGTATGTCGTTACGCGTGTTGTGTCCATTGCGTACTCACGTACCGCGATATTGCTCCCATTGTCAAGGAACGTCACCGACATTCCGAAACCTGCACTTGTAAGTGCCATCTACCACTCTCCTGATTCTGATCGCTATCTAGATAGCGTAGCAGGCTCTTGCATAAAAGTCAAGTTGTTGCATTTTTTGCAACAAGAGCTATTTAATCGTCCCAGGGATAGTGACCATGCGCCTCCCAAAAATTGTTATCGATCACGAACCCCGTGTTTAAATCTGTAATGGCGCTCCCCGCAGCGAACCATCCCATCGTCAAGTACGAGCCTACATTCCAATCCAAATCACCCTCAGATTTAGGTGATCCGATCTTGCGGCTCGTCTGTACGTGCCTTAACCCCGGTACGTGCAAGTCTTGTGATTGTTTGGTCGTGTAGTCTGTAATTTTCTTAACGGCATAGAAAATCGCGTGCTCTGTTGCATCACGCGGCGGGCTTACATCGGCCATGTATCCCATGCCCAAATCTTGCGCGGATTTCTTCACCCACGTCTTGACAGTCCATGTGCCTTTTTTGCCAGATCTCTCCCAGATGGGCCGAAACGCGGGGCGCTTCTTCTTTGTTAGGTAGCGCTGGACAAACGGCGATAATCCGCACGCGATTATGTGGCAGTGAACGGCTTGAGAAGTCGGGTGCTTCTCGTAAATCCGTGCATACTCGAACGCGGGCCATATACGCCGCATACGCTTGAATAGCGCGTCTAGATGAATACGAATATTTGTCGTGGATGCCCACGCGCTACGGGTGTCCTGATGGGCCGTGAGAGTGATCATCCACCACTCGTCTGAAATTTGCGGTAATTTCCCCATGAGGAATTTTTGCCACATCACGCGATTCATATCCGCGCAATCTGGACATGACCACTGTTTACATCTCAGTCTCGTAAACAAGCCCTCTTTGGGCGCCGTTTGCGTCCATGCGACTTTTTTGTAGTGCTTACAAGGCATCAACCGCCTCTTTCATGAGAACATCTCCCCGCTTCTTTGAGACAGATTTGAAGCGATAGGCGGTGAGATGTTCTTAGTAGTACTTCTAGCCCTGAGAAGGACACTCAGGAGGACAAAAAACAGGACAAGGACGCCGCATAGCTTTCCTGGTTTTTGTCATAAGATATGGTTTCATATATTATGGCAAAAACCAGGAAAGCTATGATGAGGAAAGCGCCAACACGAGTGAGGCCTCATGTTGGCGCTTTTTTGTGTCGTTAAGCCGCGCCTTTATCTTTGGCGATTTTTTCGCCGCGATAGCTCTTCCATTGCCCCCCAGAATTGGCGGGCGTCTGATTCGCTCCCATTCTCGATATCCACGCCGTTTGACGTCTCGTAGCAGGAGCTTAGCGCGTCCCACATGGCGTAACGCAACTCGAACGTCGTATACTCGATGATGGGGATGGATCGAATCCGATCCATCTGATCATCATGCTCTTTTTGGGTCATCTCCATCATCTCGTGGTAAGCGCTGCGGAAGATCATATATTCGAGTGTATCGATTGTGCTCATGTTACCTCCAACCTGAAAAAAACTACCCTTTGATGTAAAAAGCGCCAACACGAGTGAGGCCCCGTGTTGGCGCTTTTGTGCTGCCAAGCCGCGTCTCGTTCTACGGAATGTAACGTGTGATCATGAAGATACGGGGGTCTAGGCCGAGAACATGGCACACTTTGATGATTTGCCCTATTTTCGGCAACATGTAAAATCTATGCCAGTGTCGCATCAACTCCCAACTTCTTATCATGTCGGGCGATTCGCCGATAATATCGGGGAATTCATCCCCGATGAAGCTGTGAGCCTCACGGATCACGAACGCCCATTCATCCGAATCGAATACCCACTTTATATGAGGCCCGTGTGTCATGATTCGTCCTCCCATACTTTTCGCCCGTAATCGAACCAAAAGCTATGCCCGCAACCGGGGCATACGTAAAAAATCCCGGCAACCGTGCTGATCCATGTCTCGAAATTCTGTCGACATTGATCGGGGCAACAATTGCCTAGCCCCGTACCTACGGGGATAGGACGGTCTGTTTCCACGCGGAAGCAGTCAGGATCGCTATCTTCAAACCTGTCTGACATTTTTAGTCCCATGGGATACCCTCTTCCTCCGAGCTTATCCTTATGTCGACAACAAAGAATTCCGACGGGCTTAAGCCTACCATTCGGCAGACTGTGAGAAATTGATCCATATCGGGGCCTAATGGCCGCGAAAATCGGATAAGTCCCACCTCTTGCCAATGGATTACTTGCCCCTCATTACACGAAAGCAGCGGGGCCAGATACTTCCCCATTTTGCTGTGTAGGGCGGCGATTGTATCGCCCCACAACCTGTGATCGAATTTGATCGTCTGATTCATCATCGTTCTCCTCTATCGTCTGATTTCGCGGTTTGAAGCCTCAAGGAAACGGCGGGGATACGCCGTAGCAGGCATTCCTGCAGGCATAGATTGCCTGCTGACTCGAATGTTGTTCGTCCCTGTAGTGACCCCTTGACGTAGAACGCCACACCGGGAGCACGCCATACCAAACGTGCCTTCTCCAATCGCCCGTAGTGCATAGAGATCATCTCATCTTTTACGACAAGGGTCATCTCCTCATCAGGTAGCGGGATTCTATTCGACATAGTACCGCACCCCCACAATACCGTTCCGCTCTGTGTAAAGGTGGGGGGTTAAGTACCCCTCCTTCACAAGGCGCAACAGGTACTTTTTGGCCGTTTGCCTTGTCATACCCATTGCCCTGCCAACCGCCCCCGCTGTTACGGCGGGGTCTACCATTCCCGCCTCCTGGTTGGCTGACTGTAACTTTACAGCCGTTGCGTACCACATTGCTAAGAGGTGTCTCTCCTTAACCGTCATTAGACCACACCTTCCGTTACCGCTCTCCACTTTCCCACGGGGCCGAATTGTCCAGCTTCAACGCGACATTTCGCAACGCCCTGCCCTGCCATGATCAATAGCCAGCGCCGCGCTGTTGCGCGGCATACCCCCATCAGTTTGGCCGCGTCCTTTACTGACACCCCCTGATGTAATTTCCACGCCGCCCTGTCTGTGTCGTGCGCGTGGCACAGCATCTCGTACCATTTCATTAGCTTTGCGTGCTCGTTTTTCTTCATTTCGGCCTCATTTCCTTACTATCAGTCGATGACGCTAATGTAATTCATCGGTTAAATATTGTCAATCCCCAAAATTTCCACTAATGAGGCCTGTTAGTGGAGTTCCTGGGGGGTATATGCCCGTTTGTACCTTGACGGGCTCTAGCGCCCTAAATCGCGTTCTATAGAGTAGCTCGTGTGTTCTGAAATCAAAAATCGCCCTCTTTCGAGGGCGATTTCCAGGTTTTTGCTATAATATATTGTTTCATATATTATGGCAAAAACCTGGAAAGCTATGACGGCGATTTTAGTCTTGCCTAACTGATGGTAGCGGTTAGGCTTCCGCTATTGTCAACATAGTAGGCGGGATCATTCCCGTCATTCATCATGAGTGACAGCCGCCCGCTTGCTCCCGCCGTGAATGTCAGGGACGAGAGGACATCGAACCAGGCTCCGCCGCCAATTCGCCCGATGAGTTGATATATTCTTGTTCCTGGAATGACAAGCACGGGCTGATAGCCCTCAATCCGCCCATTCGGCCCTACATCCCCGCCCGCCCCGCCGTTCCACAGGCCCGTAGCCGTGATCGTGTAAATCACCCCTGCCACGACATTAATGGTAGGCGTCCCATCTGGCACGCCTACCAGTGCCGGGATATTCCATGTCGTAGAGCAGGTATCGCACGCTGGCAAGGCGGCGGCGGGCGCAACATCGTACAACGCGCTCATCTGTTGGATGAATTGCAGGTACGTGTTTAAATCTTCCAGGTACGGCTGCACGATAGAGGCGATTTTCGCTTCATTTGACCCCGCCGCGAACCCGTTCGGCGTCAAGGCCGCGATGAATATGGCTCTAGTTGGCGTCATGCCCGTCGCATTCGCCCTTAAGACGCAACGCACTTTCTCAATCGCGGCGGCGTCTACCAGTGTGGTGTCTGGCACGCCCTGAATGATGCTGGCAATGCCTATTCCGACGCTGGCAAGCGCCAATCCTAGTATCAGGAAGGGGCCGCCAAAAAACGATACGACCGCCGCCGCCGCGCCGCCTAGTGCAGCCGCTATCCCGCCCGCCGCCGCCGCGCCCGCGAATACGGCGCTTAGCTGACTTGTTAGGTTTTGCTGTTGTGCTGTTGACGCCCCCTTGATGACTTTGGCTTGTTCCAAAATTACATCTAGTAGCAGCCCCCACGCTAGGCACATCAGTTTTGTTATATCGGCGGGGATGCCCGTAGCGTAATCCAGATTCGGGGCTATCGACAGGACGGTTTGGCCGCCCGCATTCCAATCAGTGAGTGTATCGGCGTAGATGAGCGCGGCGCCCTCTACGTAAATCTGACTATTTATATAGTCAGTGAAGGACGGTGCGGGGATACCACAGCCACAACCCATGAGAAGCTCCTCTATTTCAGCGGCGATAAATCCGATTTCCAGCTGATTTGTGTCGTCTGTGTTGTACCATCGCGTGAGCCATCCCGTGTATGAATTCTGGACGCGAAGGACGTACATTTGGCGTTCCGACAGGCATAGCGATTCGGGGCAATCTGACAACGAAAGATAATATTCGTAGTCGATGCCGAACGCCTTGAAGTTCTCCATGCTCGTGATCTTGCGGTTCCAGAAAGTCATAGTGCTACAATCGCCCATCTGAGGGCGATATACGGATTAGTCACATCCATGCTCCCGCCGCCGCCCTCATTGGCAATGGCTACGCTTGTGAGGCCTGTCACACCTACAGAAGGGATAGCGCTAGGCGCTGGAACGCCCGCCCCGATTAAAATAGCAGTTGGCGCGGCGATGACCTCAGAGTGCGAATGCGGTGCGCTGGAATGGGAATGAATCGGCATTTGCGCGATTGTTTGCGTAATGCTGAAATTGCCGCCCGTATCTGCAACGGCGTGCGCGGGGCCAGCGCCCATTACAAATCTATCCCGCATGTCAGGGGTCACGAACGAATCGGCGTCTACAATGAAGACGGCTTCAATAGCGGCGTAGAGATTCGGGAAATCTATTCGTAAATGCGTTGACCCATCACAGAGTAGCATCCCGCGTGGGATAGCAGCGGTTGCGATTGGCACGACTATCCCAACGATTGATGCCATGATCCCTCCCATCAGCGTTGCCAGTTTATTCTCCAGGTCGTCAATTTCCGTCTGAGACAGCGGGTATTGACCGTTCGTCCAATTTTCCGGCGCCGCTTCGTGTGCTAGGATCGATAGGCACGCTCCAACCCCCCAGGCATCTAGATACAAAAAACGCCCTCCGTCATCTTGACTGAGGGCGTTCATCGCCGCGTAGGAGTAGCGCGGGGGGAACACGCTATTATCCCCTGCTTGACTTTTTGTGGACGCGCTTGCCGTCCAATCCACGTGCGATTTTTTCACCATCAGAAACTGTGAAGTCTTCTACGGCAAAGAAATTGCCCAAAAACGCCAAAATGAGGGCGTTACTCATGTTTACGTCGTTGGCCTGGGGGCCGCTCGTCCCAACGAAAACGGACGACTTGATAGCGGGGATATTGAGATTTGCTTTTTTGTTACCGGGGCTTGTCAGCAACGCCGTAAGCGATGCTTGATTTTCTACCTGCACGCCAGATGAGGGGATAACGAGTACGGTCTCGTTGAAGACCGCGAAAATTCGGTATGACGAAACGACTGCATCCGACAACGGAACGAGATCCGCAAGCATAGACAACGCCGCTGTTTCGGCAAGTGCGTAGGTGGTTACCCGCGTCGTATCCATCGCGTACTCACGTACCGCGAGATTACTTCCATTGTCAAGGAATGTCACCGACATTCCGAAACCTGCACTCGTAAGTGCCATCTACTACTCTCCTGATTCTAATCGCTATCTAGATAGCGTATCATGTTCTTGCAGAAAAGTCAAGCTGTTGCTTTTCTTGCAACAGCTTGTCGTTCAATCATCCCAGGGATAGTGACCGTGCACCTCCCAAAAGTTGTTATCGATCACGAACCCTGTATTCAGGTCGGTGACAGCGGCTCCCGCCTCGAATGATCGAGGACTCAAATATGAACCTACAGTCCAGACTAGATCACCCTCTGATTTCGGTGAACCGATCTTGCGGCTAGTTTGTACGTGTCTCAAGCCCGGTACATGCAGGTCTTGCCCTTGTTTTGTGGCATAGTCTGTGACCTTTTTCACGGCATAAAATATGGCGTGCTCTGTCGCATCACGCGGCGGGGATACGTCTGCCATGTACCCCATGCCCAAATCTTGCGCGGATTTCTTCATCCACGTCTTGACAGTCCATGTGCCTTTTTTGCCAGATCTCTCCCAGATGGGCCGAAACGCGGGGCGCTTCTTTTTCGTGAGGTATCTCTGCACAAATGGGCTAAGACCACACGCGATTATGTGGCAGTGGACGGCACGAGAAGTCGGATGCTTCTCGTAAATACGTGCGTACTGGAATTCGGGCCATATACGCCGCATCCGCTTGAATAGCGCCTCTAGATGGATGCGAATGTTAGTGGTGGACGCCCACGCGCTACGGGTATCGGGATGCGCCGTTAGCGTGATCATCCACCACTCATCAGATATTTTTGGCAGCTTTTCCATGAGGAACTTCTGCCACATTGCGCGATTCATATCCGCGCAATCTGGACATGACCACTGTTTACATCTCAGTCTCGTAAACAAGCCCTCTTTGGGCGCCGTTTGCGTCCATGCGACTTTTTTGTAGTGCTTGCAAGGCATCAACCGCCTCTTTCATGAGAACATATCGCCGCTTCTTTGAGACAGATTTGAAGCGATAGGCGGCGATATGTTCTTAGTACTGCTTCAAGCACTGGAAGAGCTTCCAGCAGGACAAAAACAGGACAAGGACGCTACATAGCTTTCCAGGTTTTTGTCATAAGATATGGTTTCATATATTATGGCAAAAACCTGGAAAGCTATGATGAGGAAAGCGCCAACACGAGTGAGGCCTCATGTTGGCGCTTTTTTGTGTCGTTAAGCCGCGCCTTTATCTTTGGCGATTTTTTCGCCGCGATAGCTCTTCCATTGCCCGCCAGAATTGGCGGGCGTCCTCTTCATCCCCATTCTCAATATCCACGCCGTTTGACGTCTCGTAGCAGGCGCAAAGGGCATCCCATAAGGCATAGCGCAAATCGAATGTCGTATACTCGTAGACGGGGATGGATCGAATCCGATCCATCTGATCATCATGCTCTTTCTGAGTCATGATCATCATCTCGTGGTAAGCGCTGCGGAAGATCATATATTCGAGTGTATCGATTGTGCTCATGTTACCTCCAACCTGAAAAAAACTACCCTTTGATGGAAAAAGCGCCAACACGAGTGGTGCCCCGTGTTGGCGCTTTTGTGCTGCCAAGCCGCGTCTCGTTCTACGGAATGTAACGTGTGATCATAAAGATACGGGGGTCTAGGCCGAGAACATGGCACACTTTGATGATTTGCCCTATTTTCGGCAACATGTAAAATCTATGCCAGTGCCGCATCAACTCCCAACTTCTTATCATGTCGGGCGATTCGCCGATAATATCGGGGAATTCATCCCCGATGAAGCTGTGAGCCTCACGGATCACGAACGCCCATTCGTCCGCATCGAATACCCACTTTATATGAGGCCCGTGTGTCATGATTCGTCCTCCCATACTTTTCGCCCGTAATCGAACCAAAAGCTATGCCCGCAATCGGGGCACACGTAGAAAATCCCGGCAACCGTGCTGATCCATGTCTCGAAATTCTGACGACATTGATCGGGGCAACAATTGCCTAGCCCCGTACCTACGGGGATAGCACGGTCTGTTTCCACGCGGAAGCAGTCAGGATCGCTATCTTCAACCCTGTCTGACATTTTTAGTCCCATGGGATACCCTCTTCCTCTGAGTTTGTCCTTATGTCGACAACAAAGAATTCCGACGGGCTTAAGCCTACCATTCGGCAGACTGTGAGAAATTGATCCATGTCGGGGCCTAATGGCCGCGAAAATCGGATCAGTCCCACCTCTTGCCAATGGATTACTTGCCCCTCATTACACGAAAGCAGCGGGGCCAGATACTTTCCCATTTTGCTGTGTAGGGCGGCGATTGTATCGCCCCACAACTTGTGATCGAATTTGATCGTCTGATTCATCATCGTTCTCCTCTATCGTCTGATTTCGCGGTTTGAAGCCTCAAGGAAACGGCGGGGATGCGCCGTAGCAGGCACTCTTGCAGGCAAAGATTGCCTGCTGACTCGAATGTCAGTCTTCCTTGCAGTGACCCCTTGACGAAAAAGCATATTCCAGGCGCTCTCCATACCAAGCGTGATTTTTCGAGCCGCCCGTAGTGCATGGAAATCATCCCATCCACCACAATAAGGGTCATCTCTGCGTCAGGTAGCGGGATTCTATCCGACATGGTAGCGAACCCCCACCACTCCATTTTTTTCTGTGTACTCGTGAGGGGCTAAGTATCCCTCCCCTACCAGACGCAACATGTACTTTTTGGCAGTTTGGCGGGTCACGCCCATTACCCGCCCCATCTCTCCCGCCGTCGGTGCGGGGTCTTGTTTTCCGTCCGTGAGACGTTCTGCTTGTACTTTTATGCACGCGGTGTACCACATTGACAGAAGGTGGTGCTCTTTGGTCGTCATGCTACACTATCCCTTCCGTTACAGCTCTCCACTTTCCCACCGCCCCGAATGATCCGGCTTCAATGCGACATTTCACGATGCCCTCCCCTGCCATGATCAATAGCCATCGCCTTGCTGTTGAGGTGGATACCCCCATCAGCTTTGACATGTCACGCACGCTCCTCCCCTGATGTAATTTCCACGCCGCCCTGTCTTGCTCCTTCTCGTGACACAGTACCCCGTACCACTTCATTAGCTTTTCGTGCTCGTTTTTCTTCATTTCGGCCTCATTTCCTTACTATCAGTCGATGACGCTAATGTAATTCATCGGTCAAATATTGTCAATACCCAAAATTTCCGCTAATGAGGCCTGCTAGTGGCATTAGTGGGGGGTGTATGCCCGTTTATACGCCTAGCCGCCCTAGCGCCCTAAATCGCGTTCTAGGGCATAGCTCGTGTGTTCTGAAATCAAAAATCGCCCTCATTTGAGGGCGATTTCCAGGTTTTTGCTATAATATATTGTTTCATATATTATGGCAAAA
>Ga0226658_10001612_pt1 | contig 11277 bp, 14 predicted proteins | sample OliLak19BULKMAT1_FD_169091 | JGI IMG/M metagenome (GOLD analysis project Ga0226658, IMG submission 169091) | Freshwater microbial mat bacterial communities from Lake Vanda, McMurdo Dry Valleys, Antarctica - Oligotrophic Lake LV.19.BULKMAT1 (v2)... | ecosystem: Environmental > Aquatic >... | reverse complement strand
ACAAATTCATCGCGGTATTGTTTAAAATGGGCTGCAGCAAATTTAACCTCAGTGGCATTCCGCATAGGCCAGTGGCGCTCAACCCCGCCGTCTTCAGATTTCCATACGATAGCAAAATCACTATCATTAAGCTTATTCAGCACATTAGCCGCGTCGGTCGCAACTTTCAGCAATAAATCGTTAACCAAGCCACCAATACCGAAATAGGTCGCAGATGCGCGAATCTTCTCCTCAATCGCCGCCGCCTTCTCGGTATCAAATTCTGCCTGTTTTTCCCCAAACCATAAAGCTGACATCCAGGTTGCTGCGGATGAGTGGCACGGATAAAGTTTCTTATGTGGCTCCGCGTATAAGTGGCGCGCCATAGTGTCACGATCGCCATGCAGTCGCTCGTGCGCGGCATTTTTCACAAAAGCGGGAGGCTGATATAACGAAAGTAAGCGATGCGTCTCTTGCCCGCTGATATCTTGCGTATGGTCTAAAATATTCATGAGTATACCGCACTCCATTATTATTCCTCGAAAAGATCACTTAGACGCCATAACAGCGGCCGGCCTCGCCATAAATTCACTCGATTTTCCGGCAGCTGTTAATTGCCCACATTGTGCCCAACTATCGCTATGTATTTACGATGATTTTACCAGAAGCGACATATGGCTTAATTGTACCAACTGTGCGGCACATGGGAATATCATAACATTTGCCGCCGACATCTGGAAGATTAACCTATTAGATGCTATCCAGAAATTTAATAAATTAGGCATAATCGGGCCTCCTGGTCAGCGGCAAATAGACGTGACTACTAAATATGCCCATATACAGCAAATATACGACGAGTTCTGGCGCACTACGGCAGAGCAGCTATGGCGGCATGGTGATGATATTCTAGGAATTAAATTTAGGGATCTCGGTATATCTGCGGATTCAGCCTGTGAGAATTTTATCGGAATAGCTACCGCGGCGCAGATAACAGAGCTCGCGGCCGGTCTGGGCGTACCATTTCCAAAACGTATGAAAAATAAACGGCCTTTCATGGTTTTGCCGTATGAGGAATTACCGGGCCGGATTTCAGGATTTATGTTAGCGCAATACCAAGAAGAATTTGATTTTAAGCGTACGTTCTTAGCTGCTAAGTATCAGGCCAGGGGCTCAGGCGATGCCGGTTATTTTATGCTAAGTAAAGCCGTCAACTCTACGCACCAGACAGCGAAAAATGTGCAAATAATCGTAGATGATCCATTGTGGGCACTTAAAGCGCAGTTAACGCAAGTCCGCTATAACCAGCCATTACTGCCGCTATGTGCCAGCTACTCCGACGGCGATATCAGCAGTACCGCACATAGTTTTACGGATGTAAGCCGTACTAAGCGTTTCTTCTACTCGCGTAACATAACCCCCGAGGTAATCTCGCAGGCGGCGAATGGCCGAGGATATGTATGCACACTACAAAAACCGGCGCTTCCGCGTATTGTTACGCCAGATAAAACATTGCGGGCGCTCAAACAGATATGCCAGTCGGCTTCTACCTGGCATGGTACGTTATCGCAGGTAATAAAGGGTGTAAGCGATATAGCGCTGCAAAGCTTTATTGCCCGATTGTCGATGGTGCCGGATAAGCTGCGCGATTTCCTAGCGCGAACGACAGGCCTCCCTACCGAAACTGTAGATAGCTTGACCCAACGAGTCAATTCAATTCACTTTATAGCAGTTGAACATCACGGCGCTATCTCATCTGGTAATTACGTACGAGATGGAATATGGTGTACAGCGCGTGGTTTAACAGTATGCAACTGTAATCCAGTAATAGAGCAGGTAATACATACAGAAGATCAAAAGTATTACGCCGGCTATGTCGAAAAAGACGGCAAACGTTACCCATTTACGGATGAATCCGAGCGAATTGAATTTCCCGGGCTGCTATCGTACGCCGCGCAATTGCTGGCACCGCATGGCGAACTAGTACTCTATACGCCGTCATGGAATAAGCGGGCGCATATAGCCACGATGTCATTCCACCCACCGGAATTAGTCGTAACACGCCGCGGCTTAGGTTGGGATGACCAAACACACGCATTCTATTGCGGTAAGTACGCAATCAACGGCGAGGGTGACGTAAAACTACTGAAACAGTATCCTATCATACGGCCGGAAGACGCATTAAGCTGGCCCGAGCCGGATACCATCGCGCCGGCCGAGCTGTATGACCTACTCGCGCCTACTAGCGAAAATGCGGCTGTATGGGCTATTATAGCCGTGGCACTATCGCAGATGCTGGCGCCCGCATTTGGTTATCCACCGCAAAGCGCCAGTATTGATAGTGAGTTATTCGCAGAGGCGGGCGCTATACTGGCGCCACTTGGCGTGACTACGGCTACGTATGGCGGCTACGGTGGTGCGACATCGACACAAATTTACAACACTATGCGTAGCGTACAGTCGTGGCCGGAACTAATAGGAGTACCAGGGCACGCAAAAGTACTTATGCGCAGCATTGTGCATTTCCCAAACAAACCTGCACTATTGCGGTTAAACAGTGCGTCGGTTACAGGCGCACTAAGTTTTGGTTGGAATGCGATAACTAGCCATGGCGGGCCAGTAACGTCTCGTAATTATGCGTGTATACCTGGGGTAATCGCATCATATGTCCGGCATGTATTACAATTACGGGGCCCACGCTTTCGCGCGGATTCTGTTCGAGATGTTTTACGCAATCTGCACGAGTGGCTAATGCAAACTTACGGCAATTCGTTCAATCTCGACTGCGCCGAAAGATTAACATGGACGGCGGGACAGGAGCACGTCTCGCTGATTACCGCGGTATCTGAGGCTATATTATCTCGTCAACTTAATTTGCTCCCGGCGGCCCGGAAAAGGGGGCAGGATACGGGCTATATTATCCGCAATAAAGATGGTTGGTGGTTGAACCAACTGGCTATAAATCGTTATTTTATTCGGATTGGTGGACTTGTGCCCAACTGGATTGGAATAATGAATATCCTTGATCGGGCAGGGTTACTAGTAGGCGAGCAAACAGTTATGCGTTTACCCGGACTTATCGTCGATAGAGACTGGTGCGACGGTATCTGGAAAAATTACCAAGAAAAAGCCGGTGGAGATAGTTTGAGTAAACGTGGCGTAGGATAAGGAGTAAAACTATGCAGATTGAGTGGTTCAGAGAGTGGCACATGAGCATAACTTCACATATCGACGCAAAGCGCGATAGCCCAAATGATGACTTCATTGAGGAGGAGTGGCAATTCGTCGAGGGCGACGCAGATGACGACGAAGACGACGATACGGCATATCCAGCCCCTACGATCACGTGGTTCGACGACGAGGATGAGGATGAGGATGAGGATGAGGATGAGGACATTGCGGCTGAAGACGATGACCAGACAGATCCGGCTGATAATACCGGATTAGACTGGTTAGATGCCGACGACGGCGACGACGAGTATACGCGCGATACCGAAAAATTAGCCGGCGACGATATCGAGGATGAAGATCTATTCGATATTGATGATTAGGCTGCGCCCCTATAGCACAATGGTAGTGCGTCTGATTTGTAATCAGCTGATGAGGGTTCGACTCCTTCTAGGGGCTAGTCTGTATGGTAGACTCTAATGCTACGGAGTTACTAATGACAGCTTTTGACATAAAAATCGTCAGCATTAATGAGCTTAACGCTGATGTAGTGTCAACTATATACGAGCGCTTATGTTGGCGTGACTATAAATCCGGTATAGGCTCTATGCGCGAAGAGCTACTAAATCGGTATATTGCGCCAGATGGCGTCGAGCGTGGCGACATGTTTATAGCGTTAATTTGCTATAATTCATTATTAGTCGGCTGGGTTGGTACTCGACAATGGGTGGAGATAATGGATGGCCAGCCGGCGTCGGTGCAAACCTTAGAGTGTTTTACTGACCCAGAGCTAAGGCGTAGGGGTTTAGCCCAATTAGGCGCACAAGCACTTGTTGTAGCTGGCGTACTAAAACGAGATGCGCCAGTGGCCGCATACCACCCAAATGCTGTACAAATTGCAAAAAATATTGGCTGCAATAATGTCATTCTTGTTAATACGGGGTTCGAACATGAAACGAGCTAATGACGAGAAACATATCGCCAAACATAGGGCTAAGCTGTATGCGCGGGATAGCCGACAGCATAGCTCGAGCGGTAACTGTAACACTGTTGTTACTGCGCCGCCGGAGAATAGTTTCCGAAAGGCGCGTAGAGCCGGTGGGTGCGGTATTTGTCGCTGCGACCTGTGCCACCCATATAAATTCCCAAAACGTCAACGTACAATGCGAGAACAACTGGCTGAATGCGATTTAAATGAGCAGTGTTTTGACTACTGCACGAGAAATGCGGACCAGTAACTTTCACCAACACACGGATGAGCTACACATGTTCAATGCCGATGACGATGCCGATGACGATGACGATGATGGCGGGACGTGGTCATATGAGTCTAAAGACCGCGCTGAACAAGAAGAAATAATGCAAAATGCGGTATCAATACCAGCCTTCCGCGATAAAGCGCTGGTTCTGTTTAGTGGCTTATTAGATGTGCGCCTAAATGCCAGCAAGAAGAAACAGAAAGAAATCAAGAAATCGTTCAAGAGCTTGCGCGTGCAGCGGCAATTCTTATCGTGTGAGGAACTTGAGCAGATTATTAAAGAATGCAGCAATAACGACGCAACCGCCGGCGCGCCAGCCGGTGTATACGCCATCGGCGGTTTCTCGCCCGAAGAGGCTCATGCGTCAATGTCTAAATTAACGTCAGCAGTACTTAACCGTATTCTATCAAATATTACGCAAGCCGCGGTCGCCGAGGATTTACTGGACTGCGCATTCGATGATGAGGCTGATGCGTTTACATTTAATGTGGCAGAAAAAGGTCACGCTGCGATAAATGTCATTTTAAATGAGAAAGCAGCGAAGAAAGCAGCGAAGAAAGCAGCGAAGTCGGCTAACAGTAATCCACTATCCGGCGGAGGTGCTGATGCTTCCGGTAACTGAGTGGGCCCCGTCCGAGGCTGATATTATTTGGCAAAAGAATCTTTTACGCGCAGTTAAAGATGAAGCAGTCTGGGCAATTCCGGATAACGGGAGCGCGTTTGCGATTAATCAGACAAATAAGACATTTGATTTACAGATTGGCGATCCGATCGATGAGACGAATCGCCGCATAGTCGCAGTGTTCGAGATACTCGGCTATACGAATATTACCCCGCCAAAAGCTATTAATCGTTTACACGCATTTTTCTAAGGAATCGTATGTCAATTACATGGAATGCAGATACACTTCACACTATGATCAATAAAGCATCGGCGGATCTGGCCCGAGCAGTTGGCAATGAGATGGAACTAGAAGACGGCCGCGGTGAAATTAAGTCAGAGGCTATCGGGCGTATAATGGCGCGTGGCGATAATAAATTGACAGGTAAGCCGCATAGCGTAACTAGCGCGGAAACGCTTGTAAGCGCAGATCCGGCGTACATAGCCCATATGGCAAAATTACGAGCAGCGGCTCGCGAGCGCATCATGGCACGTGGCGCCTATGATGCCCTGGTTGCAGCGTCTAGAGGATTAGGCTAATTACTAGTAGCCGCCAGAAAAATATCTACCATCCATATCGCCATTATCCCAACTGTCTGTTTCTTGCGTCATCTGCGCGCTTGCGGCAATTGCGCCTATTCCAGCGAGTTGGGCGAAATTAGGCCATGCGTCATTAACATGCCAAGCCGCGGCGCATCCGATATTTACTGCTTGCGCAAAGTCGTCGCTCAGTAGCACGTTACGCGTAATGGTATAAATATCGCCGCCAAGTCTGGATTCTGTTTTATTCTCGATAAGCGCTAAGAAGTCGCCAATGAGGCCGGGGTTCTCTTTTGATGCTCGATCCCACGAGAAGAACTTAACCATTTTCAACTTAATCGCCTGACAGGTGTATAGTATCGATCTAGTCTTGTCTAACGAATAATGCTGTCGGTGATTAATGGGTGTAGCGGGCTTAAACACCATAATATCCTGGCTCGCCGCCCGGACAAGGCGTAAGGCCATGACGCGTTCAAGATTAAAGCCAGCTTGAACCATAACTGTTTCTCGCACAGTGCCGGCGCCGGTATAGTCGTGGGCGACGAAATCAATTTGAAATTGCTTAGCCCACTTCATGCATTCGACTGCCTCAGCTAGATGGTCTGAGCCGATAAGCAATCGTTTACCCCAGAGAACGTCGATAGAGCCGTCATGCCGAAAACCTAAGACGGCCATGACAGTGAATGATATTCCGGCCTCACCGCCACCGCCCCAGTCCACGGCTAAGATACGATGTTTATAATGGCGCAAATTTACTAAACAGTTTGGAGCAGGCTCTGGCGTATTCTCCCACGGCAATACGCATGCGGATCGGAGTTCTGTCTCCGTGATAATCTTTTGACCAGCATCGACGGATTCGCCAAGTACCTCATTATAGAATTGCGCTTTTGTCATGTTGCCGAAACCTTCACGTTTTAGCAGCAACGTATTCCATTTCTCAGGATCGGAAAAGTGGAGCGGTAATAACAACTGCGGCACATGGTAACCGGAGAACTGCCAGCGCTTATCCTTATACCGATGCACCCAGCGCCCGTGTCTCGGATTAATTGGCTTACGGCATTTTGCGCATATAGTTCCAGGATACTTCTCACTAATGTGTATGTTGAATGGACCTATCATAGCGTCCAGGTCATGATCGATTGACGGTATGTTCCAGTGCCGGCATGATTTGCACGGTATAAACCACTCGCCCATACTGCTCTGCCGGTATAAACCCTCGAGAGGATTGTCAACCGACTTTGGTGTTCCAGTAAAGTGCGTGATGGCGTAGTGTGAATATGACATCGTCTCTTGAATAATAGGAATATGGTCTGGATCCATGTCCTGAATTTCATCGATGCATACGCGGTCAGAACTCACACCTCGAACACGATCGGCATCCATGAGTGCGTACGAAAACAGCATTAGAGACTTATTCTTGAAACTTCGCTGTAATACTGAGTTCTCGGTATCAGTCCCGCTCCACTGTGATTTGACGGGCGACTGATCTATGAACGGGCGAACATAGTTGTTGCTAAATCGCCGAATCTGCTCGAATAGCGGGGTGACATACAACGTCTTGAAGAATGGCAGGCTATTAGCTACAACAACGCCGTGGGCCGCGAGCGACGTAGACTTGCTCAACTGCCGCCCAGTTTTCCATACCTGATTTTTTGGCATCAGTAATCGGAAAAGTGGTGCGAAGGGATAATGATCGCGTAGAGAATATGGTTTACCGTTAAGATTTAAGACCAGCGGTAATATCGGCTCAAGAGATGGGAAGCATTTCTGAGCTGCCAATGCCTGGAGCAAATGCGCTCGACTTTTAAAGGCATGTGGATCAGATACGTCGAGCGATACAAATTCCTGAAGAAGGGCCCGCACACCAGCCGAAGCTGTGTCGATTACTTCTTCTATCGGCAGGGATTGTTCCTGCGACATAAATGGTGACCTAAATGGGTAAGTTCAACGGTCAGAATTACTATCCCGACAAGGACGACGGAGAGCTTCAATGGCTAGAAGATGGGATTGGTTTACTGGGACTTATTCTGATAAAAAGCATTTCTCTTCTATTTCTGAGTGTATGCCAATTGCTGCTAAGCGTGACGGTCGCACCCCAATACGCTGAAACATCTGAAACATTTCCGCTACGTGGTGAGTATACTACTAGATATATCTACCCACGTAAACGTAAACGTAAACGGAGACGACAATGGCCTACATCAGTAGAAACGCTAAATTGTATCAAGAAAGACGACAGCCCGCAATACGTAGCACATTACGTGGCCCGGGACCGTATATCAACTTAGACCAAAACCCACCTATTACATTGAAGTTAAAACCGCCGTACCCCGGGCCAACGCCTAACCATGCCGCCACAGATCCTGATAATACACAGACTGTAGCGTGGCCATTTGGAGATCAATACTCACCATGAGCGGGACATCAGGGGAAACATTAATAGCATTCGCAGGTTTCTTTATTCTTGCAAGTTTTATTTGCTCGCCTACACTTGGATTTGGCGGCATTTTTGCCGTTGCTTGCCTAATCTATTTTGGACTGATTTACGTCAACGCTAGCGGACGAGCACATAAGAGCACACATCACAAACACAAGCGCAAACACTAGCATCATGGATAAACTCGTTAACCTGATCGCCGTTATACTCGCAACTGGCGCGATTATAGAAGTGTGGCACAAAGGTAGTATCTTCGCCACACTACGAGCCACTGCGCAAACATATCAAGATGATGCCAAATACGGGTCATTCACGTGGCTATGGACTGAATTACTCGCGTGCCCATTTTGCAAAAGTTACCATATCCCAGTATATCTTTACATAATATTAATGATTGCCGATGGTTATCCAGGTGTTGTAGCCGGGCTAATTCGTGCAGTCATCTTCGGTTGGGCGGCAACGCGCGCAACTACGCTAATTGAAGGTTTTCTACCAAGGACTATGAAGTATGACGCAACTTAACCCTGAAGCCGTAACACCGGAATCTGCCCTACCAGCCTCGCCACTACCGACGAGCACGCCAGTACCAGTTGGCGCCACGATCGAATCAGAAAAACCACCATGCGATTTGCTGCTATTTAGTCATGCAAATAAATTCTCTGAAGCCATGTTACGGCATATTCCAGAATTACAGGGTATTGTGATTATCCCGCTCTGGTCGCCTAAGTTGGCTAATATTCCAAATGGACTGCTCCGGCTGCGGAATGAGAACACACCGTTTATGGGCGGGCTTATGCAGGCACTCACAGCATTAGCCGAATTTGGCTCTGATATACATCGTGATTTATTTACGCAATTAAAGCAGTTTCAGCAACTGTCGCGCAATCTGGCTGAAGAGATTAAGGCTCAAACAGCAATTCTGGAACTAACGCAATCGGACGACATGGGCGGAGGCGCTACTGGCGATCAAACTCAGGAGCAGACTAGTGCCAGCCACGCTTAACGTAGACGCCATCATTATCGAAAAATTACGCAAGCGCTATGCCGGATTGACCGAGGAGCAGGTACGTGTAGATCTCCATAGGAACTACACGGATACGTGGAACGGTGTCGAGCTGTTAACCGACTTCGAGGCGCATCAATTTACCGGAGCCACAGTTGAAGTTATCCGCAAATCTGACGGTAAACGCGGAACAGTCGGATTTATCGATGAGCCTCGCGTATATTTCGCTTTCATTGCGGACGCATAGCGCTAAGATAGACTGATAGCCTTTATATGTAAGAAAAACAGGCTAGTATTTCTTACATAAGCATATGCCGAGTATTGTTACCAATTTTGGAGGACACAGTGGTTAAAAAAATGAATGCAATGAGCAGGAGTCAGTGGGATGATGATGATGATGACGATTTAGACGACGCGGCAGTTGAAGTACTACTTGAGCGTGTAGCTCTGGCAGCCGCGGAAAGCGATGAAGAAGAGTACACAGAAGAAGAAGAAGACGAAGAAGACGAAGAAGAAGAAGAAGACGAAGAAGAAGACGAAGACGAAGAAGAAGAAGACGAAGAAGAAGACGAAGAAGAAGAAGAAGACGAAGAGGATGATGATGATTATGCTGATGATGCTTCAGCCACGGCCACTGAGCCAGCTAATCCGCCAAAGGAAAAGAAAATGAGTATAACTAGTCCAATTACTGCCGGAGTCCTCAAAAGGACCAAGGCTTGTGAGATTCGTGATGTAATTGCCGATCGAAAAGCCGGCGGGCTGGAACTACGCCCGCGTGACATTATTGCGCAGCTCAAAGATAAGGGCGTAATTGTGAGTGCGTCGCAGGTAAGCGTGACATTACGCGGTATGGGTGTGGCGCCGGGTGCCCGTGGCCGTCCGCGGCGAATTACGCCGCCCACTACTCCGCCGATGGCCGAGTAACTTCGATCGAGGAATTGACGCCAGTATCGTCCGGTGTGCGTACCATATTATTGGCCCGCACACCGGATTTACTATTTAGCTGCACAGGTTGGCTATAAACGCGATAAATTACATGACGCCTAATATCCCCAATGTTACGCCGAAAATGTTCATGAGTCCTATAACCCTAACGTGTGGAGAACATATGCCGTCTACTACCCCCGAAACTACACCACCTAAGAAGCGAAAGATGAAGACGTCGGCCGAGGCGCCGCCAAACGTGCCGACGACGTATGGGCTTGAACGCTTTAGTGGCGAAAAACATGACGATACTAAACCAAAATCGGATGAAGTTGATGAGCGCGGCGTGTTTAAGCCAGTGCCCGATAGCACATATATCATCGATCCAAATACTGAAAGATTATTTCAAATTCTGCAGATCGCTCGAAAGGCCTCACCGCAGAATGTTAATCTGATTGGACCTCACGGTTGCGGTAAGACTGAGCTTGCAATTCAGTTTGCGGCCCGGGCTGGGTCGCCTATGCTAATCATGGACTGCGCAAATCTTCGCGAGGCTCGGGACTGGTTTGGCTTTAAGACAGCGCAAAATGGTACGGTGTACTGGCACGAAAGTCAGTTTGTCCGCGCTGTCGAGCAGGGCGGCCACGTAATTCTTCTCGATGAGCTTAATCGCGCAAATCCGCATATCTTAAATACACTCATGCCGCTCCTGGACGCGCGTCGATTCACGTTTCTCGAAGAGAAGGGCGACAAAATCTGCGTTGGTCCGGGTACCGTATTCTTCGCTACGATGAATGAAGGCGCCGGATACACGGGTACGGCGGCGCTCGATCGGGCGTTTCGTGACCGATTTCCGCGTGTAGTTGAAATCAATTATCTCGATAAGGCCAATGAAATTACTTTGCTGGTAAATCGTACTGGCATTGATAAGAGTATGGCAAAATTGCTGGTAGAGCTGGCGAGTAAAATTCGGCAGGATGCTACCGGCATTAGCGCCACGCTAACTGAAAGTATGTCTACACGCCAACTACTGGCAGCCGCGGCGGACTTCGTAATCGGCGGCGTGGATACGCTGCAGTTCACCGTGTCGAACCATTTCTCGACAGATGGCGACGAGGAGTCCGAACGCTTCCGCGTACAGAATGTGATTCAAGGTAAATTTGGGCATTTGCTCGCAGCGGCTGCGGCCGAGGTGGCGGCCCTAGCGGCGGCGGCTCCGTCAACGGGAACACTCGAGGACGATGAGGACGATGAGGACGATTCGGACGGATCACTCTAAGTAAAGGAACAGATATGCGTCGGGACTGGC
>Ga0226658_10001608_pt1 | contig 11300 bp, 18 predicted proteins | sample OliLak19BULKMAT1_FD_169091 | JGI IMG/M metagenome (GOLD analysis project Ga0226658, IMG submission 169091) | Freshwater microbial mat bacterial communities from Lake Vanda, McMurdo Dry Valleys, Antarctica - Oligotrophic Lake LV.19.BULKMAT1 (v2)... | ecosystem: Environmental > Aquatic >... | reverse complement strand
GCCCAGCAAGCCAAGCAAGCGGCGGCGGCTGAAGCTAGGGACAAGGAAAAGGCGGCTAAAGAAGAGGCATTTAAAGCCAAGCAAGCTGCTGAGGAAACTGCTCTTAAGGCAAAACAAGAGGCTGAGACCAGGGCGCTCGACAAACAGCAAGAAGAGGCGGCGATCGCTTTCAAAGCGAAACAAGTAGAAGAGGAACGAGCGTTTAAGGCTGCTGAGGATGCTAAAGATAAGGCATTTGCAGAGCAGCAACAGGCGGCGGCTAAGGCATTTGCTGAGACTCAAAAGATTGCAGAGAAGGCGTTTGCTGATGAGCAAGAGGCTAGGGATAAGGCATTTGAGTTAGACAAGCAAACTAAAGAGAGGGCGTTTAACGCAGAACAACAGGCAAAAGAGACGGCGTTTAAGGATGAGCAAGAAGCTAGGGATAAGGCTTTTAAGGCTGAATTGTTAGCACTTGATCGCCAGTATGAGGATGAGAAAACAGCGCGGGAACGAGCGTTTAAGGCAGAAGAGCGGCGGCTTGATATTGAAACCGCCAACAAGATTGCAGCAATTAAAACGGCTACACCCGACCCGATCGCCCCTCAAACTTTGCCCGGTCGATATCAGGGCGGATTGATGTTACCAGGGCGATCGTACCTGGTAGGGGAGAATCCGGACGGCAGTATAAACCCACGCACAACCGAGGTTGTCATGCCTGGGGAATCTAGCCAAGTGGTAGCCGCCAAAAAGCTGCAGCAATTTCTCAACCCCACGATCGCGGCACCTACTACATTTAGCGTTCCCCATAGAACAAAAGAGCCAAGCGATCGCCATCTGTTGAAAGAGGTTCAAGGCTTGCGAAACGATTTACAACGGCTCAAAACTGGCGATCAGTCGTTCTACTTTAACGAGGAAAGTGAGAACACTATGAGTCGGGTTTACTCACTCATGAGAGCAGGTTTGAGCCGTTAAATTCACCCCATAGAACAAATGCCATATACCCCACCCGCCACAAGACGATTAACCCTCACTTCACCCGGATCAGGCTTACCCGATCTAATGATGGATCGCGCTGGCGATATTTCCGAATGGAAGCGATCGCAGTTAGGCGGCTACCGCAGCGGCGGGAAAACCTTGAAAGGGCAAACCAAACTAGAGAGGGCGGGTCATAAACCGTATTATGTTTGGACTGTTCAGATGAGGGGCACTAGAGAGACACTGGCGATCGTTGAGCGGCTTCATGCCCTGATGGAAAACAGTGGGACTACATCAATGGTTCTCAAGGATGAATTCGAGTATGTCGATTTACTCAAAACATCCTGGAACCAACGGGCGATCGTCACTGATTCGACAATGGCGATCGGGGGGGTGTCTATGGCTCTGTGTACTTTTCCTGTACTGCTTCAGTTAGATGAGCAGGAACATTCAAAATATTTGGGCGGCGGGCGGTATGACTTGACCTTTTCGATGGAAGAAATTATTTAAACGGCTGCAATACGTCCCGATTCATCAGCCGATACCATTGAGTCAGCTTGGCTCTCACTAGGGTTTGTGCGCGGGGTGAAAGGGTAGACATGGGCAGATATTCAGAATAAAACTCGATTAGGAATTTCGCCTGTGATGCCTTTCCGATGGAAGGAATGTGTTTCATGTTCTATGGGGCGTCTTGTTCTATGGGGCGATCGCTCTCTTCAGTCGGCAGCTTTTCGCCATAGGCAGCGGATGCCAAGAAGTCTATCAATATCGCCTCAAGAGTTTGCAAACTGGCACCCTCTCTATTTTTGCCTAGCTCATCCACAAACGCTTGTGGTGAAACAAAACCAGATCTATTAATATCTCGGTACATGAAATCGATCGCTTGTTTTGCGACCCGTTCGATCGCGGCTTGTGTAATGGTTCTAGGCATTGTTTCCTTCTGTTGCTTTGCTTTTTTCCCATGAGATTAGAACGCCTTCAAACGGCAGTCCGTGCGTTTCGTCAAAGAATGCTGCAAACGCTTCTACACTTTTAAAGCCATCCGCGATCGCCATTTCTTCAATAGTTTTATCTGACAAAAGATATTTATCTAAAACTACACAGACAAACGGATCCTTAGTGATCATGATCGCCTGAACATTGAAGCAGACTGGATCAGGCAAAAGCTTTTTGCAATTATTTGTCCTCATCCCTGTGTACAACTGCAACGCTTCTCCGGGGCTGGCGTGGCGCGATCGCCCTTTGCGCAATGCTCTAATAGTTTGTGTTTTTTTCCCAGTTTCCACCGCTTCGACAAACTCTTTTTTAAAGTTATAGGCAACCATTTTTATTTCCCCCTTTCAAAATTTCCATCTGCTTTCGTAAACTCTTCAACTCATCCCGACGCGCGATCGCCTCTACAGCTACCCCATGCTTCACAGATTCCCGCATCCCGACATATCGCGTCCGTTTGCCGTTAAAAATGGGCTGTGAGGCACGATAGAAGACTTGAGTACCCACGCGCTTAAAGCACTTAGAAACTTCTAGCCAGCAGCCATCAGGGGCAATCTCACCACTTTGAATGAGGGTGATCCGCTGTTCAATTTGGGCGATCGCGTCGTCGGCATCCTGTTCCCGTTGTTCTATGGGGGTGTACTTTTGGCGAAGCATTTGCACTTCGCCCTCTACCACTTCACCCTCGATCGCATGGGTGTACTGCATCACGGCAGTGGCGATCGGGCTGTCGGGGGCTTCGACTATCACGCCTTGCACTAGGCACGGTTCACCAAAAAGGGTAAGCGTGGTTTGCACTTTGCTCCCTATTTCCAGATCTTCCACCCGATGCGGCTGCGATAAACCGCTCCCATAATCGGCATGAATCACCTGTGCTTTTCCTACCTGTTCAACCTCGGTAACTGTGGCGGTACCCGATGGGGTACTAATGCGATCGCCTGGTTCGAGGCTGCAAACGGGTTCGGCTGGGACTGTGACAATAACGCGGGAACGGGCGATCGTTCTGTGTCGGGTAGTTTTGCAGGGTGTTTGTTCTATGGGAGGTTTCATTAGAAACATCTCTCCACACCTTGCTCGGTGATCTCAAAGCCTAGCCCTGGATTGCCCATAACTTCAGCCTCAACCCGCGACCTGTTGCCGTATAACCACATTCCCTGATAACGATCTAAAAGCTCGCTATTGGTCAAATCTGGCTGCGGAAAATATAATTCTTCAGCAGTTGATCGCGGCGGCGGAACAATTGCCCTGCTCTTTGATTCAAGCTGCTCACGATAAGCCTTCTCCCAATAGGGGCGATCGGTGTTGAGACATTTGAGCGCATAGGCTCTTGGGTTTCTAGCCGTCTTGCTCTGCTTTCCAATCCATTCAATTAGCGGCTCATCGTCTTGGGTCGGATCAGCTTGCTGAATTTCTCTCTCAGGTTTTGGGTCGGTTGCTTCTGAGAAAGATCTGTTTAAATTTGTAAGAGATCTGGAAGGTTCGCAGGATTCAACAGCAGCAAGGTTTTGAGTTGTACTGCTTTCCCTAATTTGGAACGCAGAGGGTTCAATTTGGTTCTCAGATTCCCTAATCTGGTCTACCAGTTCCAATTTGGGACACTTTTCTTTTGCTGGAATGGTGGCAGGAAACTGTACAACGTCTGATGGTATCCATAGATCAACCGCACCATGGATTTCCTCTAGCAAAACGCCCTCTTTTATCAGGGTTGCCTTAGCTCTATAGAAGGAAGTTTTGGGAATTTTGTAATCTTTGCAAAACTGTCGGACGTTATCGATCCTAAACTTCCATCCATCCCTGCGACTTGCTCTAATCAGGAGATAGAGAAGCCCCGTAGAGGTCAGCCGTCCCATTTCCCATAGCTCCTTAATCTCATCAGGCGTTAGCCTCACATGGGCTTCTGATCTCTCTTCAGTGATTCTGTTTAAGTTAGACATTTTCAGGCACCTCCTGTCCAAACCATCTGTTGATTACATCGTCTCCATACCAGTCTTCTATCGCTTGTTTAATATCGGCTGGCACACCAGGGCTTAAAGACTTTTGGATATCCGAGAACAATATCTCTACAACTGGAATGGCTTCACCTGCCGTGCGTCGTGTGAGGAACAAATTCGTTACGTTCTCACGCTCACTAATAATCCCCAACTCGTCAACAGTTTTACGGTAAACTCCAAAATCCTCAACAAGTACGTCAAGTTCTGCACTAGAAAAGCAGTCAATGATATTTTCTACATAAGTATTCAGAACTATGTCTCTGATATCGGCTGAGAGTAAGCAACTTAAATTTGGGGTCGTAAAAGAGAACCATTCTCCGTTAGCTCTAGAATCGCGGCATAACCGATGAAGGCGAGCCTCTGCCATGCTCATAAAGTTGCTTCGCCAGAGGTGAATACATCTAACAGGGAATGGCATCTGTGGAGCAATCTGAAGTATCCGTTTGTCAGGGTTGATGGACTTGCCGATCTTGTAATAGTTGGTTCCCACAGCGTGAATCAGATAGACATAGCCTTGCTCGTAGGGCAGAAAACCCTCTCTCTTGTGGTACTCAGTTAGGATTTTTTTTGCTGCGTCTGGGTGCCTCTCTTGGATGTATTCCCATCCAAAGCCTTTCTTCTTGCTCGTCATTTGCCCCCCTTCAATCTGTAGCGAGTGGGCTGCTTACTGCAAACTTCGATCGCCCCTTCATCCAATAGCTGCACGATCGCGGTATTGAAATTAGCCTCACCACCGCCCGCGCTAACAAGCTGGGCGATCGTTGGGGTCGGGTTGTACTTAAAAACCTTTAAGACGGCTTCAGCGCCGAATACGTCAACGCCTGGGCATCGCCAGACGTGATTTTCATTGTGAATATGTTTAGTCATCTAATCCTGATGTGGCGGTAGTTTGAATGAAGCGGCTACTACTGCCAACCAGCCCGATCGCCATCCCTAGCGGATGAATGACATTCAGTAAAATTACTGATAAAATCAGGGCAGTAGTAAGTGCAGTAGTAGTACAAGTTGTAGTTGCTTGTAGTTGCTTGTAGTTGCTCGTAGTATCGGCAGTAGTTGCCTTGTGACTGGGTTGTATCTTTCGCATTCAAAAGAGCAGTCTTTACCTTGTTGGGGGGGCTGCTCTTTTATGGACTTTAGGCAGCTAGAGGCTTCTCACCCAGCCGCTCTTGCAAGTAATTGATTGTCAGCTCAGTCAAAATGTCAGAGGCTGTTTTCCCTTCTCTGCGAGCTTGGTTAAGTAATTCATTGGACAGTTGCCGATTCATCCGAACTTGAAAATGGGTTCGGTAACACTTCTGCATAGCAAGTTCAAAGACTTCTTGGTGATTCATGGGTTCTCCTTTTTAGCTCCAACAGTCGCAATCAATTGATTGCTTTAGGAATTGATTTATTGATTACTAATATACTACAAAATTAATGCACTGCTTGATTGATTAGAAAAATCTTTCGCGTTGATTGCCGATATCTCGGATCAAACTCATTAAAAAAGCCGATCGCTCCTCTTACAAGGCGATCGGCTGCGTGTGTCTACCACTGACTTCTCTAGAGTCAGGGTTATGATGCCCAACTGCTGTTAAGCCTCGATCGCCCTCAAATAGTTCTGAATATCTTCGGACTCACTGAGAGGTTCTGCGGGGTACGCGATCGCCATATACTCATCTCGTTCTTTGTTGTCGGCTAGTCGGTTGCAGATGCCCTCATAGTCGCCAACCTGAATGAACTTAGAAGAGACAACGCCCTCATCATCTGTGCATTCCATGTCAGTCAGAAAAATGCTAACCATGGATTCCTTCCATCCGTTCTTTTTGGCGATCGCCCAAAATTGTTTTGTCTGGTCACGGCTGATCAAGGTCGGGGTGTATTGGAAATCGTCGGTAGGGGCGATCGCGGGTTCCTTTGGAGCGATCGCCATCGTTCTTTTTGTGGTTTCCATTCCAAACGGTTTCGCGGCTGGGCTAGGAGTCTTGCGCGGTTGAATTATCCCTTGGTTTTGCAAGTTCAAATTAGCGGCTCTACCATCCCCACTAGACTGCATATATTTGATGAAGTCTGCTTTGGCTTTGGGATCTGTCTGCTCATCTAGGTATCTCGCAACGCCCCAAGATTCACAGGCATTTTTGAAGGCATCCGCGATCGCCCGTTCAATGGCGTTTCCTCTTTCCATATTCTTTCCACTACCGCTAATTAAATCAATCGGGGCATTCCCTACAGCCTGTCTAGTAGCCCCCAAAATGGTGATACTGCAACTCACCACGCAATACTTATCAAGGTACTGCGGGGGGGTGTAGGAGACTTCCCAGTTTGGCACTACGTCATCTAAGCGATCGCGGATCGTTTGCCATGGGATAAAGAACCATTTTCCACCGCCTGGTAAGTCACGTTGAACGTGGGCAGCGGCGGGAAACCACGCCTTCAAGTCTTTAATTACGTTTTTGAATAGCTCTAAATCTGCGGTCATATATTCCTCTTGTTCTATGGGGTGATTTGGGTGAATTAAAAGATTGTTCTATGGGTGGAATCCTAACAATTCCACCCGATCGCCTAAAAGTTCGTTGGGCAAGACCCGTAGTTGTTGGGATAATCGCTAGAGAGGCATAGCGCTGGGTATCCATCTAACCGAAGGCGATCGGCAGTTGCAGCGGCTCCATTGCGATCGAAGGTGCCGACAAACTTAAGGCTGTCGTCAGTTTGCACGGCGTAGACCTCGTACCAATCAGCCGATTTGGTCAACACGGGGCGATCGGGCTTAACCCTACTGCCACTACCGTAACTATGAGGAACGCCCTCTTTACCCGACATGTCAGGGTTTTCTGTTGCGATCGCGCCGTGGGCGATGCTGATTAGGGCGATGAATGCAATTAAAAAGCGTGTAATCATTGGAAAGCTCACTGTAGTTGGTGGGTAATGCGATCGCCCTTCCCTCTCTAAAGTTGGGGCGATCGCGTTTGGTTTGATGGGGTAGTTTAAGCCGTGCCCAGGGCGATCGCGTTGCTGAGATTAAAACGGTAGGTTGCAGTCCAGAACCTCAAAAATTTCATACCCGAATAAACGCCGCTCTGTTCGCTTCCAGTGGATCTCATTCAGAACAGAACAAAATGAGTCACTGAAGGTTTCAATCCTTAAGGTCTGCTCATCGTCTGTATTACGGTTTATAAGGGTCACGATGTAGCTGAATGCCTGAGGCGCTGTGACGGGGCGATCGGTGATAGGTGCAAGTAGTGTTTGTGGCATGATTGGTTAAACCTTGTAATGAGGGTTAAAGGGCGGCGGCTTTACTTTGAGAGGTGAGCCGCTTTCCTTATGTCTTAATAGTAGTACCACTTTAGTGTAATGTCAATACTAAGACAGGTTGACTTTAGCTCTATACTTCTGTAGTGTAGAGATACTAAAGTTCCTAAGTAGGATTAAAAGGATGACTATGTCAACCGACAAGATTAGGGTTTCGACCTATGTTGAACCCGAACTCAAAAGACAGGCTGAGAGACTAGCAAGGATTCAGAAGCGTTCCTTTAGCAACTTACTCGAAGTAATGCTAGAGCAGTCGATAGCAGAGGCTATTGAGAAGGGCTTGATCAGCAATGATTAATTCTTTGACATTAGGCGATCGCGTCATCTGGACAGAAGCGCCCGGAACGATCAGTGATTTTGGCAAAACCAACGTGCGCGGCTTATCTCCATGCGGGAAATACGCCTTACTGGACTGGATCAGGAATCCCGTACACGTCAGCACATTGGAATATGTGGACTCAACAGAGGGACGCAATAGCCGCCCACGGTTCAATCACTGGCAAGAATCATTCATTGATGCCTCGACTAGAGAAAGCCTTGAAAAATGGAGAACGAAAAATGAATGAAGAGAACCAGCCAGAGCCGCAGCCATCTTACGAGGATGTGCTGCAAGACAATCGGGATGAAGCTCAAGAGTTAACTGATGCTGATGATTTTAAGGACGACGACGACGAGTAAACAAATCAACTGTGCGATCGCGCCCTAACCCTCCCATAGAACAAACACATCCCATAGAACAGAAATAATTTACGGAGTGATATCAGGAATGGAAACGAAACTAATCGTGGCTGAATTGAAGAGGGAATTAGCAGTGAGGGAAAGCGTTTATCCCTCATGGATTCAAAACGGGAGGCTATCCAGCAAGCTTGCCGCTTATCGGAAGGAAGCGTTAGCCGCAGCGATCGAACGGATTGAGGCTCAAATGGATGCAGAGCAACCTACTGATGAGCCTGAGCAGTTGAATTTGCTAGAGGCAATTACATCGAATTGAATTGGAGCGATCGCGCCCTAACCCTCCCATAGAACAAACCCAAAACAAAGCAGCCCACCGATCGCTCGGTAGGCTGCTTTGTTCTATGGGAGAAGGCTAGGCTGTCTTTGCCGATTGAGGTACATCCAACAACGGCACCCCACCCCACCGATTAACCCGACTATGCCAGAATGCAACGCCACTAGGCACAGAAGCAAATTCTTCAGCCGTGGGGATAGATTTAATGGCACCGATCGAAGCCTTCACCCGTTCCGCATGGTCAATACTATCGGCACGTTGCAAGGTCAGGAAATCAAATACAGCACGGCTCCCACCCGTTAAACCTAAATCCCTAACCTGTGGGCTTTGAGCAATTACCCATAGGAACCGCTGATCAGTTTCCCCGCTGCTGGCTTCGACTTTCATAGTTGAGATGAGGAAATCTTTGTACCATTTCGGCAGTACCGCCTCTAGCTTGACTAGCTCATCAATGATCAGCAGAGTAGGACGATCGCCCTGGGCCCGCCACTCATGGATAAACTCGGTTAGCTGAAGGGCGATCGCTTCATCATTCTGCGGAAAGTCCTCAATCATTTCCCCCCAATACCGATCCACGCCTTCCCAATAAGCTCGTTCCGTCTTGTGAGGCTTGGGGTCAATTACCCAAACCGTAATACCAGGGTGCAGCTTTTTAGCCCAACGCCATGCCGACTGAATAACCATGCCCTTCCCTATTCTGGGCTTGGCACTGATGATCGTTGGGTGCAGGCTTTGCCCCATAGCGCGGGGCAAGTCTACAATCTTTAGCCCTTGGTTTGGTGCAGTGGGAACGCTGGCGGCTTCCATCGTTTCAATGGCTGCAACGGCTGCGGTTTTGGCAGTCTCTTGAACTGTGGCGATCGCCTTATCTTGCTCGTAGTCAAGCAAATCCTCAGCTTCCAGGTAGTCAGCAAAGTGCCCTTGAGTAATGCGACGGATGGACTCGGTTCTCCCTTTGTAGGACTTGACCCAGCTATAACCCCACAGCAAAACAAAGACGGGTGTAACCACAGAACCCGCCAAACCTACACAAACGGCACCCATGGCGAGAAACCCGATCGCGCTGCTGACGTAGCTATCTTGGCTTTGCAACCGTCTTAGGGCAACTCTTTTGTAGATATCATCGGCTGTTAGTTTGCCCTCCCCTTCCATCTTGATCAGCGTTTCCAGTTCTCTTTTAGGTAGACTGTGCATTAGTTGTTTAATCCTTATCACATCAAAAAGGCGATCGCGGTGCAATGCGATCGCCTTTCTTTTTGGGTTAATTAATTGTTTTGAAAGTGCGTTACGACGATGCCCGTAACTAGCTTGTAAGCCCAATAGACCGCCTCAACTGCGAACAGTGTGCCGACGATCGCCCCAATCTTTGACCATTCAATATAGTCCCAAGCGCCTGCCCCAATCACCAGACCTAGATTGCTCATCCCTCCCTGAATCGGCTGATAATAGCCAATGCAGATAGCAGCGTCTATCAGGTAAGCAACGGCGCGGGCAACGTTTGCCCGTTCGATCGCCTGTTCTGGGATGGCGTTGTATTGCGCCTTAAGCTTCCTAGCCATTGGGGTGTCTTCTGATTCACCCTTAATCTTTGTCCAATTCCGAATACTTCTCAAGGCACTCAATAGAAAAGCTGCTGAGTCCATCATGAAGCTGGGCAGTAATTCCAGAAGTTGCAAAGATGCCCATAGGACGGTAGCTATCACAGCAATGGCAAGATCCACCCCACTTGTTAGCAGCCATCCAATGACGGGCAACCCTGTCAGCATTGAATAAAGCCCAGTCGGTTGCCACTCTGAACCCCATGACTCAACGATGCCAATGTACGGGCGCACATTCTGGATACAGAAGAAGCCGATCGCCCCTAGCAAGCAATATTGCAGGATCGTGATCATCCTCCGTTCGTTGCTGTCGATGCCGTCTAACTCTTGTTCTATGGGGCGATCGTCTGGTTCTTGTTCTATGGGGCGATCGTCTGGTTTTTCTTGCCCTTGCCCTTGCTCGGCTAGCCATTTCTTAAACTGTTTGACATAGTGAGCTAATCGAGTGGAACCCACGCCTATTGGGTTTGTCTTTGCGCTGCTCATTGTTTTTCTCTGTTTGTTGCTAGTTTTCTACTGTTTCGGAGCGTTGTAACTTGCGCCTTCATAGCGCTTCATCGCGTCTCTAATCACCTGGCGATCGCTGCTGAAGGCAAAGCTATCGGCAACCCCACCGCTAATGATTGCAGTGGAACCAATTAGATCGCACACTACAACGCCATCGGGTAACGGTGCTCCCGTTGCACCGTCTAAGACTGGTTTGCCTTGCTGAATGGCTGCAAATTGGTTGGGTGAATTGGTCGCCACCGTCATCTGGCACCCATCCGTATATCGTTCCTTGGCTACTGCCGACTGGCGATCGGCGCTGGCACTGGCAAGTTTTGCCTTCATCTCACTATCCTGGTTAGTTCGAGAAATCAGCCGCGCGCTGGCTTGGCTCTGTTGCATTGCCTTGAAATTCTCCCCACCATTCAGATAGAGGGCAGCGGCAACGACGGCGGCGGCAATTAAGTAGATGGGGTCAATGTTAGCGGGTAGGGATTTCATCGGCTTGCTGTAGTGTTTGCATGGCTTTGTTGTGGGCTGACTTGCCAATGTAGATTTCTAGAACAAGCCCCAAAGAAAAAGAGATTGAGATGAGGATCAGAACCGTAAGTATTTTCAAGATGCCCCTAACAAATGCTGTGACTGAGAAGGCAAGGCAAACAGATTGTCGAAATCCACGACAGGTTCGGCATAGCCCCAAGCACCCGATCGCGACTGAACTTTCCCGGCGGCTGCGTTCATGATGTCGGCTTCTAATACGTCGGGGTCAGACAAGTAGGCGATCGCGTCACTCACTTTATCTACCACTGCATTACGCTCTGCTGTTCTCCGTTGCACGTAGGCGGCGGCATTCTGTAAACCCGCACCATGCAGAGCGCTCATTGCCTCATGCGATTGAGTCGATAACGATACGGCGTTATTCCGAGCCGTGGGCATAGCGCTATTTGGTTGGGGCTGGGAGGGGCGATCGGTCTTTTT
>Ga0226658_10001606_pt1 | contig 11313 bp, 8 predicted proteins | sample OliLak19BULKMAT1_FD_169091 | JGI IMG/M metagenome (GOLD analysis project Ga0226658, IMG submission 169091) | Freshwater microbial mat bacterial communities from Lake Vanda, McMurdo Dry Valleys, Antarctica - Oligotrophic Lake LV.19.BULKMAT1 (v2)... | ecosystem: Environmental > Aquatic >... | reverse complement strand
GGGGCGGCTAAGATGTCCTGCCTGGTTACTTCTCGCTTCTCTTCCCTACGCCCCATTACAAGCCTCTGGTTCCTTGACAAAACTGACCGGTGTATGATTTTATACTAGTATACAAGTTTAGACTACGGTCAGCTTTCTAAGGGTTTAGACAGTCTGATTTTGCCACAAACACCAGGAACTTTTAGTAGATAGGGTGGTTCACTATGAAACTCAATCGGGGAACCCGATCACCTCAGGCTGACGACCGCGGGTCGCAATGCAAAGTCGCTACAGCCGCCCTGGCAAATGGCGGCAAGCCGGTCCTTTATATGCTGCTCAGCACCATCTTATTAATGATGTTGTGCATGATGTTCTCGCAAAGCTTCGGCCCAGGAGCCTGGTCAAAACCTCAACAGAAATACAAAATCCATCAACTGTCCCACGCTGACAAAACATTGAAACTGAAAGCAGCGCATGTGATGAGAATCTGAGTTGAGTTGTTAGCTTCCTTTCGGCGCTTTTACCTTCTTCTGCTTTTTGATTTTCACACCAACAGGCACTCTCACTGGTGAGCTCGTCACAGGAGATGAAAAACCAAGCGCTGCATTCATGCAGGCTAAGGCGTCCGGCATGCCGTAGCCGTAGTACTTATTCCAGCCAGGCGCGTAGTTGACGCAGTGAGTTTTCATAATGTTCTCGACATCGATGTTGGTCAGACTCGGTCTCGCTCCCCAGATCAACGCGGCGATCGAGCAGGCAAGCGGCGAAGAGAACGACGTGCCGGCAACTGATACTACTGAGCCACGTTCATCTGTGCAAAATATGTTGTCGCCTGGAGCCGTAAACCACAGACAGTTGCCGTAGTTAGACCACTCGGTAAGCTGATTGTTTTCACCAAGCGCCGAAACCACGATTAGATAAGGCAAAAATTTGTTTTTGTCGCTGATGCCTTTTCCTTTGGCATTGCCATTGCCAGCCGCGTTGAACACAAGCCCACGATTCCCACTGTCGTGAAATGTGCGCAGATAAGTGTGCAACGTGCCGTTGATCTTCGGATTCGCAATCGAATAAGGCGGATCGGCATTAACACTAAAGTTAATCAGCTTTGTCGAGGTTTGACTCATCGCAAAGTAGAAACCATCGAGAATATCGGCAGTGGAAAAACCACCATCAGAACGACCAGCACGAATCGGAATGATCGTGGAGAGACGAGCGGGACCGACAGTCGCGATCGAATTGTTCGCCGTCGCGGCGGCGGTAGTCGACACCATCGTGCCGTGACCGCTGACATCATATTGCGAGCCGACAATGCCTTTTACCGCGTCATAGCCACCATAAATTTTGCCCGCCAAATCTGGCGTCGCGGTATTAACCCCGGTATCAATCACAGCGATACTTGCCGCCGAACTGCCCAACGACAAATCCCAGGCGGCTGGAACGTTGAGCGCGTTCAAATGCCACTCTTGCGCGAAATACGGATCGTTTGTGGTTGCGTTCGAACGCAGAAAATAATCTCTTTGGACAGAACGAAAATTCTTGTCGGCAGTCAGTTCTTTTTCAGCGGCGGCGAAGTGTTGAACATCAGGAAAAGTGACAACCCACACAGTCATCGCGCCGCGACCAATTGTTCTGGTCACTGTGCCATGCAATTCTTTGAGCGAATCTTGCGACTCCTCATCGCCTGCTTTGTAAGGCATCACTAGAAGCGTATTGGTCTTCCATGAACAAGGCGTAGTGCTGACATTTTCGCGCTTGCCGATATTGGCAGGCATCTTCAGTTTAATCGGAGCTCTGGTTTCAGTAGCTCCGGCGTTCACAGGCAGCGCCTGTGCCAGAATGGCCAGACCCGCTGAGAGACCGGCACCGAGGATGAGACTGAGTTGAGTTTTCCTATTCATCTAAGCCATCATGTGATCTAATTGTTAGTAAATTACAGCCGCTCTTTCTACGATTTCTATACCCGCGGCACACAAAAATGCAACTCATCGAGCGGCATCCGAAGCTTAGCCTAAGGACAATCGAAAGATCGGAATGTTCCCCAATCATCAATTCTTCTTTTTCCAGAGTTTGTTGACGTTCTTTTTCTTTGTCACCGGGGGTGGTACCGGAACCGAAGGTGTCGTCACAGTGCTTTGCGCCGCGATAACACAAGCTGCCGCATCCGGTATGCCGTAACCATAATATTGGTTCCATCCCGGACTCGAGTTGAGGCAATGAGTCTTCATGATTTGCTCGACCTGAAGATTGGTCAAGCTCGGCTTGGCGCCCCAGATCAAAGCGGCGATCGAACACGCCAGCGGTGATGAGAAGGATGTTCCGGCAACGGAAACAATAGTGTTGTTGTCTTTTGTACAGACTATGTTTTCGCCCGGCGCGGTAAACCAGATGCAATTGCCATAGTTCGAGAAGTCCGTCAAAACATTAGATTCGCCGAGCGCTGATACCACGATCAAGTAAGGCTTGAGGGAGTTATTGTCGAAGATGCCGTCGCCGTTGTCATCACCATTACCGGCGGCATTGAAAGTCAATCCACCTCTCACATCATGGAAATAACGCAAGTAAGTATGCAAAGTACTGTTGATAAAACCATTAGCGATCGAGTAGGGCGGATCGGCATTAACACTGAAGTTGATCAACTTCGTAGATGTATTGTTGATCGCAAAATTGAAGCCGTCCAGGATATCGGCAGACGTAAAAGACCCGCTCGGCTGACCGGCCCGAATCGGAATAATTGTCGACAACCGCGCCGGACCAACTGTTGAGATCAAGTTGTTGGCAGTAGCAGCAGCTGTCGTGGAAACCATGGTGCCATGCCCGTTTACATCAGACTGAAATCCAACTTGATTAGTGATGGCATTATATCCACCGAAAAGTTTTCCCTGCAAATCAGTATTCGTAGTGGTTACGCCGGTATCGATCACTGCGATACTCGCCGCCGCACTACCAAAAGTTCGATCCCATGCGGCTGGAACATTGAGCGCATTCAAATACCACTGCTGAGCGAAATACGGATCGTTTGTGGTGGCGGTTGCATGCATGTAATAGTCGCGTTGGACTGAACGAAAATTCTTGTCGCTGGTCAGCTCTTTCTCCGCTTTGACAAAATGCGAGGTGTCAGGAAAAGTCACTTCCCAGACCGTCATCGCACCATGTCCAATCGTCCTTGTCACTGTGCCTTCCAGCTCGGACAGCGAATCATGAGAGGCGTCATCGGCCGCCTTATACGGCATGACCAGAAGCGTATTCGAACGCCAGGCGCATGGTCGCTTGGTTTTGGGAGCGCGATTGAAATTTCTCTTCGGCATCCTCAGCTTGATATTGCCATTGTTGTCAGTCGATCCGGCGTTGACCGGCGCTGTAAGCGACAATAACGCAACTATCGAAAGCCCTATGCTGCTCAGTTTGAACCGGAGGTCTTTTCTCTGCATTTACCTACCACCAAGTGCTGAACGGACGAAAAATGCCCTTGCTAAAACTTTCATACCCATTCCCACCAGCGCACTATCCTGTAGCCGGGGTGACACACACCCCCGATAGACAGTGGTAGCCCGTGCGTGGTACCTTTGCCGTTTGATTAAACTTTCACGTCGGTAAAACGGATGGAGTGGCATGAGACGAGTCGATCGTAATCAAGGCAATCGCCGCCTGCAGCTGGCATCCATTGCTCTAGCCGCAACTCTGACGCTCGCTCCGTTGACCGCCAACGCAGAATACGTGCAGCCTGACAGAAGTGAGGCGCGCATCGCCTTCCGCGAATTCAAAGCGAACAATCCGGACCGCAGCAAACGTGAGCTGCGTAATCTCTATCGCTCGCCATTCACCTCGTCCAATTCCAATACTTCCGCGCCACAAGCCACAACCGCGGATTTGATTTTCAATGCGAATTCATCGGCATCAAGGCTGAATCAAAGGGTAGAACAAAACGTTCGAGAGTATCGAAACAACACCGTCCAGCTCCAGGATTCCGGTCGCCTGCGCAATTCTAAGAACGGAATCGACCTCGACCTCAATTCCGCGAGCCAATCAATCACACTGGGCGCAAAACTTTTTCAAAACGCACAACAAGTGACCATCGAACGGGGCGGTCAGCAAATCACATTGGCAGCCGGTTCCACTGTCACCGCCTCTGAGTACATTGCTGTAAAACAATTGCTCTTGACCGGCGCGCAGTCGATCCAGCTGGACGGCACCGGCAAGTCAATCGGCGGCAGCGTCGACCTCTCTCAAATCACGGCGCGCAACGATAGAATGCGCGCCGATGATTTAAACATTCCAGTCAATGTCACCGCATATGGTGACTTCAGCAAAGGTTCGACGTTTCAAGTCTCAGGCGATCTGGTGAACGCCGGTTCGATTTACGCGTTGGACAGCAAACGCGGCACCGCCGGCGGTGCGCTGCGAGCGGACAATCTGATCAACAGTTCGACCGGTTTAATTTCTTCCGAGTCTCAGAATGGCTTAGATGCCCGCATCGATTTGACCCTGGCGGCGACCGGCAATTTGCTCAACCAGGGCTCCATCACCAGTTCCGGTGATTTGATCCTGACTGCGGGCAATTCGATAACGAATCATGGAACAGCAACTCAAGCCGCGGCGATTAGCGCCCGGGGCAACCTCGAAGCTAGCGCGAAAGACATAATCAATCACGGACTGATCCGATCCTCCGACGGTAATGTTCGATTCAATTCAGCTGAAGACTACCTGAATGGAGCTTTGACGATCGATAACCGACTTGGCGAAGTCCAAGCGCTCAACGGTGCGATCAACTTGCGCGATCGATCGTTTCGCCAGGACGCATCGACTTATGTCTACGGCGGCGACTTTCTCAGTAAGCAATTCAATGTGTTTACCGGACGAGGCACCGCTGACTTAAATGTCAACAAATTGACGGGCACGCTCAATCAGGACGGCTTCGCTTCGCACGTCACTGCGGAAACGACAGCTCTCACGTTAGGCGACATCTGCCTATCCGGAGACCCGACCTACAAAAACGCCGGCGGCGACATCATTATCGGTGGCAACATCACCGTCCAAGAAGCACTCACAATCATCGCCGAAGGCAGCATTCTCAACAGTGGACCAGCCGTAATCACAGCCGCCAACAATACGACTGGATTCAATGTCACTTTCATCGCCGGCGCGGACATCACCAGCGTTGTTGGCACAGACAACACCATCGTCGGACCGATTCCACCCGCGTTAGCCGGTGCGGCAACCGACATCAGTGGACTGGCCAGCGCTTCAGGAGGCACTATCACACTGGGCGCAGATCCGTTGGCACCAGTGACGATCAACACGCGCTCTACCGGCGGTGGCGACACTAATGGCGGCGACGTGTTGTTCGCCGCGTTCGATAGTTTTGCCCTGACTGGCACCATCGAGTTGACCAATACAAAAATCAACACTGGCGGCAAAGGAAACGGAAACAACGGCAACGTCACGCTAATTGCCGGCGGACTCGGAGACGTCCCGACCATCACCGTGGGCGCAGTCGACACCACTGGCGGCAATGGTACCGGCGGCGATATCAACATTTCAGGGTTCACACCGCAATCAACAGGCGGAACTATCAGCTATGACGCCAACGGCAATCGAACCTCGGTAGCAGCGCTGGTTGCCGGTCCCAGCTCGATGGCAGGCTCGAATATTTTGACCTCCGGAGATTTAACGGCGGCAGGAAACGTCACTGTAAGAACCGGATTGAATGGCAACATCTCGATAGGCGAGTTCAACATCACAACCAAAGGCGCCAATAGCGTAGTCGATCTAAAAGCTACCGGAACCGGCAATATTACCGGAACCGATTTCACCACCATCACAACTAGAACTTTGAATCTGACCACAGACACAGGCGACATCGGCGATCCAATTGAAAACACGCCCATCTTCGCTAATGCCGGTTTCATGAACGCCACTGGCAGTGCGGCTTCGACCGACATTCTTCTGGTGTCATTCAACCCCGGACTCAACGTCATCTCCGCGACCGGCTCGTCAATAAATATCGCCACCCAGGGCACTATTATTTCCGATCCATCCAAAGGACCAATCGTAGCCGACGAGCTGCTGATCGGCTCATTCGGCGGTGGCACTGGAATCAACGAGTTTCGACCGCTGGAAGTTACGGCAAATGATCTGTTCGTCGCCGGGTTGGGCGGCAACGTTTTTGTCCATAACAATAACGCAGGTTTGACGAACTTGACCGGCGGAGACGCTCTGCAAGCGAAGGGCATATTCAGCGTCACCACCGACGGTACTATAAGTTTGGGCGTCGATGAAACAATCAGTGCTCAAAATATTTTGCTGACACCAGCGCTCGGTTTTACTTCCGTGCTCGGTCTTCTTAAAGCAACCTCTTCCGTTTCGCTGACGACGCCTGTTTCCATCGACGCCACCACAGTCGCACCGTTAATTCAAAGTCCGGTCCTGAAAGTAACATCGCTCAACGGTGACGTCGGCACATCAGTCAACCGCCTGTTAGCGGGTACAACCGTGACCAGCATCGCGGCCTTTGCTCCTAACGGAAATGTCTTCCTGCAAGGCTCGGTCACTTCAAAAGCGATTCTTGCCGGCGGCGCTGCCGGAAAATCATTCGACTATAAAGGAACGGGCACCACAACGATCACGGGGAACGTCTCGTCAGGCACTGAAGATTTAAACATCGTGATTAGTGGCCCGGGGACGCTAACCATCGGCAGCGGAGTGAGTTTAGTCTCCGGCAGAAATATGACCGTGGCCCTTAGCGATCCACTTAATTCCACGAAACTAAAAATCGCTTTCGGCGTCGACTCATCTTTGCAAACCAAGGCGGCACCCGGCTTCGGGAACATCCTGGTTTCCGTCGGACCGGCAGGCGCACCAGTTGTTGGAACGCCACCAGCTAAGGGAATCGCATTCGTTGAAGTGCCACCAAACAAAATCTTCTGGGGCACCTTCGCACCAACAGGAAAAGGCGTCAACACTGTCTTCGCCAACGGCGCCGATGTTCAATTCACAAATTCATTGAAATCTGGTGCCATCACAGTTGGTGGCGGTGTCACAATCGTTTCGGACTAAGCCGCTTTACCGCTTATCATGATCTTACTGATCCAGGTTTCGACATTTTCAAAGTTTTTGCCGTAATCAAACAATGCCGTCGCCATCTTGGGTTTGCTCGAACAACGCACTAACCAGCTGTTCTCAGCGATTGGATTGATCTCTACTTCCATTTCTTCACCGGTGCTGCGCCAGCTCGTTCCGGTCATCGCGCGCGTCACCATTTGCTCCGAATCATCGGAAACCGTTTTGACATAAGGAATCGTGAGCAGCGCTTCTCGACAGGCGGCCAACACTTCTTTGGAAGTGCCTTCCATTTTTATTTCGCGAACTTGTTCCATTTCAAACACATCTTTATAGATACCTTTGGCGAGAAACATTCGCGTAAACAGATCGAGCGGAAGCAAGACAGCAACCCGCAGAATGCCGAATATCAAACCAATGGTCAAGCCACTCTTCCAGGCATAATTAAACGCTTGCGGATCATTACTTGTGGTGACGATTACGATCATCACGAACAGACCAACGCCACCGCCGAAACCGAGCGTGCTTATGGCTAGCGCTTTGCAGATTCTGTTTATGTAGGACCAAACTTGTTTAACCATCAAATCGCCATCGGTCAAATGCTGTCATAGCATGCGCTTGTGATTGTCGAAAGGCAATGGGACAACTAACCTCCTACCGAATCAGATTCGGTAGGTTCTTCATTTGTATCGGTTTCGGTGCGGACGTACCAGCGCACGAAGCGATACAACATGTAGAGAGGTGGCATGGAGACGAGCAAGCAAATGATTTTATCCAGGTACTGCATTAGGTTCACGAATCACTATCCTCAATTAGTTCACAGGACTCTTCAAAACCGTCCTCTGCTGCCAGCTTGACACCTTCGGCCTTAATGTCTTCGACATCTACCGATTCTACTTCCAGTTCGTCGACTGTTACTTCAACTGTCATTTTGTCTTCATCAACACCGGGGTCATCGAAGGATGCCTCGGTCGCTTGAAATTCATCCTCGGCGCCGAAGATCGAGTCTTCCTCCCCTCCCATCAGCGATGTGGTGGCGAAAGCAGCGGCAACACCGGCAATCTTGGCCTGCTGACGCTCCAGACGCGCCTGATCTTTCTCACCTTGCGAACGTTTTGGAAACAAGCGCTTGCGACACTTAGTACAGAAACAAAAACTGCCCTCTGACAAATGTCCGAAATCGCCTAACTTAAAACCAACGGGAAGATACGCTCTAGTTGAGACAAGGCGGCGGTCAAGCCCCTTCAATCGGCGCTGGTAAATTTTGACGTATTCATGACGGCAGGTGAGAGGCGAAACATCGGACTTTGGCGCAAAAATTCTTTCTCGGGCAGGAACCGCTGGCACTGCGGCTTCCATTGTGGTCGGCGGAGATTGTTGGGTCATATCGCCTATCGTGGTTTGCGCCTCCCAGGCAGTGGTACTTCCGCTCTGTTCTGTCAGTCCGAGAGGCACGCCCTGGGTGGTTAGTGACGGGTTTGCGCCTGGTTCTGTCGGAGGAGAAATTATGCTGACGTCCGCAGGACCGCCGATAATTCTTTGCCGTTGATGCGGAGGTGGAGGCGGAGGAGCGCTTGTGCTTTTCTCGGTCGTTCCGAAATTTGCGCCTGGCGGGATCGTTCCGGAAATGGTGTTTTGCGGGGTCGCTCCAGAGCTTGTGCGGTGCTCAGTGGTTGCGGAGTTTGTGCTTTGCGCGGTCGCTCCGAAATCTGCGGTCGGCTCATTCATGGCGGCAAGGCGGCCTTGCCCGCCCATATCGATTGTCGAAGCGCGCGCTGGAAGAGGTTCTCCAGCGTTCGTTACCGGCATCGCCGAATCAATTTGATTTTCTGAATTCGCGATCGTTTGTTCTACAGCAGGAATTGCGGCTTCAGTTGTCGGAGTGCCCTTCGGCACAGCGACTGAGTCAACAGATGCAGCCGAATCGTTTTGTACTTCTGAATCGGCAATCGTTTGTTGAAGTGACGGAGTTGGCAGGGTAGAACTAGTTTGTTCGCCAGATGTCGCCAAACCTGAGGTTGCCGAACTTGATGTCGAGCCGGAGTTCGGTTGATAGGTTTGCGAACCAGCGCTCGTCGAGCCGATATTCATCGGCTGAGTCGCTTGCAAATCTGCGCTCACAGAACCTGAATTGATTGGCAGCAGAGTCGACGGCCCAGTAGTCTGCGGATCAGCACTCGCAGAACCAGAATCAACCGGCTGATCGCCAGACGCCACCTTAGTTTCAACCGTCCCCTCTTGAACAGGAGCAACCACACCTTCAGGCGGATTTCTTCTCGCCCTTCTCAGATGACGCTCCACAAAAGGCGCTTCCTCCACAGGAGCCGCATTCTCTTCGGCTGGTATGGAATTATCTTCTGCTGTCATGAGCCTGCTTGGTGACGATGGGGGCGGCAGCCTTGATACGCGAAAGGCTGTTGGTCAGGGGTTCCAATCGATAGTCTAGCATCTGGAACGACTCACCGCTTAGCGACTGGAAACTCTTTGAGAAACTTGCCTTTCCAGATTATCAAGACTGCCAATTGGTGGTCATATTTGACAGTTTGCGGACACGAAAAATAGAGCCAACGCTCGCCATCCGGTTCGAACGCAGGAGACGACGGAGTGGTTACCGGCAACATGATGGTGCCATTTCTTTTGCGGCTGGTATTGTCGAAGAAAACGGCACTGAGAGTCAGATCCGTGATTGGTGCTCCGGTGATGTTCTTAATCTTGATCTTCCCCTCGGGGGTCAAGCTGTCCTTAGCAAGCCAGTTTCTGGAAAAAACGATCGTGATAGGCGGCTTGTCCGGATCCCATCCGATCGGTTTGTCCGTCAGATCTTCAGGCGGTACCTCGACATCTTCGCCACCCTTCAACTCAGCCAGTTGTTCTGAAACCCTGGCAGCATGCCCTTTCACCGATATCGATTCCTGATTTTTCTTCTGCGACGCGAGCAAATCACCCCACGCTACCAGAGCATTGCGCAATTTCTCGAGCAACGGAACCGATGGTCGCAAACTGTTCGCTTCTTCTAGAGCTCTGACAGCACCAGCATAATTGCGAATCTTCAAATTGATATCGGCCAGTAGTTCGTAATCCTCGACGCTTTTCTCTTTGTCGGTCAGCTCGCTGAGCGCCACTTGCGCCCTTTCGTAATCCTTCTTTCCAAGCAGAAGTTCAATCAGACGATGACGAACTTCAAGATTGTTGGGATCTTCTTTGCTGACGTGATCGTAGTTTTCGATGGCCTTATCGGTCTGTCCGGTGCGCGCGTAAATCGCCGCCAGCAGCACGCGCGTGAGTGTTTCATCACACACGGTCAGACTCTGTTCCAGAAGGCGAATCGCTTCTTTATCATCGTGATTATTCGTCTCAGCGATAGCCGCGAGTTTTCGATAACAATCACTGAGCTTTAAAGGAATGGTTGCTGTAACCGTCTCATCAAGCCCTTTTGCAAGTTTGTCAGCTTGCTGCAAATGAAAAATCGCATCGTTTAATTTACCATCGGCGATCTCTTTTTCCGACCAGTCTAAATATAATTTCGCTCGACCGAGATCGAAACTCCGCCCGCTGTGCCGTTTCATCACCGATTGATAGAGTTTCTCAGCTTCCTCATGGTCGCCACGTTTTTGATAGTACTCAGCAAACGCTTGAATCGACGGAGCTAACTCTTCTGCTGAAAGCTTGAGCCTGAGCGCGGTATCGAGTGCAGTGCGACCTTCGGCGTAACGTTCGCAAGCCAGATAACCTTGCGCCAACCATGTGTAGACGTTGGAATTATCAGGTTCTTCATGAGTCAAACGTTCCAGCACCGGAATCGCCGAAGCAGCTTTTCCGTGTTTGATCATCTTCACCGCTTTGGTAAACTCAGTCTCTTTCGGTCTTGTGTACTCGTAAGTTAGATACGCAGCAAGACAAACAATCACAATCAACAAAATGGTGCGCAGCCACGTGCCACCACTTTTGGTGGCGGGTTCTTGGGCTTCGGTGGGTGTGGTTTGAGTTGACACTATTCTCTGTTTATAACAGGAAGCGCGCAGTTCTTCCTGAAGCTATAATATCGTCTTGTTATGAACGATGAGATCAACCTGACATCTACTGCCACCAAACTGACCTTTCCTGCCACAAGCGCGGGATTGCCGCCGTGGAATATTCACGTCCGCACCTGGGGACGCATTGAAGAGTCAAGCGCCGTGGCGCTGCTTGTACACGGACTCGGCGCTCATAGCGGCTGGTTTGAAGCCTTTGCTCGGCGGCTCAATGACAAAGGCATTTTTGTAATGTCATACGATCCCA
>Ga0226658_10001603_pt1:10000-11323 | contig 11323 bp, 6 predicted proteins | sample OliLak19BULKMAT1_FD_169091 | JGI IMG/M metagenome (GOLD analysis project Ga0226658, IMG submission 169091) | Freshwater microbial mat bacterial communities from Lake Vanda, McMurdo Dry Valleys, Antarctica - Oligotrophic Lake LV.19.BULKMAT1 (v2)... | ecosystem: Environmental > Aquatic... | reverse complement strand
TCTTCTTCGGCCGGCAAACTTCGCTCCGACGAATCCTGGGTGGGGGTACACGGTGAAAGTCGGTCGAAATGGAACGCCCGTGGCCGTCGTGAACCTGATCGGGCGCGTGTTCATGAACACGTATGATTGCCCTTTCCGTAGCGCCGAAGCAGTCCTCGAAAGCATCGGGGAGCGTGCCCGCGTCGTGGTGGTCGACATGCATGCAGAAGCAACATCGGAGAAAGCCGCGATGGGCTGGCACCTGGATGGGAGAGTCACTGCGGTGATCGGTACGCATACTCATGTGCAAACCGCCGATGAGCGTGTGCTGCCGGGGGGCACCGCATATCTGACTGATGCTGGAATGTGTGGTCCGCGCGACTCCGTGATTGGTGTTCGGCGCGAGCAGGTTTTGCGCCGGTTCCTCACGCAGATGCCGGGCCGGTTCGAGGTGGCGGACGGACCGGTGCTGGTCCAGGGCGTCGTTGTGGACGTGGACGAGGAAACCGGTCGCGCGCGCGCCATCCGTCGCTTTCAGGAGGTTTTCGAAGGATGACGGCCGACCGCTCAGAGATCGCGCGACTGATGCGCGGTGTGGTCGATGCGTTGCCGGACGGAGAACTCGAGCCACGCCTCGCCGCTGCTCGTGCCGAGGGGCGCCCCCTTCGCATCAAGCTCGGCGCCGATCCCAGTGCCCCAGATCTTCACCTTGGACACACGGTTGTTTTGGCGAAGCTTCGTGATTTCCAGGAGCTGGGCCACACGGTTGTGTTCTTGGTCGGCGATTTCACTGCGCGTATAGGCGATCCGTCGGGACGGTCCGAGACGCGTCGGCCGCTCGACGAAGCTACGATCAAGGCAAATGCGGAGACGTACGCCGAGCAGGTCTTTAAAATTCTCGACCCTTCGCGAACTGAGGTGCGCTTCAATTCTGAGTGGATGGGTCTATTTGATGCTTCTGATTTCGTCCGATTGTGCGGTCAGTACACAGTCGCGCGGATTCTCGAACGCGATGATTTCAGCAAGCGCATGCGCGACGGCCGTCCCATTGGCATTCACGAGTTCTTGTACCCACTGGTGCAGGGCTACGATTCGGTCGCACTCCGCGCGGATGTCGAGGTTGGCGGGACGGACCAAAGGTTCAACTTGCTCGTTGGTCGCGAGATCCAAAAGGCATACGGGATGGCGCCTCAATTGGTCATGACGCTGCCGTTGCTCGAAGGTACGGACGGTACTCAGAAGATGAGCAAATCGCTGGGAAACTACGTTGGCGTCACGGAGCCGCCGGATGAGATCTTCGGAAAGATCATGTCGATCTCCGACGACCTGATGCTTCGGTGGTAC
>Ga0226658_10001603_pt1:0-2500 | contig 11323 bp, 6 predicted proteins | sample OliLak19BULKMAT1_FD_169091 | JGI IMG/M metagenome (GOLD analysis project Ga0226658, IMG submission 169091) | Freshwater microbial mat bacterial communities from Lake Vanda, McMurdo Dry Valleys, Antarctica - Oligotrophic Lake LV.19.BULKMAT1 (v2)... | ecosystem: Environmental > Aquatic >... | reverse complement strand
AAGGAGGCGATCGCCGCAGCAATGATGGCCCTCGCCGACGTTGCTGGATCTGTGAGCTCGCGAGTCGAAATCGGCGATCGAGGTCGTGTTTTTCTAGATTGCGACGGAAGCGAAGTGCTCTACCCGTCCGAGGCTGCACTCGCGACGTTGCTGTCTGCGCGCGCGGATCGACATGGATTTCCGGTCCGCGTCGGCATTGCTGACACGAAGCTTGCCGCATCGGTTGCCGCACGTGAAAGTAACGGAATCCGGATCATTCCGTCTGGTCAGACGTCGGCGTTCTTGGCCCCACTCCCCCTTGCTTGGATCGATCCGGACCCCGAAAGCGCCAAGCAGCTGGCCATTTGGGGAATTCGGTTCATCGGAGATCTCGCCCGTCTCTCGCCAGGGGCCGTTGCGCATCGGCTCGGGCCCGCCGGCCGTGTCTTGGTGCGACGAGCTCGTGGTGAGGACGACGAGCCTCTCGTCGCAAGGCCGACGCCTCATGTTTTCGAAGAGAGTCTCGCGCTCGACTATGGAATCGATTACCTTGAGCCGCTCATCTTCCTTCTGCGTCGATTGATCGGATGTGTGACCGATCGGATCGAGTTGCACGGTCTGGGATGTCGCGAGCTCGAGCTCGCATTTGAGTTCGAGAATGGAGGTCGTGATTTTCGCCGGGTCGGCGCATCAGCACCGACCACCGACCACAAGGTTTTCGTCACCTTGGTGAGGGCGGAGATCGAGCAGCGTCCGCTCGCGCAGGCAGTGGTCAAGATTTCCATCGCCGGAGTGGTGACCAGGCTCCGTCCGACCCAATTGGACCTCCTCCGACCTACGGGCCCAGCTCCAGCGGCATTGGCCTCCGCGTTGGCTCGATTGTCGGTTTTGTGTGGGCCGGATCGTGTCGGGGTATTGCGGCGCAGCGACTCCCATCGCCCAGAAGCGGTTGAGCTCCGACCGTTCGAAGCGACGCCCTCGGATGCCGGACCGACACCCGACGCTCAAGCGAGTGCGGGGCCCCCAGTCATTCGTCTGGCGCTGCGCGCGTTTCGTCCTGCCGTGGAGTTGGAAGTTTTTGAAAGCGCAGGACAGCTCGATTACGTTCGTGGTCGCGGATTCGGGGGACGTGTCGTGCAGTGGGCCGGTCCATGGCGCCTGCGTGGCGAATGGTGGACCACAGGCCCCTTTGCGCGGGAGTACTACGACGTCGAGCTGACCGACGGCGGCGTGTACCGCATTTTCCGTGACTTGCGCGAACGACGGTGGTTGGCGGACGGCGTGTATGACTGACGCCGAATCCTACGTCGAGCTCCGATGTCGGAGTGCCTTCAGCTTCTTGGCTGGCGCCTCGCTTCCTGAGGATCTCGTGACGGAAGCCGCGCGGTTGCAGCACGATACGATCTCGATCGTCGATCGGGATGGCGTCTACGGTGCCCCTCGTGCGTTTCGTGCCGCGAGCACTGCGGGGTTACGAGCGCTCATTGGTGCCGATGTCGCCATCGATGGTCGACGGTTGGCTCTCCTCGTCGCCGATCATCGCGGCTATCGAAATCTCTGCAGGCTCATCACCTCCGGCAAGCTGCGTGCCCCGAAGGGGGAATGCGAGCTCGGTTGGGATGATGTGGAAGAGCATGCCGGGGGGCTCGTCGCCTTGGTGCCGGGTGGGGAGGGCGCGATGCTCGGAACGGTCGATGATCCCGATCTCCCCCTGCGTCTCGATCGTTTGCGATCCCTGTTCGGTGCGGAGCAGTGCTACGTCGAGATTCATCGTCATCTCGATCGTCGGCAAGAACGGATCACGAGCCGCCTCGTAGGCCTGGCGGAGGCAACGGGGGTTCCACTCGTGGCCAGCAATGACGTGCAGCATGCCCGACCGGAAGATCGCCGTCTGCTCGACGTGTTCGCATGCCTGCGATTGAAGACGACCCTCGACGGTGCCGGCAGGCGACTCGTCGCGAATGCCGAGCGTCATCTCAAATCGGCGCGTGAGATGTGCGCCTTGTTTCGCGACATACCCGAAGCCGTGCGGAACACGCGCCGAGTCGCGGAGCGTTGTCGCTTCACACTGGCAGATCTCGGGTATCGTTTCCCGAGTATAGAGTTGCCGCCGGGACGCGATGCCATCGCCCATCTCCAGGAGCTCGCCGAGCGAGGGGCCCGCAACCGATATGGCCAAATCACGCCTCGGATCCGAGCTCAGCTCGATCATGAGATCGCCGTCATCGGTCGCCTCAATCTCGCCGGATATTTTCTCATCGTCTGGGACATCGTCGAGTATTGTCGCCAGCAAGGCATCTTGGCGCAGGGCCGTGGGTCCGCCGCCAATAGCGCCGTCTGCTATGCGCTCGGCATCACGGCCGTCGACCCGGTCGGGATGGGATTGCTCTTCGAACGGTTTCTCTCCGAAGAGCGCGGTGAATGGCCCGACATCGACATCGATCTGCCGAGTGGTGACCGCCGTGAGGCCGTCATTCAGTACGTGTATCGACGCTACGGCGTTCACGGTGCGGCCATGACG
>Ga0226658_10001595_pt1 | contig 11356 bp, 2 predicted proteins | sample OliLak19BULKMAT1_FD_169091 | JGI IMG/M metagenome (GOLD analysis project Ga0226658, IMG submission 169091) | Freshwater microbial mat bacterial communities from Lake Vanda, McMurdo Dry Valleys, Antarctica - Oligotrophic Lake LV.19.BULKMAT1 (v2)... | ecosystem: Environmental > Aquatic >... | reverse complement strand
AATGAATTAGGTGGAACAGTATAAGTAGCACATCCTGTTGTGGGCGGACAAATCTGCTGTATAACGGTTATCGTATTGGATGTAGCCACACAGGCGCCGCAGGTTACTACCACAAAATAGCTGCCTGCCGCCGTAGCAGTGTATGTTTGATAATTGTTACCCACGGGGTTGCTGAGGTTATTTTGATACCATTGGTAGCTGCATCCGGTGCTTGGAGTAAATGCCTGCAAATTAACCGGGGGGGGTGAAGGGTTACACAATATCAATGGATTACCCGTGGAAATAGCAACGGTGGGTACGACCTCAGGACGAACCGTATAGGTAGCCACGGAGATGCAGCCATCGGGGTAGGTAACTTTTACCGTATAAGGACCAGGTTTGGTTACCGAAATGGTGGTTGGAGAAATGGACGTACCGCCGCCAATCCACTGGTACAGTGTTCCACCCGCTGGTGCTTGCAATTGGAGATTATTGGTGCAGAGGCTTCCCGTTTTTGTAATAAGGATGACCGGTGGGTTGGTCTTGGTGACGCTGATGGCATTGCTCACACCACTGCAATTGGCTATGGTAATGGTACCTGTACCATGAATCTCATAAGTTGCCGGACTGGTTCCCTGAACACTCACCAGGGATACTGCGGAGGAGGTGCTCCAGGTATAAGGACCGATACTACCTGGCAAAACCGTAACGTTGATCTGGCCTCCTATACAGGCAGTGATGGGCGCCGTAGGCAAGCTGGGCAAGGGTTCTTTGGTGATGGTTAGACTAGTCGTACCCTGACAGTTGTTTACCGTTTGGGTAACCATCAACGTCCATGAGCCGGAACCGGTAAAAGTCACGGATGCATTTGAATTGTTTGGCCCGTAAGGCGCAACCGTACCTCCTGAACCAGATAAGGTCCATGTAAAATTGCCGCCCGGCAGACTGCTGGTTGCAGAATAATTAATCAATTGATTTGGACAAATCACGACCGGCCCGGTGATATTTACAACGGGGACAGGGTTGACCACTACATTGAATGTAGAAGATGGATTACAAAAAGCGCCAGGAATAGCTGTGGCAGTAACAGAGTAACTGCCTGGTGTTATCCAGTTCACGGAAATGTTTGGAACATTGATCGTCGAACCAACAGTATAATCAATACCAAGGGTACCAGGACTTATCGTCCAGTCGGCCAGCCCACCCGGACTAACAGCGTAACCGCCTGTAATACCTGCACAAACAGGGGACGTGCCGGTTACAGTAAATGTACTTCTCACCTGCACCGTCAACGTAGTGGATCCGCTGCATCCGGAATAGGGGTTCATATAGTTGCAGGTAATCGTTACGGGACCAACAGGACCATTCCATTGCACATTGATTGTTGGCGTGTCTTCATCAGGCCCAACAATCATTCCGCCAGCCCCGACTGTCCAGTCGTAAAATGTTCCCGGCATAGTGGGAAGTGAATAGGATTCTGTACTGCCCACACAAACAGGGCTGGGGCCGTTGATGGGTATATTGTTCCACAAAACCGGCACATTCAAAGTGGCTGAATTGCCGCATGCACCACCGCATCCTGTCGTTACAGAAACGAATCCGGGAAGCGTGGCCGGCGCCGTTGTATTCCATTGCACAGTAATACAATCGCCGTTGTTGGCAGTAATGGTTCCGCCATTTACCGTCCAGTTGTACGGCCCACATCCTGGATCTGTACAATAAGTCGCACTATCTCCCGGGCACAACATTTTTTTACAACTTGATGTAAGGGTTGGGCCTGTTCCTGCGAGGACTGTTATTAGGACTTTAGCAGTATCAATACACCCGCACGGAAACTCACCGATGCCGCTGGCGCCATTGGTAACAGTGAGTACTACCGTATAATCGCCGGGGGTAGTGCTGGGGTTAGGATAAATATGTGGCGGCGGGTTTGCTAACGTTGAACTGGTGCCGTCGCCAAAATCCCAGTAATAGGTATTGGCACCAACCGATGTATTGGTAAAGGTTACCGATTGATTCGTACAAACGGTTGTGCCCGGTATCGGTGCAACAGTAAACCCAGCTGTTGGCGAATCAATCAAACAAAATTCATGAGTGATCGTGTCCCTGCAAGTGCCACTTGGGTCAGTGATGATAACCTGAAGGGAACCCATGCTTCCGCCTCCCCATGTAATCACACCCGGGTTGTTACCTTGCACCGAAGTGAGGGTGCCGCCCGTAATTGACCAATTATAAGTAAATCCCGGCAGGTTGGGTATGACATAATAACTGTGAACGCTGTTTTTGCAGGCTATTGTTTTTCTTGGGGTGGGCACAGTTGGCGTATGGAAGGCGACGGGATCACTCATACATGCGTTAACCCCGGGACAAGGCGTGATGCTGTCGAGCTGTAATAAGCTGAACTCCGGGCAGCAAACTGTTGTGCTGCAATCCACCGTCACTTCAAACGCGCAGGTCTTCGTATTTCCGCAATCATCTGTCGCAGTCCAGGTCACCGTCGTCGTGCCGTCAGGATAGGTTCCGCTCGCATTTGCTGTCTCGTTGAAGCTATTGACCAAAGAAACCGACTGATCACAGAGGTCAGTAGCGGTCGGACTCGCTACCTGTATATTGGCTGAGCAAACCCCGTTTGGGTCAAGGGTACCAGCCGCCGTAATGTTTTGTGGACAATTGGTCAAGACAGGAGGAATATTATCCATCACCGTAATGGTCTGTACGCAGGTCGCAATATTATTGCACCAGTCTTCTGCTTTCCAGGTTCTGATAATGACCTGGTTGCAGGGCTGCGTCCCGGTGATCACATCAGTGAAGGTCAACGACAGGATCGAACAATTATCGGTGGCTGTGGCAAAACCGGTCGTCGAAGGTGTTGTCGGACTGAAGCAAGTCAATTGCACATCCTGCGGACAGACGATGGTCGGAGGCGTATTGTCGGTGATGTTAATCGTTTGGGTAGCGCTCGACATGCTGCCGTCTGCGCAGGTAATGGACACGGAAAACGTGTGCGGCCCGCAGGGCAATATCAAGTCAATGTTGGGTGTGGATTGGCTTGTAGACCACAGGTAGGAAATGGGTTGTTGCCCCGTGCTGGTGCTCACTAATTGAACATGGCCACAATTGTCTACGAAATTTACGGTAAAGGAAGCCTCGCAGGGGGGCGGCGGAGAACACGTTTTGAAGCTAATGTCATCTACGGCAAAATCATTGCCTCCCTGCAGGATGGAGCCATCCCGGATTTCCAACCTGTAAGGATTTGCAACCACAGCCGGGGCCGACCACAATGCGTCAATTTTTATCCATAAATCCGGACTTTCGGGAACCACAGCAGAAGTCAACAAAATAGCACTGTTGTTGCCATCTACCAGCCAAACTTGCACATCCGGAAAGGGTTGGTTACTATTAGGAGGAAAATAAAGGTTGTTGACATAGGCGCAAAACATATATTCAACAGAAGGGGCAATGTTGACATTTTGCCGCCAGGCGGCTTTCCCGGGAGTTAAACTGCCATCAACAACTAAAAAATTCCCCGTTGGGGATCCTGTTGTATGGTCTGTGCAATTCCAAAAATTATTCTGAAAGGAAGGGAAAACCGTATAATTGCCAGGGCCGGGAGCCGGAAAAGGTATATAATTATAATCAGAAGTAAACCCGGTATTTCCAGCCGAAAAATCGCCGTTTCCGACAAGGTTTGGCCCTTGAAAACTTCCCTCCGGGCAATCGCAAACGCTCCCATAATCGCATACCACGGTCACTTGCGTCTGGCAGGTAGACATGTTCCCATTCATATCCGTTGCCGTATAAGTTACAGTGGAAGTTCCCTCCAAAAAGGTCGTGCCACTTGCGTTGTTTATGCCCGTCGCGGTTATAGCCCCCGTGATCACATAATCCACCATCAGCATCGGGCAGTTGTCAGAAGTTGTTGGTGCAATCGTTCCGACTACCTTCGTGCAACTCCCCGCTCCGTCCGGCAAACCGGGAACCAATACATTTGGCGCGCACATAATCACCGGCAATTCATGATCTTCCACCGTCAAGGTGAACGTACACTTTGCCTGCAACAACGAGGCATCCTTAATGGTCAACGTTTTTTGAGGCATTAAAAAGGAACAGACATCGTTGAGGGTGATGATAATTGTCTCGTCTCCTTCCAGAATCGCATCGTTGAGGAGGGTAACGGGCAGGGTGAATTGTCCCTGACCGGCAGGAATCACGATGCTGGAAGCGAATGGCGCGTAATCGAGACCCGCTGTGGCGCTTCCCGATATGGTGTACGCAACGGTTACAGGCGCATTGATACTTATACCTACGCGGTCAAAGACTAAGTTCACCATTCCGCAATTTTCGTACGCGACGGTTGAAACGGGATTGCTGTTCACCACCCATTCAACTGAAGCATTGCCGCCTGCGTCGAACGAACCGGCATCTAAAAAAATAGCCGAATCGTGGAGGTCGTCCCCAACGTCGGCTATGGCCAATTTGAGGTGGTAGGTTTGACCGGGTTGTACGTTGGCAACTGCTGTAAATCTTTGGGTAAACCCATCGTATTGCAACTCAGTCGTTGCGGCTGCAGTAGACGGCGTTTGCCCGCAAAGGTTTCCACTGGTGGCCGGTTGGTTGTTGACATAAAGCCCGTTGTTGGTCAGGTGGTTTACGGTATTGATGCCAATGGGTGTTGTAGTGAGTGGAATCAACGCAATGTTTTGCTGCCCGGATATGCCCGGCCCGGAAATGAAAAACCCAAACACGTCGCTGAGTGCATTGCCTGCCTTTTCACAGTATTCTTCTGAGGCAAAAACAAAGCGGAAGGTTACGAGGGATTGCGTTGGAATAAAATCAAATTCGAGACTTGCCCGGTCGTAAAGCGTGCCTGTGGTCAGGGTGGATAAATGTGCATCCGCCGTAACGCCGCCGACGCCGCTGCCTGCATTGTTGCTGTTGTTTGGTCCGATCGCCAAGGTGCCGGGGCCAGTCGTTAAGATGACCCCCGCGTCAATACCGATGTTGGTCAAACCATTGGAGAAGGTACTGAACTGGCTGGCCTGGCCAGTCGTGGTCACATTAGAAATGTCGAAACAATTGCCGCCAACCAGCACATCTCTGACTAAGGTATTTCCGGAAACCCCAGGCTGTACGCCCAGCACTGCCAGCAATTGTTCCGGGCTGTTGTTGCTTGAATTTTGAGCAAACCCCAAAGAGGACTCTGGTATTTGCACATCTCCATTTGCCGTGCAGGGATAACCGCAGATGAGTTCGCTGACGTCCACGCACCCGTCGTCCGCGACGCAGCATATTGTATGCGTCCCTTTTGGGAATTCCATTCCAGGAGTGATGAACATGAGGCCCGCAGCCGTCACGAGGTAACAGGTAATCGCAGGGTTAGGATTGCAATTATCGGTTGCCGTGGGTTCTGTTATTACCCCGCTAAAAAAACACTGCCCCGGATTGGTATTCACGGTCAAATCCTGCGGACAGGCAATCATGGGCGGCACGTTGTCTATCACCACAATGTTTTGTACACAGGTCGCCTCGTTGCCGCAATTGTCCGTTGCCGTCCAGGTGCGTTGAATGACGCCGTCGCAGGGCAAGGTGCCAAGCGTTAAATCTGTATACGCAATCACTGGTGCCGGCAAACAATTGTCGGTAGCCGTAGCAAATCCTGTGATATCGGGTGTCAGACCGGTATCGCAGTCTTTTTGCACGTTGGGCGGGCACACAATTACCGGTGGCTCAATTTCTATGGTTTGGATGCCGGTTGTGCAGGAGCGTACATTGTTGCACAAGTCAGTCACCGTCAGCGTCACCATAAATTCGCCGCAGCCGGTGAGTACGGTTGGGCTGATGCTCATGGATTGTATCTGGCAATTGTCTGTCGAACCTGCGTCAATCATGGCAGGCGTCAGCGTCACCGTGCAATCGGGATCCAGTTCAAGTCCGAAACCGGGCTGACATAAAGCGACAGGTGCCACATTATCCTGCACCAAAATCGTTTGCACACAGGTGCGCGTAGTCCCGCATTCGTCTACTGCCGACCAGGTGCGGAGTACCGTTCCGTTGCACGGCATCGTTCCGCTTGTTGCATCTGAATACGTGAGGTTCGGCGCTACTCCTGAACAAGCCCCCGTCAAGGTAGCAAAACCGGTGACAGCCGGCGAAAGATCCGTATTGCACCGGACAGTGATATTTGGCGGACAGGTAAGCACCGGCTGTTGAGGGTACTTCAGGGTTACATTTTTACAGATCGTGTTGCTGCAGCCGTTCCCCGTTACCGTAAGACAGACATTGTAGGTGCCGCATTGAGCGGGGTAGGTATGGATCGGGTTTACGGCAATGGAGGTGCCGCCCGCCGTATAGCCAAAATTCCAGGAATAAGTGAGCGGCGCAGGGCCGGTGGACGTATTGGCAAAACTAACCGTCGTGTTGCAGTTTGAGAATTGAAAATTAAAATTTGCCACGCAAGGAACTACATTGCACGCATTCGCCTGCTGCCAGGTGCGCAGGGTGCCCATCAGGGCTGTCGCCGTCGGCACATCGTAAAAGTCAATATCCGGCGGTACGGGGGAGCTGAGAATCGTATTCTGGTTTTGGATCACTTCATTGATGTCAACGGTCATGCAGGTACTCAGGTCTGAATCGCTCACCGAAATAAATGCGCAAAGTTGCCCAAACCCTCCGCTCGCAGGCGTTCTGCCATCGGCAAAAGCAATTTGTCCGGAGGTTAACAACGAGGTTGTTCCGCCTTCGTAAGCGACTTCGCCATTGTCTAAATATTTAACCCAGGACAACACCGGCTCGCCCATATTGTCTGCAAACCGGTATACCGCGGTCTGGAATAACAAAGGAGGCGCGGGATTTACCCCCGTGACGTAAATCCCGCCATTGGGCGCTTGCCACACCTGAGTGGCAGACTCCAACCCGCCGATGGTTATATCCCACTGGCCAGACAAATCGTTGTCAAACTTCATCAGGTGTACCTGACCGTTTTGCAAATTACTGCCAATGGCATAAAAAGTCCCGCCGCTCCCTTGCGCCACATCGATAAAAGCAAAGGGAAGATCACGAGAAACGCCGTTGACTACCTGCCCGGTATTGTCTGTGCGGATGATTACGCCTAACGTTCCAAAGTTCCCCGCAAGCAGCAAATCCCCATTGGGCAACGCTTCCAGGTCGCGGGCAAATTTATCATCCGGCAGGAACCAATTGTATTGTTTTTTCCAGTTAAAGGTTCCACTTTCATTCAGGTTCAGCAGCACCAACTCGGCAGTCGAAGCCCCGATCTCGGTTTGGAAGCCCAACACATAATACGGGAAAGCCGCATTTTGGGGCACCGGGTTCTGCACAATCCGGGTAAATCCGTCGTTCCCGGGGATATTATAAGAACGCACCCAGGTAAACGCGCCTGCGGCCGTCACCAACCCCATGATCCCCCCGCTCGTATTGTCGTTGGGCAGCGAATGACCCACGACCAGCAGGTTGCCGGAGGGGGTCAACACCGCATCGTTCCATTGGGAAGCTGTATTCATGCTCAGCGTCCACTGGAGTTGGCCCGAGGCATTGAGACGTGTCACGGTGGCCCGGCCGGGAAGTCCGTCTGTCGTTTCGCCACTCCCCAACACATAATAATTAGATCCACTCTGGATAACCTTAGAAAACGACTCGTCGAGGGCCGTTCCGAACTGACGCTGAAACTGGGCGTGGCCAGGGATGGCGCACAAAAGCAGCGTACAGATCAGGATTAGGATAGGTAGATTAGTCCGTGTAATTTTCATAGTGATGGCTGTTTTAATTGAGCATTGAATCCATTTGCACCAAGGCACTACTTTGAACAAGTAGCCCATCGCTTGCTTGTGACACCCGGCATGACATTAAACCCCGGAGCATACGCCCGGCGCATAAAAAAGCCGCACTGCTACACCCGGAAACGGACTTGCTCATACGGCTTTGATTGATGGCTTTGGTTTTTTGAAGATGCCTTCGATCGTCCGGTTTGTACAAATATGCAACATCCCGAAATGCAGATGCGCGTCTAAGTGCGATTCGGTAAGAAATAGATGATATTCGGTAAAAAGGAAGGAGGCTTAGATGATGTCAAGGTAAGTTTCGCTTTCAGATTGATCAATCGCTTTTTACCAAATTACCTCAACAGGATAATCCTTGAAAGCCTCATCAGAAGAAATAATATCCAGACTGCCTGTAATGGCTTGGGCGATGATGAGGCGGTCGAAAGGATTTTTGTGGAAGTGCGGTAAAGAAAGTAACTCGAAAATGTGGTGTGGTTCTATGCCCAAAATACCAATGTATCAACAATAAACCTCATGCCGGATTCTTTTTCTGAATAGGCTGGATTACAATCTCTATTTTTTTGACCAGAAGAGCCAATTTCAATATGCTAAAAAGCTGGGGATGAAATTTAATGGGGATAGATATTATATTCGTAACGATACAAGTCCTTTTCGCGCTGCTGCCAACTTTCAAGGAGGCACCTTAATGGTGCCGGTAGGTCTTGTTGCTCAGCTCATTTGCGCGAATGATCAGGTTGCCGGTCACTTCTGTCCGCACGCTCAGGCCGTTGAGGTCAAAAATGTTGCCGCCGCCAACAGATTCATCAATAGTCAGGTCACCTTCGATCATCGTGCAGCCGGGGTAGTTGGCCGCAAAGTTGTCAATTTGGCTTTGGTGGGTGAGGGTGATGCGCAGGATTGGGCTTGCCCGGCTATACTCGGGAGGAGGGTCAGCATGGCGGGGAATAGGTGTTTTTTCATAGTGTATTGTTTTTTTGTCTAAATCAGAATTTTCAGGATTAGAGCATTTTCTGAATGTCCGCGACGTGCATTCTGAGCATTCTAAAATTTTGGGAATTCTGATTCAGACAGCTCGTATTGGTCACTGCTATTGACTACCGCCGGGCCGCCCTGCACCATTAAGGCGAGTCTACTTACTTATTGCTTCACAACCTTCCCCACCCCCACAACCCGCTCTTCCTCCATAAGCTGCATAAAATATAATCCCACGGGCAGGGCTTAAATATTTTATTGCCCAAAGTCTAATAAATCAATTTTTGAACAAATAACGATACACGTAATCGTAATCATAGAGACAATCATCTCCAAGCGTATGATAGGTTCTTTTCCAGATGTAAAATCGTTTCCAATGAACAACGGGCACAGGAAATCCCTTGACTCTTTTTATCTTTATGATGGGATATTCAATGTACTTTCCTCTGATTTTTTCCTTCATTTTGCTAATGATGGAATTATCAATAATCCCTTTTGTATATAAACTTACATCATTTACAACCAGTTCTTCCTCATAGTTTCTCCCACCTCCAAATTTTGTAACTTCATAATTACACCCAATAAAATAATTTAAGTCTTTTGGCTGAAGGTGCTCCGAAGCAGATTGAACGAATGCGTAATGGTTCGGAGCTTGAAGCATGGGCGCTGCAAGTGCAACTGGTTGAACCATGCCGGTAGGGGATAAATACGGAGTGAATGCAGCGCCATATAAGTTAAAGGACAATCTTTGGTCAAGAAAATAGTTATTTGCTCTCACCCTGTTAATCCCCATATCATAAACTTTAGGAGGAAAAATTGAAGCAAAATTTGAAGGTTGATTGATTAGTGTATTTGCGCAATCCATGCTAACCACGCCATCGTCATAACCAATATGCATCAGAAACTTTAATATTGGAACGCTTGCCGTAGGATGACCTCCGGATACATTAAGTACCGGCACAGGTACCGCAGCAATAAGTGGCCCCCATTTGGCGCGTGTGATTGGTGGAATCAAATCCACTAAAATGCTATTCAACACCATAACCCGGTGTATTCCTATTGACAGATCTGCCTTACAAAGACCCGCAGTGAGCGCTGTTGATGCAACGGCAGACAATAATGGGTTCTGTTGAGTCACCACTAACACGGTTGCAAGACTACTGCCTGTAAAAGCCCCATGAAGGGAAACGCGGCCTTTGCACCTGTCCGATACAAGGCTAATGTCCCCATATTTTGTATTGAAAAAACTAATATTACGGCTATAATGTGCGATTGTTAAGGCCGCATCTGCCACAATGGCACCTGTTGAATGTGAGACAAAAACAAAATCACGGCCAAAACAATTCGTCCCTCTCGGATCGCCAGCCGCCACCTGCACCTCCTTGCCGTTTTCCATTGCTTGCCATATTTGGGAAAGCACACTATGCACCGCTACTTCAGCTCTTTGCGAACAATTATAGGTAACAATTAAATACCGGTTTTTATTTCCCTTCCCTCTTAAAAAGTAATCAATATGAGGTTGCCAGTTCGCGTTTGCTACTGTTTTATAATATCCAGTGTAAAATTCATTTGTATTAATTGGCCAGTCAGCACCCGCGCCACTTACATTATTTGCCCGATCACACAAATGATCAAGTTGAAGCCCATGAATGTAGATTATATCTTTCCCTCCAAAAGCCATATTCCTAAGTTCAATTGGAGTGCCAACGTCACAGTTGTTGGTCATTACTGGTATTGGCAGCATGTTAGGAAGCTTATTAAATAAGGAGGTATCTATTTCACTTTTTTCCAGCATCTTTTGAAGTTCATTACACGTCATATTGATCCCCATCATCTTCAAACTATCATCACAATTATAGTTCAATACCTCCGGAGGCAACGTCCCTCCAATCGAAAAACATTTATCTGTCGCCTGTGCATACCAACTTGCCGTCCCATTATACCCATACAAATCCTGAAGGCTGCCATTGTCGTATTCCTCTTCTTCCGCTTCTGGCGGGCAGGTAAACCCGGCCGGAACAGCCCCATACCCCGCAGGTACGATGGGGTTTCCCTTCGCATCCAACTGCACTTCCTCACAATCGCTGCCCCAATTGGTTTCGCACAAATACACATTGTCTATCCACAAAGTAGCCGTTGCGCCGTCGTTGGTAAAAACATTCAGGGCGATGTTTTGAAAATCCTTGTTCGCCGTCCACACCGGGAATTCGATCACGCTCCAATCTCCGCAATCCCGGATTTTTCCGCTGCGGCCAATTATGGCAATATTGGCACCGGGCGCCGGATGAGTGCCATTGGCAGGCAGCGCCGGCGGCGGCGTTATTGCGTTTCGTGGGTCGGCGTTCGCCGGATGAGTGCCATTGGCAGGCAGCGCCCCGTTGTAGGCGATGACCCTGATGCGGGCATAATCCGGCGCATTGGGCTTGTTGAAATACCGGACGCCAACACTCAATATATATTTTTTCCCCTGACGGATTTTGTTCTGCACAGAGAGTGCCTGCACAATAGCGCTACCGGTGGTTTGATTGCCCAATACCGCTGCATACCCTGGATTGAAAAAACCTCCGTTCGGCGTGTTTAAAAATTGTGGACTGCCATACCCGGGG
>Ga0226658_10001594_pt1 | contig 11360 bp, 11 predicted proteins | sample OliLak19BULKMAT1_FD_169091 | JGI IMG/M metagenome (GOLD analysis project Ga0226658, IMG submission 169091) | Freshwater microbial mat bacterial communities from Lake Vanda, McMurdo Dry Valleys, Antarctica - Oligotrophic Lake LV.19.BULKMAT1 (v2)... | ecosystem: Environmental > Aquatic >... | reverse complement strand
GGGGGCATGCCGTTAAACGAGTTCCTCGCAATCATTGAGCGCGTGAGGACACGTCGACTTTGACAACGTCCGAATTTGATCTCATTGTCGTCGGCAGCGGCATCGTCGGCCTTGCGCACGCGCTGGAGGGGGCGAAGCGCGGCCTCCGAGTCTGCGTTATTGATCGTGATGCGCGGCCGGTGGGCGCGTCGATCCGCAACTTTGGTTTCATCACGGTCACCGGACAAGCCGCTGGCGAAACATACCAGCGCGCGCAGTTCTCTCGCGATGTCTGGGAACAGATCGCGCCTGAGGCAGGTATTGAAATTGTGCAGCGTGGACTTTGGCTGCTCGCCAAGCGCCCGGAAGCAATGGCCGTGCTTGAAGCATTCATGGAGACCGACATGCGCGCGGGTTGCGAGCTGCTTACAGCGAAAGAAACTTCCGCAAGAGCGCCTGTACTCCTCTCGGCGAACGCAAGCGGCGCACTGTTCAGCAGCCATGAACTGCGTGTCGAATCGCGGGAGGCGATCCCGAAGCTCGTTGCATGGCTTGAGGCTCGATGGAGCGTGACCTTTCGCTGGTGTGAAACAGTCACTGCAATTGCCGCACCGGACGTTACGACCTCAATGATCTCCCTGCGGGCCGAACGTGTGGTGTATTGTCCCGGCACCCTTTTGCATGGGCCCTTTGCTTCTCGCATCGCCACCTACGGCTTACGCCTTTGTCGCCTACAAATGCAGCGCATAAGGCCAACCAAGCCGATCAAATTGTCAGGCTCAGTCATGTCAGATTTAAGTCTGGTGCGTTACGAAGGTTACTGTCGATTGCCCGCGGCGGCGGCGCTCCTAGAGCGACTTGAACGTGAGGAATCACAATCGCTCGCCGATGGTATTCACCTTATTGTGGTGCAAAGTGCTGACGGCAGCCTCATCGTTGGCGACTCACACCACTACGACCCAACGCCGGATCCATTCGCGTCCAATGCAGTTGACTTGGATATCTTGCGACACGTCAACGATACGATAGATATTGGCGAACACGAGACCATTGAGCGCTGGATCGGCGTTTATCCTTCATCAATTGACAGAACCGCCATCATTGACGCGCCGGATAATTCCACACGGATGGTGATCGTCAGCAGTGGCACGGGTGCCAGCACGGCGTTCGGTCTGGCACAAGACGTCTTTTCAACCTGGTAGATACCCTCTATGTCATCGCTAGCTAAACACCGGAAATCTTCCCTGCGTGCCGTTGTATTGGATTGGGCTGGCACGGTTATCGACTTCGGTAGCCTCGCGCCCATGGGGGCTTTCGTCGAGGTGTTCGCCCGCTACGGCGTGGAAATTAGTGTCACCGAGGCTCGGGGACCAATGGGGCTGCCAAAGTGGGACCATATCAAGGCACTCGGAACGGTTCCACGTATTGCGGCGGCTTGGGAGTTCGCACAGGGTGCGCCGTTTTCTGACGAAGATGTCGATGAACTCTATGATGTGTTCACGCCCATGAATGCCGAGAGCGTAAAGCAGCATGCCCAACTAATACCGGGCGTGATCGAAATGGTCGGGGCCCTCCGCGCACGCGGACTTGCGATCGGCTCGACGACCGGCTACAACCGGGCTGTCATGGAGGTCATGATGCCGCTGGCCGCGGCTCAGGGTTTTACGCCGGACAATGTCGTTTGCGCGGGCGATCTTTCCGGCGGACGGCCGACACCGCTGATGATGTACCGCACCTTCGCCGATCTTGGCGTGTGGCCACCTGACGCGGTATTGAAGGTCGACGACACGGCACCGGGAATCGTGGAGGGACTCGCGGCCGGCACTTGGACGGTCGGAATCATCGCCTCTGGTAATGGCGTCGGACTGAGTCTTGCGCAATGGAATGAAACATCCGAGCTTGAGCGCAATGCTCTGCGCGCCACCGCAGGCAAGGCACTCTTGGATGCCGGCGCGCATACCGTTATCGACACGGTTGCCGATTTGCTTCCGGTTATCACGCACATCGAAACAATGCGCGCCGCGAACGCGACGCCGATGCCGTTCTCAGTTTCTGGCTAGTCAGCAGCCTGGCAGTTTGTTGAAATTCACGATTTCCGATTGGCCGTAGGTTTCGGTGAACCACTTCCCCCTTTGTAAAGGCGGAGCTAAGGGGGATTGGGGGTCGTAGTCGACACGCAAAAGCTAAAAATCCCCCTCGATCCCCCTTTTCCAAAGGGCGAAGTGGCACGCAAAGAGGGCACCCGGATTTCGCAATACGAATTTCGAGAAACTGCTAGGCGAGGGGCATCTCCATCAACGGCTCGCCCATGCGCAGCCGATGACCATCTGCAATGCTGCGGTGTAAGCGAAAACCCTTCGGCGCGAAGACGATGATGGTGGAGCCGTGCTCAAACCAGCCCATTTCAGAACCCTTTGCAAAGCGCGCATCGCAGGGAATTTCATTCGGCCCCTTGTAACGCAGATGCAGCAACACATCGAGGAAGCGCAGGCGAATACACGCCACCAAAATCGCCGCAACCGGCACCAGCAGAATGGTTTGTGCTGCGCTGTCACTGTCTTGGCGCTTCGCAACCTGCGCGTGCACCACGACACGCTCGTTCTTACAAAACAATCGTTCCACGCGCTTGAGCGCAATCGGGTTGACGTTCCACGTATCGCCGGAAATGTAGGTCACGTGCTTCACCCGACAATCGAGCGGCGCGTGGAAGCGGTGATACATGCTTGAGGTCAGCCGAATGGTCACGTACGAGCCATCGCGATATTGCTCTGCGAGCGCCTGACTGCCGAGCAGGTCAGATAGCTCGTAGGCAAAGCCCTTGGCCTGAAACACGCGGATGCCGTCAACGCTACCGCACGTACCGACGATGCCGTCGCACGGCGAAGTCAACACGTGCTCGGATTGATCAACCACCCTCGCGCCGGGTTTGAGTTCGCGGGTGAAGCAATCGTGCAGGCTGGTGAAGTCTGTCTTCTTGGCGTCCGACAGGTCGAGGTCAGCGAATCGCGTCCACAACCAGATAGACAAGTCACGGACCAGCGGATGCTCGATCTTGCTGAACCAGCCCATGAAGCGCGTCAATGAGGCGCGTGGGATGCGATTGGTCAACAGGAAATTGAGATCTTCTTGCATCAGCAAGCGGTCGCGCCAGCGTGGCCTGGCTGGAAGGACGGGTACAGGTGCAGGTACAGGTGCAGGTGCAGGTGCGGAAGCCGCGTTCTGTTGGACGTTCATATAACTGTCAAGCTGGGTAGGTATGGTGTCATATGTCATTTATGAACCGTTTTTGTTTCAGGCCAAAGACGGTCGGGAAAATATGGAAAACAACCTCACGCTTACCTTCGCCGCCATTGCGGTCGCCCTCGCACTGTTCCCCAAAATCAAACGGCGGCTGGAGTTGTCGCGAGCCAAGCATCCGTCACTCACCGGTCATTCACGAATGGCCAAGCGCGTGGCAAAACTGTTGCCCGGCTACGCCTACGACGAGGCAATGTTCTTCAATTCGGACGGCGCGCCCGCTGACATCATCGCCCGGCGTCGTGCCGGGCTTGCCATGCTCGCTGAGTACTACCGCAGCCACTTCGCCCGCTCGCTCGCGGTCACCACCGAGGCTGCAGTCGGTATTTCGGACCTGCAATTCACCGGTGCCTACCGGGTCCCGTATCAATACAGCCCGTATCTACGCGAGAACATCAAGAGCGCGAGCTTCGTCGCATCGGCGAGTGGTGTCACGGTTACTGACCTTGATGGCAATATCTTCTACGACCTGACCGGCTCGTATGGCGTCAATGTGTTTGGCGTGGACTTCTACAAGGAGTGCATCGCGGCAGGCGCCAAACGCGTTGAGTCGCTCGGCCCGGTACTCGGCAGCTACCACCCTTGTGTCCTCGACAACGTCGCACGCCTGAAGCGCATCTCCGGCCTCGATGAGGTTTCGTTCCACATGTCCGGCACCGAGGCGGTCATGCAAGCGGTGCGGCTGGCGCGCTACCATACCAAAAAAACCCATCTGGTGCGCTTTTGCGGTGCCTATCACGGCTGGTGGGAAGACGTGCAGCCCGGCCCCGGCAATCCGGTTGCGCCGCGCGACACCTACACCTTAAAAGAGATGGACGACGATACGCTGCACGTACTGGCAACGCGTCGCGATATTGCCTGCGTGCTGGTCAATCCACTGCAAGCGTTGCACCCGAACAAGAATGCCCCAGCAGACTCGTCACTCGTCGATAGCTCGCGCTCGGCATCGTTTGACCGTCCAGCCTACATCGCATGGCTACAGAAGTTGCGTGAGGTTTGTACGCGGCGCGGTATCGTGCTGATCTTCGATGAGGTATTTGTCGGCTTCCGGTTGGCACCTGGCGGCGCACAGGAATACTTTGGGGTTCCTGCCGATATGGTCACCTATGGAAAAACGCTGGGGGGCGGTCTGCCCGTTGGCGTGGTTTGCGGCAAGCGTGATTTGATGCGCCGCTTCAACCCGGAACGCCCCGCCGATGTTTGTTTCGCGCGTGGCACCTTCAATTCGCACCCGTATGTGATGGGCGCGATGCAGGTGTTCCTCGAAAAACTCGATTCACCAGCGGTGCGAGATATTTACAGCGGGCTTGACGAGCGTTGGAACAGCCGCGCTGCGTTGCTGAATGCGCGCTTCAAAGCGGAAGGGCTTCCGATCCAGGTCGCCAACCTTTCATCGATCTGGACGTTGAGCTACACAGAGCCTTCGCGGTACAACTGGATGCTGCAATACTACCTGCGCGCGGAGGGGCTCGCGCTGTCGTGGATCGGTACCGGACGATTCATCTTCTCGCTCAATTTCAGCGACGCGGACTTTGCGGAAGTTGTCGAACGCATTGTTCGTGCGGCCAAGGCCATGCAGACCGACGGATGGTGGTGGCACAGCCCGACGTTGACGAACAAGTCGATTAAACGTGGGCTGTTGCGCGAGATGTTGGCGAAGAAGTTCGCGTAACGGTTCATCAAAGAAAACGGCCCCCGTGAGTCGCGGAGGCCGTTTGAAACGTTGGCGCAGACGGCAAGCAGTATTTGCAACTTGTTGCGATTCCCGAGATTCGTTGGATGGGAAAGTTCCGTGTCCCACTTCCCCCTTTAGAAAAGGGCGATCGAGGGGGATTTTTAGCGTTCGCATGTCGACAACGACCGCAAATCCCCTTAAACCCCCTTTTCCAAAGGGGGAAATCGGCACACAGCGAGCTCGCTAGGATTTAGCGATTCGAATTCCAACAAACTGCTAGTCGTTGCCCTGCGGCAGCGGCGCGGCATGCGGGACATGCCCCTCCGTCGCTCCCTCGGCAAACTCAGGACAGGCCCTTTTCCAAAGGGGGAAATCGGCACACAACGCGTTCTCTCGGAATCAGCATTACGAATTCAAACAAACTGCTAGTCGTTGCCCCGCGGCAGCAGCGCGGCAGGTGCAACATGACCCATCGGGTCGATCAATTGGCCGCGCATCAGATAAAAAGGCGACTTCCAGTAAAGCTTGATGTCATGGAACGGGTCGGTGATGATCTTCAAGCCCCATACCAGTCCTGTCGATACGTCACGAATGAAAAACAGGTGCACGACGCGGAAGATCAGCCCACCCACACCAATCGCCAGCCAGATCAGCCCGCATTGACGCAGGAATTCCATGGCAGTTGCGGCCGGTACAAAGTTACCGAACAGCGTGGGGTCGAGGTAAAGCGCCACGGGCGAGAGCGCCCAAATCGTCATGAGTACAACTTTACGCTGCAGGTTGTAGCCAACCTTGATGTCTTCCTTGTGCTCGTGCGTTGCCTGATTGACGTGATCGTAAGTCTTGGGTTCAAAAAAGAAATGCCCGGCTTGACGGCTTGTCATCGCGACGAACCACGCTAGCAAGGCCGCCATCGCAGGATCGGTGAACAACAATGCATAGGCGATCACAAAGCTGGTGGCGCTGATGAAGTGCAGCGACTGGTTGATACGGCTGTGATGGTAATAGCGGTGGTCGTCCATGCGCTGGACGTGCAACTGATGGAAGATCTCTTTCACGTTTTTAGCTCCTGTTCAGTCGTAAAACGAAATTGTTGATCGGCGCACCCAGACACTGCGGCACTGGCTTGCCACTAGACCTTCACTGGCCCTTGACTGGCCCTTAGCTGGCCTTCAGCCGCGTGACGAAATAGTGACGATCCGATGTGACCATAGCGTGACGACCTTGCGACAATATCTTGGCCGCTTGATGACGGCAATGGTCTTAATTTCGTCATCAAATAGTTGCAAAAGGTTTGCATATTGCAATCATGCAAACGAGCCCGGATTTTTCCACCCGAGACATCGTCGTTGACCAGTTGCAAGCGCGTCAGCGGACGATGCGAATCGCGGTTGTCACCGAAACTTACCCGCCCGAGATCAACGGCGTGGCCATGACCATCGCCAGATTCGTTGACGGCCTCAGATCGCGCGGGCATGACCTGCAACTGGTTCGTCCGCGTCAAACTCGCGCCGATCAGGCCGACGGTGAGGAAGTACTCATGCGTGGCCTGCCCATCCCTCGTTATCCGCATCTGAAAATGGGCTTGCCGGCAAAGAATGCCTTGATCAAGCTATGGAGCGTGTGCCGTCCTGACGTCGTCCACATCGTCACCGAAGGTCCGCTCGGCTGGTCTGCGCTGCAGGCGGCGACAAAGCTCAAACTGCCGGTCACCTCAGACTTTCGTACCAACTTTCACGCCTACAGCGGCCACTACGGCATTGGCTGGCTACAAAAGCCGATATTTGCGTACTTGCGCAAGTTTCACAACCGAACTCAGTGCACCATGGTACCCACCACAGCGTTACAACGCGAACTTAAGGAGATGGGCTTTCACAATCTGCGGGTGGTTGCGCGTGGTGTGGACACCGAATTGTTCAACCCCGCCAAACGAAGCGATGAACTGCGCCGTCGCTGGGGCGCCGCGCCCGACACACCGGTCGTGATTTACGTTGGGCGACTCGCATCTGAAAAGAACCTCTCGCTTCTCATCAGCACGTTTGACGCCATGCGTCACGCCAACTCTGCTTGCAAACTGGTGCTGGTTGGTGACGGCCCGCAACGGCGGGAATTGGAAGCGCGGGTGCCGGGTGCCGTGTTCACCGGACTTAAGCGCGATCAGGAATTGGCGGCACACTACGCGTCGGGCGATATCTTCGTGTTTCCGAGCGTCACTGAGACCTTCGGCAATGTCACCACGGAGGCGATGGCTAGCGGTCTGGCGGTGGTGGCATACAACTACGCCGCCGCTTCTCAACTGATCAAGGATGGCGCGAGTGGCCGCACCGTAGCGATGCACGACGCTGATGCGTTTACCAACGCTGGGATAGATTTGGTGCGCGATTGGCCCGTCCATAAACCGCTTGGCGTGGCGGCACGCCGCGTGGCCGAGACACTCGGTTGGGATCGATTGGTTGGTGAGTTGGAAGCCGTGTTCTACGATACTTCGCAAATGAATGCCTATGCAATGCGGCTTGCGCCTGCGTGCGCGGCCAACGCGCACCAGCAACAACCTAATTTGGTGGGTTGAGTACCGTGCTGAGTCACGCGCGCTAAACGGTGTTTGGCGTTACTTCGTCACTCAACTCTCTAAGTAGGGCAGTACTGCTTAGGAACCGGTGCTGCTATCGACGAGTTTGACTGTCCGCACACGTCAGTCGGCATTGGAGAGTTCTTCACGCGCGTCCAGCACCACAAAGAGAAACACGGTGCCACCGTATCGGTCGCCATGGAAGGTTATGGCGGCTACGCCATCCGTAGAATGGGCTGGTGTCATGATCCGTGAGGATGCTAAACGCATGTTGGCATTGCGTGATCGCATTGACGTACTGGATCGCCAGATTGCCAGGGTGGCGGAGCAATCCACCATCGCCGCAAGGCTGCAGTCGATGCCAGGCTTTGGTGTCATCACGGCCAGTGAAGTGGCGAGCGAGATTGGCAACATTACTCGATTCAAAAGCGAAGCATCGCTCGCGGTCTACTTAGGCGTGGCACCGCTGGACAGGAGCTCAGGCAAGCGCACATCGGCCAAACTGCCGAGGCAGGTCAATCCACGCGCACGCAACGCCTTGCTGATCGCTACCATTCAACACATGCGCCAAGTGCCAGAGTCTCGTGCGTTCTACGACCGAAAACGCGAGCAAGGCAAATCACACATGCAAGCAACCCGCGCATTGGCTAGACACTTGGTGCGTGTTATCTTCACCATGATCGAGAACGACCGGGACTATCGAATCAACGCTCAAAAAACTTCAGAAAAAGCTTGAAATTTCTGGAGGGATGTTCGGAGTCAACTGCTTTTGCCTCGCGTCTCGTTCCTCACAGAAAACAATGCGACTCTGACCCCGAGCGTTCGCCGAGCGTTCGATTTTTTGTAGTAGAAACTGGCCGACTGGCGCGCGGTTCGGGGCAGAAATGCTTGGGACGGCAGGCGGTGCTTAGGATCTACGGATTTATCGGCAGTCCACTCCCCATAATTCGGAAGCAGCGGGCAGTTACGTAAACGCGCTACCGAGCGTGGCGTGATCCACGATTCCAGCTTTGGAAGAAATGCGCCTGAAGCGAGATGCGCAGCACCACTTTGCAAACGTCAACGCCATGCCGGCGCAAAGAGCATCCTCACAGCCGTTCGTCAAACACAAAGTCCACTGGGTAGTGGATTATGATTTGCGCTGTGTCGGGATGCTCAGGGTTGAGTAGTACGCAGCTCTCTTGCTGGATCAACGCAGAAGGCACCAGAAGAACGGCGGACGCCATACTCGTTTGCCATGCAGAGCCAATGACCTGCAGGCTCGTCGGCGGCACGCGGCTTTGCCAGTCTCCCGGCAGGCGAGCGGGATCAATCTGTTGCTGCAGCGAATCTGGGATTTCGATTTCGAACATCACATAGCGCAGCCTGCGGCCCGAACCGCTCGTATGCACCAGTGTCTCCATCGCCGCGAGCGCTCTGCTCTGCGCGGCATAAACCATCGGCGTCCCTGCACTGTTCCAGCGGCCCCCGTAAACTCTGGCCCCTTCCCCTGTGAACGCCTCAGCCGCGTGCTTGGCCTTGACCAAGCGGTAGGCGTTCATCAGGAATAGACGCCGTGCTCAATCCGCCCAAGCAGCGTTTCTACTTCCCGTGCGCCGATGTCGGTGGTCGCAATTGTCAGCGGTATGGCGTTGCCCAATGCACGTTGTGGCGACTTTAACCACTCAGTCGCCGCCGCCTGATCTTCGAAGACATCCAGCGCCAGCGCAAACAATCGTGCTGAACGATAAAGGCGGTCGCCGGCCACGGCGGGAAGCCGCGCTGTCGGCGGCGTCAAGCGATTGACAGACCGACGGCTCAAACCAAGCAACGCGCCGAGCTGATCATTATTAATGCCAAGGTTTACTTTGAACGCCCAAGCCGCGCGTGCAGGAATTCCTGCGAGGATTCGCTGGACCCACTCTTGGGTATTGTTGGGAGCGGTCTTCATGGTTTGCAGGCCGCCAAGCGCTTTGAGCACTCCAGTCATCTTTCACCTCGTTATGAGACATATGCCATATGACTATACGCCAATTGGCTCATGCCATCTATTGGAAGTGAAGGTTTGGGCTCGAATGAACTCCGCCCAACTCAAAACAATTCGACTCTGAACCTTGGGTTTGGGGCCTGTTAAGCCCTGTCGCCATGGAGCGTCTACTCGCCGAGGCCATACGTCAACAGCAAGCGGCCTCTCGACTACTGGAAATCGCGGATGAAGTAGCCGCCGCAGGTATTGCGCCAATGTCGATTGAGGAGATCAACGCTGAAGTGAAGACGGCTCATCAGAATTAAATGGTGTATGACCCTCATGTCACTCCCAGCAACTCAAGGCGCTAACGCGCCGCCGCAAGCTCATGGTGGAGGAGCGCACGGAAGTCAGCCTGCGCATGCAAGCTGAACTGCTGGCCCTCGCTCCTAGCCTACTCGCCATCACCGGCCGTGCAGACAACCTCTGGTTTCTCAACTTCCTGACCTGCCGAGCTGACTTACGCAAGCTTGCTGCTGTGCGTCGAGCAACGCTGCTGCAGATCGAGGGCATTGGCGTGAAGTTTGCCGGCGAGATCGCTCGCTGGCAGGAGAGTGCAGGGGTCTACGAGGGGTCAACTTCTTTTGCATCGCGTCTCGCTCGTCACAGAAAACAATGCGACTCTGACCCCGAGCGTTCCAGACCCCGAGCGTTCCACCCTTTTCTCTGCGCCGGGGAATTCAATACGGAGGGGGCGTTGTCAAAGCTAACGTAATAAACAAACCATTGTGTCCGACATGTAGCACCCAACACATTACGATTCCTCGGTCACGCGCCTTTTGTGACCAATGAATCAGCAAGACGGCGAACATAATAGTGCCACCCCAGGCAGCACTCAAAGTAATCAAGATGTCATCGAGATGAGAATGCAATGCGCCGAACAGGACGCCCCCCGCTACCGACACCAACAAGATCCGGCTAGGCGACTGCTTTGCTGTGATATCGGGTTCATACCACGCCCGAGGCACGAACAGCGCCAGAATGATAAAAATCGCAGTCTCCAGCGTCGGGAACAGAACAACTGCCATCAGAAAAAACATCAGCGGCGCTTCGACTGCAATATCCGGCGTCGGATCAAGTAGCGCCCCTAACGCCAACAACACCGCCAATACAGGCAAATCGCGACTGCAATATACGTACACAAGATCGCCAAACGAAAACGGTGCGCTTCGACCTAGAAAGCGGGTCAAGGCGAAATTTGCGGGCGAGTAAAAAGTTGCAGTAGGCATCATTGGCGCAGCGGAATATGATTGCTAAATGAAACTGGCGGAAGTACCTGCGTACCGTGGCAGGCTGTCCAAAACCGACAGTCCGCCACAGTACGTAGGTAGTTAATTTTGGGTCTTCAGGAAGCCGAGCGGACCATCGAGGGTCAGAGTCAACTTCTTTTCCATCGCGTCTCGCTCCTCGCAGAAAACAATGCGATCCTGACCGCTAGTGTTATTCGATGCAAGCCACGCATGGTCTTTAAGGTCGCAATTTGCGATCTTAAAAATTCCACTCAGCAGAACTCAGCGCCGCGCTGCCGCATCAACCACGCCCGCCATTCGCTTGGCCAACATCTCCACCAGCACACGATCTTCCCCCTCCACCATCACCCGAATCAAGGGCTCGGTGCCTGACGCACGCAGCAACACGCGCCCCGTTCCGGCGAGCGCTTGTTCGGCTTCAGTAACAGCAGCGCTCACGGCCGCCGACTTGGCGAAATCAAACTTGGATTCGGTGCGCACGTTGATTAACACCTGCGGGAACATGACAAGATCCGCCACAAACTCCGCGAGGCTCATCTCGTGCGCGGCCAGTGCGGCGAGTACTTGCAGGGCGGAAATCATGCC
>Ga0226658_10001593_pt1 | contig 11368 bp, 22 predicted proteins | sample OliLak19BULKMAT1_FD_169091 | JGI IMG/M metagenome (GOLD analysis project Ga0226658, IMG submission 169091) | Freshwater microbial mat bacterial communities from Lake Vanda, McMurdo Dry Valleys, Antarctica - Oligotrophic Lake LV.19.BULKMAT1 (v2)... | ecosystem: Environmental > Aquatic >... | reverse complement strand
GTGATGTCCTGAAGCTGTTCCCGAAATCCGAAGCACGCATCAACGAGTTTCTCCGTGAAACTTACATGCCGTATGCACAGGGTTTTTCGTGGGAAACTATGGCCAAGGACGCCCAGACGGCGAAACGTAGCCCACAAATCCTAGTCGATTTCCTGAAATCTGCTGGCCCAATAAAGACGGCTGCATACGAAGCTCTGCTGGACGCTAATTCAGGCATAATGGATTACAAGATCCTGGCTGAAGTCATGAAAATGGGTGTTCATATTCAGACTATCGCTACCGTTGAAGACGGATGCCGCAATCTCCCAGATTACCAGCCTACATTTGCAAAAGATGCAGAATGGCTCAACCTGGCAGACGAATATGTGAAATGGTTAGCCAAGCAGATCGATGAGAACACCGACGCCAATGCACCTCCGCAACAAGGCAATAGTGGGTCTCCGGGTGCCCCCGGACAGGGTGGCGGGGATCCTGGAGAGGGTGAGGGAGAGGGTGATGCATTCGACCGTCTAATGGGTGATCTCGAAGAACTCGATGCGCACGACCTTGGCGGTGATGGGTCTGACCCGCAGAAACGCGAAGAAGCAGAACGCCGTATTCGGGACGCGCTCCGCCGCGCCGAAGAAGAAGGCAGACTCATGGAACACCATGCGGGTGTGGGCGCTGGCGACCGAGCTCTGATCGGCGATTCTACTACGCAGTTGAATAGCAAGATCAAAGCGGCGCTGGAAAAAATTCGTATCAAGTTTGTTCGATTGTTCTCCGAGAGCAACATCACTAAGAACACGTTCAACCACATTAATCGGCTGTTTTCTGATCTTTCATACATTCCGGGCAGAATGAAAGAAACCAAGCCGCGTCCGCAAGTCGTTCTGGTCATGGATACTTCTGGTTCTTGCTACAACCCGCAGTTCATGAATCAAATGCTATCGGTTGCCCGCAAATTGCACAAAGAAGACAAGCTCGCGGCCCTCTACTATTGCGATACTGAGCTCCATAAAGCTGAATTTTCGGCTGGCAAAAAAGAAATGAACGTTATTGGCGGTGGCGGTACAGAACTGAGTGTTGGCACTTGTCTTGAAATTCAAGAACGCGAAGGACTGCGCAAAGGCTGGGAATTGGTTTATATCACAGACGAATATTGCAATGGACTCGCAGAAGCTAGACAAGATAATCGTTGGAAAATTCACGTTATCAACATCGATAAATTGCTCGGAAAAGAGCGCGGGTAATTTGTCGGCTGTTGCTTTTAATGTTACTATGAGCTATAGTACAGCAAGTGCCTGCACTAACAATTCATGCACAAGTGGTTCAGATTAATTTTTACAGGAGTTCCCATGCTAGTAGTTCTTTTTGTTTTGGCTCTCGGTGGTGTTGTTACAGGAGCTGCAGTAGCAACTCCAGAAGTGGCTCCAGCAGCTCCTGCGATTCGCCTTGAACTTTGTCCAGTCGTCGCTCCCGCGATGGTTGCGGCAGACGGTTCAGTTCTCGCTGTTAACGGGAACAATATGGGGGTAATCTGTCCTAAGTGGGTGGCACCCGTGAAACCTACTCCCAAAGCGCGTCACGGCACTGCTGGTAGCTCGCTCTAATTAACAACCCGACTCACACCGGGTTTTCCTTTCACATCTTATTGCTAGGCAAGATACATGCAAACACTCCAAGAGTTGCTTGAAGAACACCGTGCTGTAGCGGGTGACAAGTATGCAGCGTGTGGATCACGCTGGCACTGTGTTGCGGATTCAGCCAACAATATCTCATTAGAACGAGATGATGGCGAATGGCAGCTCGTATCAAACAATCTGGCGTACGTTCCGGCCGCCGGTTGGACTCGTCTATATCCGACAAAACCAGTCACCGTGGTTCGGTGGATAAACATCTACGAGGCTAAGACGTCAGAACATATAGCAGGACAGACATTCAATTCGCGCCATCTCGCCAACCAAGGCTGTGTAGGAACGCGCAAAGCTTTAGTCCGGCTCACTGGCGAATACGAAGAAGAGGTGAAAACATGACAAAACGTAACTTCACGATTGTCGTCCCCGAGAAGCCGCGCGAAAAGAAGATGGTAACGAAGACCGTGACGGGTTGGGCTAGCGTATTCGAAGACGGCTCCGTGTCAGTTTGGGCTAAGAAAAATAATGCGGATTGCTACCTAGCCGGACGCATCGCGTGCGTAAAGTTGACTGGCGAATATGAAGTAGAGGAAGATGCATGAAACGGCTTTCAACAGTCATTTATTTGTGTACAGGGTTTCTAGCCTGGCCAATCGTCACAGAATTTAATACAATCTCTTACCAATATTTCGACGTGTCAAGTGAACTATTTTCAATCGGTGAATTTGGGTTTTCCTACGGATTGACTGGTAGGTGTACCAATAATAAGATGTCATTTAAATACGAAGGCCAGGGTGATGTCACAGTGCGACAGTATTTCGCTTGTAACAGGCTTAATATCGCAATTTCCGACTTGGTTTATCCATCAAAAGAAGCGCCAGAATGAAAAACAGTTTCGGACAAATGGCACTCGGCGTTGCTATCTTTGTGTTAGCGCAGCTGAGTCTATATATCGCTATTAAACATCGCATCCTACCCGCCGGAGCAGAAATGCCTACCAGTTATCGAGACCCATGCGGGCGGAAAAAACCGAGCACCCCTGTGTTCAACCCAGAGCGCTTTCGCAGATGTTCAGACTTCTATACCGATAAACTCGGGGTCGCCGAACAGACCACCGCCGATGGTAGTGGCAATCTATTAGACGAAGGCAAGATTTTTACAGTCAGTGGGTGGCGTCTCAGTTGCGTGAGCAAAGCGGCTGGCGGGCACGACCCAGAAGTTCTGAACGACGCTCTCGCTTGCGCAGAAAATGTCTACCCTGGAGCAGAATTAGAAAAAGCGGTAGAAGCAGCCAATGCTAAAAGACGGGAAAATCGAAAATGAAGTTCGAAGAACAGATGCGCGACTTAGCTGAAAATGCGCAAGGCTTTCCATGGAAAGCTCGATACAACGAAGTGCTGTTTCTTTACGACGTCTCTAGAAAAGGTTCGTGGGATTATATTTGCCGGGATGTGATTGGAGACGAAAACGACAACGATACAGCCAAACACATCGCTTTCAACGACCCTGCCACCGCACTTTTAGTGGCAGATGTTATTGCGCAGGCCCGCGAGAGAGTCGAAATGGATTTAGAAGATGATTTACCATGCTGGTCACATCTGCAAGGTGCCATCGACGCACTAGATGAACACTACGCGAAAGGTAAGCCATGAGCCGCGACAGCAAAGTTATCCGTGGGAATGGCGTCTCGGGTCTACCTGACGCCGCTAGGCAGGCGTGGATCGACAAACACTCCGAAACGGACGAATGTACCCGTTTGCGCCGTGAGATTGACTGGTTGCGCAGCGAACCGAAGAACCTTGAGGGGTGGTTCGTCGAAGGCGAGGACGAAATCATTGATTATGCCGCACACCCTGACCCACGATCGATCACTTGCGCAGAGTGGTCAGCTATTGCAAGCCGTGACATTATTAAACTGAGGCGCCACCTCGACAGCAACCCGCCTGAAGGCTGGAAACCGCGAAAGTGAGAATGCATGAGCTTTGGCGATAGAAATAGAGAAGCCTGATATGTACCATTCTTACATCGGGGCAGACGACAGTGATGATTACAGCTCGGCTGATTATCAAAAACGCAAAGAAGAACGCGAAGAAAAAATTCGTGAAGAAAAAGAAAAAGACAAATTGTCCTATGAGCTGATGCTTCGTGGCATCAATCTCAGAAAACTTACGAATACAGAAATTTTGACCAAAAGAGATCTTTACGACAACATGCTCTTGAGGAAGAAATGACCTTCAACCCGTCGAATGGCTCGAGTGAATTTTCTAGATATTGCATCATCCCACAGTTCTCGAAGATAGTTTCACGGAAATTTGTAGATCTGACTTATAAAACAGCCAGCATCCCTGTTATTTCTGCCAATATGACGTCTATTACGGGCTCTGAGATGGCGCTAGCCATGGTGCGGCATGGTGGCATTGCCTGTTTGCCAAGGTTTGCAGAGACCCCACAAACAGTTAATCTGATAAAGTCTCTTAACAGCGTTAACGTGTGGGCCAGTGTTGGAGTCACTTCCGAGGAAATTGAACGTGCTCGAGTGCTCATATACGAATGCGATGTTTCTAAAATCGTAATCGACGTGGCACACGGTGCTACTGAGCACACTCTGAACGCTGCCATCGCAATTAGGAACATAGTTTCGAATGCAAAGAAAAAGACACAAATTTGCATTGGAAATTTTGCGAATCCCGACTCTATGAAGCCTTTCTTAGAAAACCGGTTCGATTCGTTCAAACTAGGCGTTGGTCCGGGCGCAGTGTGTGAAACGCGTCTAAAGACCGGCGTTGGGATGCCGCAAATCTTGCTAGTGAAATGGACTCGAGATTTAGTGGGTAAGGATGCTGAATTGATTTCTGATGGCGGTCATCAGTCGCCTGGTGACATCGCTAAATCACTAGCAGCGGGTGCAAATCTCGTAATGATTGGCTCTATGCTAGCGGCAACGACAGAAGCCGCAGGCAAAGGGACCTATTATGGGTCTGCTTCACAACGTTCTTACGAAGAACAAGGAAAGCTTGATTCTTATCGCACCACAGAAGGCATCTCCAAAGACGTTCAAGTATTGCAGACAGTAGAATCCTTGATGCAGGATATCGGTGGCGGTCTACGTTCGTCTTTTTCATACGTTGGAGCAAGTTGCCAAGATGAATTTCATGAAAAAGCTGTTATGTTAGACACGTTTTTAGGCAAAACCTTGTAACTCAATTGAACTGGCGTTTGTTAAAATATAACAAATAAGGAGTTTACATGTCTGTTTTGCAAAAAACTATTGATTATGTTAAAGCGAAATACGAAGTAGATTTGACCACTTTAGCCCCAGATTATCGTCTTTCTGATGGAAACCAAAAACTGCAACAAAGTGGGATTGAAAGTTTCAATCTTATTCCTATCGTGCACTGCCCGCTAGCGGGGGCCTGCAAAGCATTCTGCTATGCGACTGTCGGCAACCAGGCATTCAAGAACGGGCAACTCCGTAGAGCCCGTGCCTTTTTGGCGACTTTAGAATCTGATTTTGTCGACAAAATGACCGCGCAGATCATTAAGAAGACTAAGTTAAAAGCTGTGCGTATACACGATAGCGGTGATTTCTATGACTCTAAGTATTTGCTGAAATGGGCCGCCATCGCAGCGAAAGTACCAGATCAACGTTTCTATGCATACACAAAAATGATCCCATTAATCCAACAAGCCCACGACGCAGGTTTAATCCCAAGCAACCTGAGGCTTATACAGTCCATTGGCGGAATTGCAGATTCGCGTATACGTGAAGATCTTCCCCACGCTAAAATCTTTAAAACTCTTGAAGACTTGCAGAACGCAGGATACGAGGACGCCTCAGAAGTGGATGACCCGGCAGCTTTTAGTGATACGAAGAAAGTAGGATTAGTAATCCACGGTATTCGCAAGAATTCTTTCACAGCAACAGTCTAACAACACAAAGGGAATCAACATGGAAATCGTATCTCACGAAATGGCTCTTAAGATCGTCGAAATGCTAGAAAAAGGGACAGCAGGCGTCACTAGCAGCATGACTGACTTGGTCAATGAATTCATCACATTTATGATCTTCGTAGAAGCTATGAATGCCAGCAAATTCTTGCTAGTGGTATTGTTCGCTTTCCTAGTTCGAAAAGCTTGGAAGCTATTCGAATCTAGCCAAGCAAAACAGAGTGCCAAGGACTTCGTGCGCGGCTCGGGAATCGTTGTGAACGTTACGATTTTGTCTGTCGGATTCTTGATGTCGTTCAACTCGTTTATATCTCTCGGAAAAGTGTTGCTCGCGCCCAAAGTCTATCTGATTGAACTAGCCTTCGATAAGGCACGTGAATTCAAGGGTGTTGATTCAAAGATTGTTGATCCCAAAGTTCTCAAGCCTTAAGCAACACTATCTAGGTTCAACGATTCAACTAAAAATGGGAGCAAGTGATGTTGTGGTTAGGTCTAATAGCGCTGCTCATAGGATTGATGTGGCTTTCAGTAGGTACTCTGGTGCCGTTTCATGGCGAACAAACAGATGAAGACTTTCGGGGCTTAGACGGTATGCTCCATTTTTTCGCGTTTTGGATTTCTTTTTCAATGTTCGTGACACTCGGCTTGGTTATCAACGCAGTAAAAACCTCAGAACCAATTAATCTTTGGTGGTTCACCGCTCCATGTGTTCACATTGCTGTAACTTTGCTGATTCACTTATGCATGTTCCAGAAAAAGCTTGGATTACAACTGTCATTTTTTAACTTGATAACTTGGTTTGGCCGTGTAACTAGAGATGAGCGCAAATGCTGATTATGTTCTTAGTATTAATGATCGGTTTCGTGTCGGTGCTTCTCATCGGTGCCATATCCGGGCTCCCACAAGGCGAGCGCACCGCGTTGTGTGAATCCTATTCTAGAAAGTGCTCTAAGATAAAGTCTGTATTCGTTAGGCTTATTGCTTCGGTAGGCCGCTTCACAAGAACAGGTGATAAATGATTCCCACAGATGTTTTGACCGTGCAGCAATTGATTGAAGCGTTGCAAGCGATTGAAGACAAATCAGCTCTCGTGTATTGTCGCTCAGAGAGCAATGAGGGCCTCCACTGTGATGAATACAAGACTGTGTCTTACGCCAGTGAAATGAAAATTGCATATGTCGATCCACGCTGGAACACTTCGGCGGTAGTTAATACAGACGTTGAATTTAACAAACGCACGATTCTAACAATGTGGGGGGCGACTCCAGAGCTTTTTATAGAAAAACTTAAAACCACGCCATCATACGTGATGGAAAACAACAAAGATCCAAATTATTTCAAAAAACAAGCCATGCGCTGGACCGCAGAAATGCATTTGCTAGAAGCTTACGAAACAAGATCGAAAGTTAACTGCATCGTTTTGATTTAAGACTCAGTTTACTCAACAGAGCCGCAATTATGTACTGTAATTGTAGGCAGCTTTGCATAAGAGGTTTATATGAAATCTTATTCACAACTTATCGTTTCGGATTCCAATGGGCTTACCGTATCGCAATTGATAGAAGCTCTGAAGCAAATGCCGTCAACCGCGTTAATCTGCACTGATAGCGGTGCGATTGCTTGCAAAGTTTCGAAAACTTTTGTCGAAAACCATGGTGATCTTCAGACATTTATCGAAATCTACACGGAGAAATTATGAAATATATAGTTTATTTTTTTATAGGTTTTGTGGGAGCGGAAGTCGCCTGGGACCATGCAGTTAAATATGCAGATCGACATGTCAAAGACGTCCCTGTAGCAGTCGCCCAAGAAGTTTTCAAAGTAGGAGACATTCTTTGTATGCCTATCGAACAAGAATCGTGGGAGGGCGGACGATGGTTCAAATATAAGATTCTGGAAGTTGGCAAGAATAACTACCGGGTCCAAACCGCGTCTAATGATTTCCCAATTTTTACTTCCAATTCCTCCTTCGAATCTCTTTCTTTCATAACAGCATCTCGTTACTCAAAATGTGACTAACATAAGGATTCACAAATGAAAAATTTCGTTCTTATCGCTCTACTTGGAATTTCAGCAGGATGTACACAGATCCAAACAGGCCAAGTGGGCATTGAAAAGAATTGGGGTGAAGTCAAGCCTAATGCGCTTCAACCAGGGCTCCATTTCTACAATGTGTTTTCCACCAGCGTTGAACACTTCAATGTGCGCGAAGAAAAGATTGAAGGCGAAACTGCTTGCTATACGAAAGACACGCAGACAGCTACGGTGAAATTTTCAGCTACGCTGTTCATTGATAAGGCCAAGGCAGTCGAAATCTACTCCACCCTAGGCCCTGATTGGACCGATAAGCTGGTTACACCAATCGTCCTAGGCCATATTAAAGACACAACAGGCCGATACAACGCAGATGAGCTTATCGCCAAGCGTGAAAGCGTTAAAGCGGCAGTGTTGAAAGATCTACAAGAAAAATTGTCGCCCAGAGGCGTGACGGTCACTAACATTGAATTCGTTAATATCGATTTCGATGATGCATATGAAAAAGCCGTAGAAGCTAAAGTTGTCGCTATTCAGCGTGCTTCAGAAGCTAAAAACAAGACAGTAGAAGTCGAAGAACAAGCCAAGCAGCGTGTTATTGCAGCAGAAGCAGAAGCTCAGGCAATCAAGATCCAGAGTACAGCCCTGTCTGGAAATTCGTCATTGATCAATCTTGAAGCAGTCAAGAAATGGAACGGTGTTCTGCCTACCAATATGTTCGGCAACAGCATGCCATTCGTAACTCTTCCACAGAAGTAAAACATGTTTAATGCAGATGGCTCTATACAAGAAATCGCAATCGTAAAAAATTATGAATTAAGTGTATCAGCGCATATCACTTTCGGCTTGTCTGTAGACATCTGGAAACATACCGAATTCAATGGAAAAGATGTTTCGTATTTCTGGTCACACCACATTAGCAGTTGGCAAGCATTTGAGATGTTTTACACTGAAAGCGACGAAATCTTTTCAACAACAGAATCTTGTCTTATTGATTTGCTGGCAAATGCAAGACGTCAAGAAATTAAAGATGTGATTTTTAATGTATTCAGTAGTCTAGAGTTTGTCGATGAATATCTAGAAGAAATCGCACAATATGAAAGAGACTTGATATGAGTTCATTCGAATGCTTAGTGGTTAAAGTAGTCGTGGAAAAACACCCAGATCCAGAAGTCACAAAGATTGAATTAGTCAAAATAGGCGGGTACGTCAGTATTGCGCCAATCGGCGTTTTCAAGACTAACGACTTAGCTGTTTATATTCCAGAAGCTTCGATTGTGCCAGAAAACATCTTGATTGAATTAAATCTAGTCGGCCGTCTGCATGGTTCTGACAAAAATCGCGTAAAAGCGATAAAGCTTAGAGGCGTAGTTTCGCAGGGGCTGGTCCTACAGTCTAAAGAAGGCTGGGTAGAAGGTCAAGACGTGTCGGACCTTCTAGGTATCACTAAGTATGAGCCTCCTATCCCCGTAGCTATGGCGGGTGAAGTGTTTAATTCCGGCCTGCCGACGAAGTTTGATTTAGAAAATTACAAGAAATTCCCGGATACTTTTGCTGAAACAGACACCGTGTTTTTTACCGAAAAACTCCATGGAACGTGCACGATTATTGGCTTCGTTTCAGACAAATACAAATCTTCAGAGACGTTTGACGAAAAAGTCTTGATTGGCAGCAAGGGTCTGTCCAAGCAAGGGCTGTTCTTCAAAGACAACGAGCGTAACCAGGGCAATCTGTACGTTAGAACGGCTAAGAAATACGATTTGATCAACAAGATCAAGCAGCTCTCAGCAAATCCTATGTTCGCTACGGCGGACGCTTTCTACCTGCTGGGCGAGACTTTCGGTAAAGGAGTGCAGGATCTGAATTATGGTTTCGCCGAACCTGAATTCAGGGCGTTTGGCTTGATGATTGGAAATACGCTAATAGATTACGTTGATTTCTTCGAACTATGCAAAGAATTCGATATCCCTACTGTCCCAATCCTGTACCACGGGCCGTTTTCGACGTCAGAGCTAGAAAAACACACTAATGGCAAGGACACTTTTTCCAATTCACACACACGCGAGGGTGTAGTCGTAGTGGATGCGGCTGAAACATTAGGTTTTGGCGTTCGCATGGTGAAATCAATTTCGGACGCCTATTTGTTCCGAGGCGGAAATGCGACGGAATTAACATGAATCCAGAAACCGCGATGCGGGCACTTGTAGACGCGTTTTTCCACGACCGCCCGCATTTAATCGCAATCTGGTGGTCTACCGAAAACCCGATGCTTGGTGGCATTCGCCCAGACGATATGCTCAAGATACCGGGAAGAGCAGAAAAAATGTTGAAAATATTCAAGAATATGCAAGAAGGGAATATGCCGTGAGAGTACAGAATCTAGCCCAGCAATATACCTCCGCAAAAATTGCTCTGGAGAACCTACAAGACGATATAGATACAGTCCTGGGAAGCGTCGGAATGCCAGGCATGGAATGGCATACAGACTCTTACGATATGTCGATAGAATTCACTGATGTAGTGCAAGACTGGGTACTTTCGCCCGCACAAGAAGCCGCGATACAAGGTCTGGGATTCCTGAACTGTTGGCTCAATTACCCACCACGATTTCCAAACGAAAAAAACGACAAGCATTATTGGTGGCTATCCGAGTGAGCCCGCAGGCAAGATCAACGGTAACGGACCAGCCGGAGTAGGAGTCGAATCGAGTCCTATGACACTAGCTTTCACCGCCTTGAAAGCTTCGTAGAGAGCTTTAGGCAAAACGGCCTCTTTAGCCTCTGGGACGAACGCTGCTGCAATAAGCTGGGCTAGTAGGGCCGCCTGTGCCGCGACAATCGTAGGGGGTAATAGAAGCGTTACTGGCGGTGCTGAAAAGGTGGTTACGGGTGCCGGTGCGCCAATGCTGGAACCGCTAGCCACGACCATCGTAGACGCCGTCATTGCACTAGCCCACGCTACAGAAATAGCTGTCTGCGGTACTGGTGTTGGAGCGAACACGATAGGTGTTAGTAGCGCTTCAAAGATAGCTTTCTGAAACGTGAAAGTAGATGGCGGTGAAATCTCTGTGATTTGCAATTTGCCGGTAACTAGAGAATCAACATAATCTGCAAGATTCTTTGCCCAGCTAGCGTCCCCGGTCTTAGGCAAATCAGCAAATTTATCTTTCCAAACGTCGACTGGATCAAGCATTATTCTGTCCTCGTTGTAGTTTCGACTCTAATGACGATTCCACCAAGGAAATCAATCGGTATGGCGGGCAGTTCTGGCAAAGATGGCAAACTGATCGTTGGCAAGCTGAATCCCAAAGGCGGTATAGGCAATGAAAATGAAGGCAATGGCGGTATTGGAGGAAGTTTCAAACCTATGTCAATAGAAGGCAACTCCAAAGTCGGTATCGCAGGGACTGCTGGCAGTGCCGGAATCTGCAAAGACGGAATGCTGAAGCCTAGCGGCGGTATAGGTAGTGCAAACGAAGGTAAAGGCGGTATTGGAGGCAGTTTCAGGCCGATATCGATTGACGGCAAATCCAACGTTGGTATTGCAGGCAAAGATGGTAATGCTGGTAGAGTGAGCGATGGGATTGCAAACCCAAGAGGCGGAATCGGCAACTCCGGGATGATCTGAGAATACTCCCGCTTGAACACCACATTATTTTTTATGTCGTAGCCAGTCGAAGTTACTATGATTTTCGGCATTACGCTTTCAACTTCACAGACTGGGATAAGAGTGTGGGGGGTGGGGGGACCACGGGAGGGCTCACCGGGGGG
>Ga0226658_10001589_pt1 | contig 11391 bp, 10 predicted proteins | sample OliLak19BULKMAT1_FD_169091 | JGI IMG/M metagenome (GOLD analysis project Ga0226658, IMG submission 169091) | Freshwater microbial mat bacterial communities from Lake Vanda, McMurdo Dry Valleys, Antarctica - Oligotrophic Lake LV.19.BULKMAT1 (v2)... | ecosystem: Environmental > Aquatic >... | reverse complement strand
GGGATCTCTGGCAGGCCAAGCACGGCGACGCGGCCGGAGAGATCGCCAAGGTCAAGTCGTTGAAGAAGCAGCTGGCCTAGCACCGCAGCCGCACGATCGCGGCGCCGCGGGTTTCGGTGGTGGGCGGGTCCTCCCCGCGCGCGCGGGGAACACGCGGATGGCCAAGATCCTGGATACCGTGCTGCAGGTTCCTCCCCGCGCGCGCGGGGAACACGTCCCCCCGTCGGCGGACATCTCCAGATAGAACGGTTCATCCCCGCGCGCGCGGGGAACACGACTGCAACTGCGCGAACAGGGTCTGGATGTTCGGTTCATCCCCGCGCGCGCGGGGAACACTCCTCTACCGCCTCGATGTCCCCGATGTGGCGCGGTTCATCCCCGCGCGCGCGGGGAACACTGGAGCCGCTGGGGTACCTGCCACCGGCGGAGTACGAGGAGCAGTTTCACCAGTCCCAACTGGCTCACAGCGGAGCCGGCGGACTCACCTAACCGAGCCTCCGGAAAACCCGGGGCGATTCAGAACGAGCTTCAATGGAGCCGCGCTCACGTCAGCGCGGATACGAGATATCCCGCGACGAGTCCAGTGCTCCACCGCCCGCTTCAATGGAGCCGCGCTCACGTGAGCGCGGATACCAGAAAGAGGGCGGGAAGCCCGACGAACCGATCAAGGAGCTTCAATGGAGCCGCGCTCACGTGAGCGCGGATACCCGATAGGGAGGGGACATGCGCCGCTACGAGTTAATGCTTCAATGGAGCCGCGCTCACGTGAGCGCGGATACAACACCGTGCTCGGCTACTTCAAGGCGGCGCTGAGGCTTCAATGGAGCCGCGCTCACGTGAGCGCGGATACCTGGGCAAAACTGCACACCGACATGCTCGGCGACCCGCTTCAATGGAGCCGCGCTCACGTGAGCGCGGATACCTGCCGTGATTTCCTGACCAAGCCCGCCGGCGACTGGCTTCAATGGAGCCGCGCTCACGTGAGCGCGGATACTCAGATGGACCTCGCCCAGCGGATCGATGTCATCGAGCTTCAATGGAGCCGCGCTCACGTGAGCGCGGATACGTGATCCGCGTCAGGCGCTTCGTGTGTTCACCGTCTAGCTTCAATGGAGCCGCGCTCACGTGAGCGCGGATACGGTGGAGGCGGCGGTGCTCGCGCTGGCGGACCTGATGCTTCAATGGAGCCGCGCTCACGTGAGCGCGGATACGGCGGGCGCCGAAGAGCTGCGCAACCTGTTCCGCTTGCTTCAATGGAGCCGCGCTCACGTGAGCGCGGATACCGGCCCAGCGCGCGGCATCGCCCCTGACGATCGTGACGCTTCAATGGAGCCGCGCTCACGTGAGCGCGGATACGCCGAAGGTGCCGTCTCGCGGGAATGGATCGATGAGGCTTCAATGGAGCCGCGCTCACGTGAGCGCGGATACGTGAACCCGGTCCCGGCAGTGAAGGTGGCCGATCCGCTTCAATGGAGCCGCGCTCACGTGAGCGCGGATACGCGCCCACCCGATCTGCGATGCGGCGGCTGTGAATGGCTTCAATGGAGCCGCGCTCACGTGAGCGCGGATACGGTGATAGCAATGCGGTGGGATATCTATCGGTCGCAACGGCTTCAATGGAGCCGCGCTCACGTGAGCGCGGATACTGCAGCTGGGCGTGCTGGCCCTCGGCCCGAGCGATGCGCTTCAATGGAGCCGCGCTCACGTGAGCGCGGATACCGGACTCGTCCACGCACCGTTCCCGGAAGGCGGCGGCGCTTCAATGGAGCCGCGCTCACGTGAGCGCGGATACGACCTCTCCGACCCGCCCATCGGCCCGGTTCATGCCGCTTCAATGGAGCCGCGCTCACGTGAGCGCGGATACTTGCGCGACTACGGGCACCCGGGCCAGCTTGGGCTTGAGAGCTTCAATGGAGCCGCGCTCACGTGAGCGCGGATACAAACCCGCCGCGCTGTCGCCAACTGGGGGCGGGATAAGCTTCAATGGAGCCGCGCTCACGTGAGCGCGGATACTACCCCCTGTCTGAGTACACTGCCACCCAGGAGGGCTGCTTCAATGGAGCCGCGCTCACGTGAGCGCGGATACTGTCCATGACAGGCAGCAACAAGGCGGACAGACGAGCAGCTTCAATGGAGCCGCGCTCACGTGAGCGCGGATACCGCCCGGGCCATAACTGGCGATGCCAGAAGCACTTCCAGGATGGCATGCGAGCGGGGGCTAAACATCGACTGCGAAATCATGCCTGCCAAGCCCATTCCTTTCTCAACTCATAATGGATTCACGGGTTATCTCACGCGAGCGCCCAGGCGAGCCCGCTCACCACTACCCTGCTCGCCTCAGACGATGACCGCGGTTTCCGCTTGAGGAGCGGGAAGTGGCTCTCCAAGATACTCGAAGGCGACCGCGGCGCGACCCTCTGTCGGCCCAATGTCCACGATCATGACCCGGTCCTCGGCATGATGAATGATCCCACCCAGGCATTCTCGCATTTTCATTTTCTCGACATCGGATAGACTGCAGAGGAAGACCGAGTACTGCACCGGGTCACCAAAGCCGTGCAGTTTCTTGAATACCTGCCGGAGCCGCTTCGGATCGCTGACGTCGTAGGCGACAAGATAGCGGTGGCGCATACTCGTCAGCGGGTGGTGAAGGGACGGTAGGCCGGGATTTCCCCGAGAACGACCGCCCGCAGCACCCGAGCCTGCAGTTCGATGATCCGCCGATAGCTGACCGTGTAACCGAACATCGGGTGGGTCACCATCTGGTTCAGCCGGCGCTCGAATCCCTCCAGCACAGTCTTTCTCCCGCGCGGGGTCAGCATCACACCGCGCGCCCGCTTGAGGAAATCCTGGGGACGGAGTTCACCCTGATTGAAGAGCGTGAGGCAGACGGAATCCGCGATCAGTGCCCGGAACTCTTCGCAGAGATCCAGCGCCAGCGCCGGCCGGCCGTACTTCGGCGCGTGATAGACACCTCGAAAGACTTCGAAACCGACCGACTGCGCGGCGACCAGGCACTCCTTGATCAGCACCGAATACAGGAAGGAGAGGACCGCATTGACCTCATCCCTCGGCGGCCGGCGATTGCGGCCCTGCTCACGAAAGACATTGCCTGCCCATTCGCCGGCACCCCGGAACAGCCGAGGCAGCGCCCCGAAATAGAGCTGCGCGCCCATACCCTCAATACCGAGCAGCGTCGCCACATCCGTCGTGTGCCGAGCCTGCCTGGCATGCAGCGCCAAGCGGCCGAGCAGCCTGATGTCCCGCTCCGGCAGGTTACGGCGGAGGAGGGTTCGCTGATTCAGAATCTTGCCCGACACGAGCGCCCGGGCGACCGCCAGCGCGGCACCATTCTCAATCATCCGGTGCTGGGCGATACGCACCTCAATATTTTTGTGAGGCAGCCCGCTGGTCATGCCGTAGAACCAGCCCCCGAGACTGAGGTAGATGATCGGGATCTCCCGGTTGAGCAACTCACGGAGCGCCTGGGTCGTGATCTGAACGTGGCCGAAGATGGCGACCTGCGAGAGTTCCATCAGGCGGACCTCCCGGACCGTCGATTTCTTCGTGGAGACCACGATCCTTTCATCCCGCTTGCCGATTGTCGTACCCTGCTCCTGCACGTACAGCGGTACCCGATCGTCCCGCCCGGGTACGAGGCGTCGTGGCTCCTGCTCCGGTTTCGGGTGGCGCAACTGGTTGATCTCGTCAGGCAGGCAGATGCCGGCGAGAGAGCAGCGGACGCACTTCGGGCTATCCTGAAGCGGCGGGGGGAGCCTCCCCTCCGCCGCCAGCCCACGGAGCCCGGTGACGGCGTCGCGCGTGAGCTGTTCGAGTTCCGCGTCGAAAGGAACCTCTACGCGGGTTTTCGACTCCGCGAAGTACAGTACTCCCCCATCACATTCGTAGCCGTTGTCACGCAGAATCAGCCCCTGCACACAGAGCTGCACCCGCTCCGGGTCGAAGGCACGGGCCGGGATGTCCGGCACGGAGCCTCGCTTGTAGTCCACCGGAGTGGCGCGGCGACCGTCCACCTCAAGCAGGTCCAGCCGGGCAATGCAGCCGAGGCTGGGGGACGAGAGCGTCACGGAGCGGGCAACAAGGCTGCGAGCTTCCGTATCCTCAGCCTCCGGTATCTCGGTGGCAGCCTCAACGTCCACTCGGCGGTGGGTCCACCGCCCGGAGACCGTGTCCGCATTGTCGTCCCACTCGCCCTGGACCCACTCGAGGTAGGCTAGGCGGGGACAGTAGACGTACTCGTTGACCATGCGCGCGGGCACCAGATCGGGAGTCTCGCTCATGGGGAAACTATTGCGGAGTGGTGTGACATCGCGTATGGTATATATCACTGATATATCTCAACGGAGATCTCCGATGCCCAAGGCACCAGAGGACCGCGAGCGCAGGAGTTCTGGCCGAGCCCGGCTGTTCTGGAATGGGCGCTCGCAGGCGGTCCGCCTCCCGCAGGAATTCCGGTTCGAGGGAGATGAGGTACTGATCCGGCGGGAGGGAGCGCGGGTGATTCTTGAGCCGGTGGCGGAGCGAGGGTGGCCCGAGGGCTACTGGGAGGTGCTGAAGACCGGCGCGCCGCTGTTCGAGGACTTTTCACTGCCCCTGCCGCTGACACCGGGCGGGACCGATGTGGATCTGGATCGCCGGTGACTCATCTGCTGGATACCAGCGTGTGCGTCGAGGTGCTGCGCGGAAATCCACGCGTCACCGCGCGCCTCTCGGCGCTTCGGGCCACCGACGTAGCGGTGTCCGCGATGACACTCGCCGAACTGTGGCATGGCGTCCGAAAGAGCCAACGGGCCGACGCCATGCGTGAGGTGGTGGACCGGTTCCTGGCACCGCTCAACGTGGTGCCCTTCGAGCGGGCGGCGGCCGAAGCCCATGCGGCGTCCCGGTACGCGCTGGAAGGCAAGGGTCATCCTATCGGCGAACGGGATCTGATCATCGCCGCGACAGCCCTGGCGCATGGCCTGACGGTCGTGACCGGGAATCTTCGCGAGTTCACCCGGGTGCCCGGGCTTCGAGTGGAGGAGTGGGGACGGGGGTAGGGGGATGGAGAAGGGCGCAGAATGCCGGAGGGCCTCAGGACCCCAACGCCGCGAACAGTCCAACACCATGGAAACGGCCCGCACCAAGGCATATCGGACCAGGCACTCTCACGGGAGCATTGCGCGCATCCCGCCAGGTGAGCATGACGTGATAGCGGGCGAACTGCCTCAAATGACCGGGCACCCCGTAACGATCGGCCAGGTCGGTACCGGACCAGAAGCCGACCTTGCGCCACTGGAGTTCCGCCTGACTCGACAGCACCCGAGAGAAACCGGCCTGAGTAATCGCCTTCCGGAGCAGTCCATCCACGCGAGCATGGAGTTGATCCAGCAGTCCCCTCTGTTCCTCCGCGCTGACGCCGCGGCTTAGCCGCCGCCGATAGTGTCTGGGGTCGTCATAACCGGGGAGGACCACCGGCGTGACGGTCGCCCATGATGCAGCAGCCTCGGTGTAGCAACGGATGGTCCTGTCGTCCGCGGATATTGGAGATAGAAGCGCGACGGGTTGATTCGTGTTCTCGTCAATCAGCTCCTGGCCTGCCAACGCACGCCTGGCCCAGGCGATCTCGGGTTCGCAGTCGCCGGCGAAGGCGGCAAGAATTCCCCGCCGGATACTGCCAACCACCCGGGTGGTGCCCCACCCCCGCCCCTCAAGGCTGGGCAGAGGCAAATAGGCGAATCTTTTCGGCCCAACCGCGACGTGGCGAGTATCGTCTTTCGATTCACCATGACCGAGGACGAAAGAGTTGATCCGCTCGTCGGGCCAGCCAACCCGCGCAGCGGTGCGCCGGGCCACATGCCGCATCATGCCTGCGACGGTAAGTGCTCGCCGGACGACATCGAACGGACGGAAACCACTGGCATCGAGCTTCAGCAAGGAAAAGGCGGCGACCGGGCGGCTTGGCGGGTCGGTCGCGCGCCGGTACTCCACGCTATCGTACATGGTCAGCGGCGGCGGGGCGGTGAACGTCCAGCCATCCGGGCTCAGACGGTCGAGAAACCGGGCATGCCGGTGAATCAAGGCTTCGAGCGTGCCTTCCTTCGGCACGCGTAATCCATCAGTCGTTGTTCCGCCAAGCGGCAGCCAGCGCTCCCCTGACAGACTATCCAACTGCTCGTCGGACATGATTGCGCCATGCCCCACGACCATGTCTGCGCCCCAGCCCAGGGCAATGACGCTGCGTGCGATGTCGGAGAGCGTGGCAAGATGGCCCCGAACTTCGTCTGTGAGCGGGTCCGGCAGGGACCAGAGGTAGTGGACGGCGTCGCCATCGCGCAGGAGTGTAGGGCGGACGGTCTTCATCGTTCGGTGCGTCGCCGGATTGGCATCGCCGACATTGGAGTAGTTGCCGCGGCACCACGCCCGCGCGACGACGTCCATCGCGTTGTTGGGCACCGAGAGGCAATAGCCTGTTGAAGCCCTGACGCCGACTGGGGCGACCATCGTCGGCACGCGCTGCTGCTCCAGCCACTCCAGAGCAGATTTCAGCGACTCCAGGCGTTGCTGCCCCGCCGCCGCCGCGACCAGCGCCTGGAACACCCGCAGCGGCGACGGCGGCCACTCCGGTTCACCACCGTCCCGCCGGCCGTGGAACAGCGGATCGAGGAAGCGCATCGAGAGATCAAATTGCAAAGGCATCTTGTTCTCCGGTCACTCGGCCTTCTTGGCGTCGGCCCCGGCCCGTTTCTTCTTCTTGTCCTTGGCGTCCGCGACGTCCTTCCTCGCCGATTCCTTGTCGAACTCAACCTCACGATCCTCCCCGATGCCAAATGCCTCGGTAGCGGCCTTGGCGTAGGCGAGCGCGTCCGGATGCGTCAGGGCAGCGTCTTCACGCCGGCCATCACCGTAGACCGCCTTGAACTCACGCGGCTTTTCGGGATCGAGCACGAGATTGCAGCCCTGCCTAAGGTAGCCGGATGGTGCGTGAGTGAACGCGGTCAGGGCAAGACCGAGGACGTAGCGACGCAGAACCATGGTCTTCTGCTCGTCGCTGCCCGCAGCGAGCAAGCGTAACGCGGCGAGGTGGAGTGTAGAGTCGCGGCGGATGCCACCCGCGGCGATGACGCCGCCATGGGTGGCAGAGCCTTGTACGTCATGAAGAAACCCCCTCTGTGAAAGCGGGTTTTTCGTCTTCACCTTACCCTCAGTGGTCCTGAGGCCCTCGGGCTCCTCGAGCAACCCTTCATCCACATAGTCGACGGCCGGCACGTACGCTGCCGAGCGCGTCAGTTGACGAACATCGAGCGCCCGAATCGTCGAGGCGATTAATCGCGGCAGCTTGGCCTGTGTGTCACGGGAGTCCCACGCGCCGAAGACGAGCGATGTCGGCGCGATCTTCGCCAGCGGCTCGGCGTCACCGTTCAACACCGCCTTAAACGCCTCCTGGAGTTTCTGCTGCAGCGCCGAGCAGCGGACGATGGCGTCGCCGGCGCGGTGTCCCGCATCGAGCAGATTCACGCGCTTGTCGCCAGCCTTCACGACGACCTGTGGTACCAGGCGCGCGTAGTCCCCCTTGGCAAAGAGCGGCTCGATGCGGTTCGCTTGGGAACCGACGCTGTCGATCAGACAGACGTTCTTGCCGTCGGTGAACTCATCAATGTTGTAACCGCCCTTGAAGGCCTTGTCTTCGCTGGCGGCGAACGTCGCCGGGAACAGGACGCCGTCGTGGCCCTCGACGGGCATCAGGTGCTCCCGGATCACCAGCGCAGCTGGGCCAGTGTCCGTCAACCAGGCGTCAAACTGTTCCAGATCGCTCATCCTTAGCTCCTTGCAAACGGGGTGGCCGGCAGGAATGCCTTGTGCTTTCTCTGGTCGGTCCGGAAGGCATTCTCGAAGCGGAAGCCGCAACTACCGACGTGCGGTAGCAGGCCGCAGACCGCCGTCGGCGCAATGCGGGCCTCCAGCGGGACGGCCCATGTATGGTAGTCGAACACGCGCCATGTGCTGGTGGGCATGGGCCGAAATCGCTGCAAGCCGACAAGACACAGGGACTCAACCGCAGGAAACGCAACCGTTGTCATCCCTTTGAGGGCATCGGGAGCGAAACCGATATCAAGAGATCGCGCACTGGCTCCACGTCTTGCGTCGAAATAAAACGGCTCGCGCTTCTTGCCTTGCTTCAACTTGCTATTGTTAGCCTTGCCCTTGGTATCTGGAACCGGATCGAAGACAACACGCCCATCGTTGAGTGGATCGGCACACGACGTATCTAGAGCGCTTGCCATGGCGCGGTAGATCACGCGGACGTTCATCGAGCCAGCCCAAGGCTTCAACGATTTATCGGTCCACCAGTCAAGCCGCAACAGAGGTAACGGGTCAGGCAGCACGAGATCCAGAGGCTGCGCGTTGCTGTCTCCCTCCGCCTCGTCATCTTCGGCATCTTCGGCAATGTCGCCATCCGCAGTGTCAATGAGAGAGGTCTTTAACCTGTCCAGAAGCACCGGCAACGAGCATCCTTCGTCAGCACGGATGACGAACCGGTCGCCTTCGAACCACCCTTCCGCTCCGCCCCAGAGCCGATCCGCCAATTCCAGCAGGCCACAGCAGGCGAAGAACTGGCCCGGATTGGTCGGGTCAACGCGGACGCGGATCGCAGCTTCGGGCTGCTCGCTCATGGCACGGCCTCGTCCGTCGGAGTCGAGGTCGGGGCGGTAGCCCCCACGCCCGTCGCTTCCCCCGGCTGGGACGCGAGGGCATCCGCAGTCCGCACCAGCGACTCGAGATACGCCAAGCCCCACCGTCCATACTTGCGCTGGAGCCGGGCAAAGCGGCGAGGAGCCTCGCGCGCAATCCTCGCTGTGCCTTCCTCGGTACTCTCGGGGTCAAACACCTCGTCGGCGGGAAAGTGCGGCCGTGCCCGGCCGTGGTGGGCGGCAATGAAATGCAGGACGAGATCCTGCACATCGAGCGTGAGTCGCTGGAAGTCAGGAACGTGCGCAAGATCGAGGAGCGATCCGAATTCGTGGCGGTAACCGCTGAGGTCAACGGGTCGCATCTTGCCCCCGGACTTTGCCAGTACTTGCTCAGGGTAGCACCGGTTGCCGATCGATCGCTGCCAGATCACTCGGCGTTTGCCTAGATCGTGCCACCGAGCTGCCAGCGTGACTGCCAAGGCTTCCGGATCGCTCAACCCGAGCCTGGCGACGAGCGAACTCGCGAAGCGCTCGGCGGATAGAAGGTGCGGCTCAAGTTCCTGCGGCTCCAGGGCGGTGCGTGACCCGTCGTCGTCCGCAGAGCGGGGCAGCACGTACCAGAGCCAGTTCCGTCTCCCAGGCATCGCTTCGCCGTCATCCTGGTCATCGTCAGCATCAGGCTGGGTGTCGATGGCCAGCACCAGCCTCATGCCCTCGGGCGGCGCATCGTTGTCCCACACTCTTCGACGACGAGGCTGACCGCGCTCGTCCTTCCACTCGTCCGTGATGTCATAGCGAATGGTCTCCTCGGCGGCAGCGCCGCCGTCGAGTATGCCGTTGATCAATCCCCCCGTACTTGGCGGCAACAGCACGGTACAATTCGCCAAATTCACCTCCGGTTTGTTCTTTGGATCCTTCTTCACGAGTTCTGTCAAAGCGAGGACTCTGACATTGCCCTCGGGATCGACGAGCCATGCAGACAGGTCTGGACACCGTTTTGCCATGGTCTCCAGATGCTTGAAGACCCGTGCGGTACGGTCACGAAGCAGCTCGTGCTGCTTGAGCGGGTAGTCCTCCAGCAGAGCTTCCGGCTTGTACTTCTCGATCAGGGCACCGGTGAGGCATCCGACCTCTTCGCGCCAAGCGACGTGGGTCTCGGACGGCTCCCACTCGGCGACCCCATGGAGCCAATCGGCCACCGGCGGGCGGCCAGGCAGCTTCTCACGGAGCGATGTCAGCGCCCAAGTATCGAAAAGGATGTCGGTTGCGGGAGGGATTTCCGGCGGTGGTGTGAAGGCGGCCTGCCGCTCGGCAGCAGGCAACCCGTTCAACACGGTAGGACTGGCGTCGTGCCGCCTGGCAGCGTTCATGGGAAGACTGATGAGCAACTTTAGCGTGTTCCACCGTGCCTGCTCGTACACGTCATCTTTCTTCTTCTCGTCTTGTTTCTCTTCGGACACGACGTTGATCCGCGCATCACCGTCGCCGAAACGATTCACCCGGCCGAAGCGCTGAGCCATGCTATCGAAGGGAGTCAGATCACAGACCAAGTGGTCGGCCGAGATGTCGATCCCCACCTCTCCGGCAGAGGTACACACAAGATAGACGGTGCCCGACTGAGGGTTGACTCCCGGGTTTGGTCTCGGCATGAAGCGAGCGAAGATGGGGTCCTCCTGCGCCAGTGCGTCGCGTTCGAGCCCGCGCATGGTGCCAGTCAGGACTTGAACAGCGAGTTGCCTCTCGCGGATCTCGGCTGTGACCTTCTCGACGTACTCCAGTTTTCGGAGAAAAACAAGGATCGCTTGGCCGCTCGCCTTGTGCTCTAGCGCGCGCTCGGTGATGGCAGCGGGCAGCTTGGCCTCGTCGGCTGCGGATGAAAAGATGATCCCTTTCCTTGCCTCCAGCCGTTTCCCCAACACCTGGTGGGAGCGGTCGGCGTGAGTCAGCAAGGACTGCTCACCACCACTGCGCGACGTGGCGGTCAGCGCCATCACCTGGAACCGACGGAACTCGCCGCACCGCTTCTGCTCCGACTCGACCGTGGCGACGAGTTCCTGGAAGGCTGGCTCCAGATGGGCCTCGTCGTGGACCAGGAGTGCGTCCTGGCCGAGGAAGCCGGCGTGGAGCGGGCGGGACTTGAAGCCGCGGCCATAGCCGGCGAACAGCAAGCGGCTCCCGATCATGTCCACGGTGCCGATGATGATGGCAGGGCGCGAGGGATCGCGGCTCCAGCCACCGTCATCCGCGAGTTGTCCGCGCAAGGTGCTTACCGTGACAGGGACCTCGCCGTTCATGCCGAGGAGTGAGGTCCCGGCGAGACAGGCTCTCAATGCGGAGAGCGCCTCGCGCTCCTCCGGCTTGAATGGGCTGTCTCCGGCGTCTGTCAGCCGGTCCAGTATGCCGCGCGCTTCATTGGTAGCCTGATCCACAACGGTGCGGCGATTCACCACCCACACCAGGCGGCGTGGCAACGAGAGCTGCCCCGAAGATGCTTGCCTCGCGAGCGCCAGCAGCCAGATCGGGATCAAGGACGTTTTCCCCGTACCCGTCGGCAAGCTGACCAGGGATGGCACGTGACCGGAGGCGAGCATCGCAAACGCCCGTTCCTGCCAAGGGAATGGCGTGCGGCCTGTCAATAGGCTGAAATAGCGACGGAAGTATTCGTCCTGCTCGAAGCCAGCACAGGGCGTCACAGAAA
>Ga0226658_10001588_pt1 | contig 11395 bp, 5 predicted proteins | sample OliLak19BULKMAT1_FD_169091 | JGI IMG/M metagenome (GOLD analysis project Ga0226658, IMG submission 169091) | Freshwater microbial mat bacterial communities from Lake Vanda, McMurdo Dry Valleys, Antarctica - Oligotrophic Lake LV.19.BULKMAT1 (v2)... | ecosystem: Environmental > Aquatic >... | reverse complement strand
GCGAAGACAAATACGTTTTCCCGGCTCTCGAGGCTGGTGCTGATGGATATTGTTTGAAGGACGTTTCTCGAGACACGCTCGTCACCGCGATGAGGACTGTCAGCGCAGGGCACACCTGGCTGGACGACACAGTTGCTCATCGACTTCTGCGCTCTCTCAAACGCGCAGATCCGGAAGTGACATCGCAGAGCCATCAGCTTACGGAAACCGAAAGAAAGGCTTTGTACGGCGTACTGGAAGGCACGCCAGTAGACGAGATCGCCGATCAGCTTGGTATTCCTGGTGACCAGGTGCATGCATACACCAGAAAAGTCTTGCACAAAATATCAAACCTGCCGAGCACTAATGATTCGCTTCCTAAGCTCAATGAGCGCCCGCGAAAGGTAACGATTGAACACGTACAGTCGAAAATTTGCACACGATGCAAAGCGAAATTACCTGAGGATTCTGAGACCTGCCCTTACGATGGCAGCGAAACTCAATTCGACAAAATGGTGGGCACCACTTTTGCAGAACGATACGAGATTCTCTCGGTCCTGGGATCCGGTTCTGGTGGCACGGTTTACAAAGCGCGTCATCGTTTTATGAATCGACTTGCTGCTATTAAAGTAATGCACCAGGAATTGATGTCGGACGTGGACTTGTTGCAGAGATTTCGTCAGGAAGCCTCTTCCGCAAGTTGTCTCGAACATCCTAACGTTATTCGCGTCATGGACTTTGGTGTCACTAATGATGGCACACCATTTATGATTCAAGAGTATGTAGACGGAATGACTCTGCGGGAAATCGTAGATCAAGTAGGCGCGTTGCGCGCGCCAATCGCCAGAGATATCTTCGTGCAAATTTGCCGAGGAATGGGATTTGCCCATAGCGAAGGCATAGTTCACCGAGACTTGAAACCGAGTAACGTTCTGGTTTATGGCTTTGGAACAGATGACATGCGCGTTAAAATCGCTGACTTCGGAGTTGCTAAAGTGGTGCGAACCGACAACACCAATCCGGTGCGAACCGAGTTGGGATTGATCATCGGTACTCCTCTATATATGAGTCCGGAGCAGTGTCGCGGACAATTGCTCGACAAACGTGCGGACATTTATTCGATGGGTTGTTTGATGTACGAAGCGCTCACCGGGCGACCACCATTCGTCGGAAATGACGTCATGCAGGTGATGTATCGACACGTCAACAACGATATCCCCAATATTGCCTGCACTGAAATCGGCCGAAATCTGCCGGCGATTTTGAACGGAATCGTCATGAAGGCGCTTCGCAAAGATCCAAATGCTCGTTATCGCAATATGGAAGAGTTGATCGTTTATCTCGAAGGCGCGGTGCTCTAGCTTCTGAAACTGTTGCACTTTACACTTCGACGCTATTGGGGCTCACGCTCGACTTGCTTAATTTCCTCGCACCACATTTGCTATCACTAGCAATCGTTTATTTTTTGACGAGGAGTTTTTCGTAAGTCTCTTGATGAAAGCCGACGACGAGCGTATCGCCTTGTAAGAACGTCGGTGCTCGCAAGTTGCCGGTCGGTCCTAAAAGCAATCTTCCCAGCGTTTCGCGATCGGGTTTTTGCGTTTTTAAATCGACGTGAACAACCTTGGTTCCTTTTAGGACATAAATTTCTTTAGCCTTGGATGCCAGCTTTATGGCATCGTCTAAACCGATTCTGGTTTGTTTGGCGTTGACCGTTTCATTGATTACGATGTGCTTTCTACCTAGAAAGTCCTGCGCTTTGACGCACGACGTTCAACCAGCGCGGTGGTAAATCCAATCCAGTGGTGACATAACCTTCTCCTGAGCGATTGGGTCAGAGAGTAACATATAAATATATGGATTCACGTTACCCTATGCGGAACTAATCCTTAAAAGCGGGTATTTAAGTTTTAGGTTGACTATTTACTCATGACCCACCAGGAATGAATCAGACGGAGTCGCAACAACACGGAACTGACTTGAGGCTAATGCTGGCTCAGGCGGATGCTTTGTGTTTGGAGAGACGGTTTGAGGAAGCCGCCACTATTTATCAGCAGCTGGTCAACATGGCTGAATCAAGGCTTGGTCCTAATCATCCGGATGCGATTTTAGTTTTGCAGCGTCTGGCGGACAGTCTATACGCCATGAATTTATTTCGCGATTGTTTGCCGCTTTACGAGCGCCTTTGCACTGTGGCGCGTAGCATGCTCGGTGACGGCGATCCAGACGTGGTCAATCTGATGTTCAAGATTGCCAAAACCCAGGAGCTGATTGGATCTTTTACAGAAGCCAGAGCGACCTATCAATTCGCGATTAACACTGCCACGGCGAATTTGCCGCCCGGACACGAACTGACGACACAGCTTCGGCAGCGGTATGACGCTCTAATCCAATTGATGGAAGAGAACATCCAAGCTGCTCAAGCCTGGAAAGAGAACACGGTTACTAATCCGATAATCACGATTGGCCCTGATGGTCGTCCGCTGGGACCAGGCAAGGCACAAGCTCCGTTGCCTCCGTTGCCGCAGATGCCGCAGCAGCTTCCGCCTGGTGTCGCTCCGCCTCAATCAACGCAATTGCCTCCGCATTTGCAGCCTCGAGCTCAAGGACTGACTCCGCCTCCTGGTTATGAGCCGCTTCCAGATGCGACTTATGACTCGCTAATTTCTGTTGCTGCGCATTTGAACGGTGCATCAAACAGCGATAACTCGCCTGCAGCTCAGTCTTCTCATAATGCGGGCAGCAACCGGTCCATCCGGCTGGTAGTCCGTTTGGCGACCAAAACCAATCCGCTCAGGCTCAAGATAATTCGCCGCAATATTTTAAGGCACCACCTGTGATGGCAGGCTTGTCGGCACCACCGCCGGTGATGAGTGCTTTGACTGGTCCGGCTTCAAACGCTAATCCGTGGGATCCGGAGCCCGATGCGCCGCCTCCTGGGATGAACGATGGGTTTTCATCTGGTGGTTCTCCGTCGTCTCAACCATCGCTGCCGCCGATGGCACAATCGTCCGGAATGCAACCGCCATTGTCCGAGTCGCCAGAAATTCAAGCGCCGGCTTATGCAGGACCCCCGCAACAGATGCCGCAGCAACCGCCGCCGGGCATGCCGCCGCTGCCGCAACAGATGCCGTTTCCACCGCAACCGCAAAGCTTACCGATGCAGCACCAGACGCTGCCTCCACAGCAGATGCAGATGGAAATGCAACAGCAAAATCTTCCGAGTCAACAGCCGACCGTGCCACCGCATTTGATGGCGATGGCAATAGAAATGCAGCAGAAGAATTTGTCGGCGCAGCAACAAACCGTGCCGCCGCAGCAAATGCCAGTGGAGATGCAGCAGCAGCAGAACCTCCCTGGTCAGCAACAGACCGTGCCGCCGCATTTGATGCCTCAAATGCAGTCGGCTCTAAATTCACAACAAATCAGTCCGCCTCAATTTCCTCAAATGTCGCAGGAAGCTGATTCGCCGTTTGGTGCTCAGATGCAGCCTCCAATGGGCGGCCCGGCGCCGCAGCCGTCGCAGCAATTGCCACCTCCGCAGAACGCTTCACCTCCCCCACCATCATCTCAGGGGCGGCCTCCTCTGCTTCAGCCTGGAATGATGCCTGGCTTTGACAGTTCCAATCAGCTTCCCGGCGGCCTGCCAAACGCGATCGGACCAGGCGGAATGCAGGATCCTTGGAACGCGGGACAACCGCCACTTCCTCCTCAACCCTGGAACGCTCAGAACGAAACGAGTTCAAGCTCGATTGGTTCTCAGCTCATGCAAGAGCTGGAATTCGATGATATGAACTCAGCTCAATCATCTCTAAATCTACCATCTGTGAACAGTCCTCCTGGTTCACAGGACATTGGTGCGGCACCGAATATGATGCCGTCGTCCGGTAATAGTAATCCAGGATATGGTGCTCAGAATGGTCCACGGAGTGGTTTTCCCCCGCTGCCGCAATCATCTCCCGGACATGGTGACGCGGGCGTTATGCAAGATCCGTTTCGTTCGTCGAACGAACAAGATGGTTTACCTCTGGGACCAGGGCCGTTTCCGCCTCCGATGAATCAACCAGGCATGCAGCCCGGAATGCAATATCCGGGCATGCAACATCCGGGAATGCAGCAACCAGGCATGCAGCAACCAGGCATGCAGCAACCAGGCATGCAGCAACCAGGCATGCAGCAACCGAACATGCAGCAACCAGTCATGCCGCAATCAGGAATGTCGCAACCCGGAATGCATCAAGGGGATGGCATGCATCAGAGCGGCGTCCAGCATCAAACCGGCTTCCAGCAAATTGGCATGCAACCGAGCCCACGCCAGAGCGGCATCCACCAGCGCGGAATATTTACCGGCGGTGAACCAGTCGCCATGCGTGGTTCAAGCGTACAGGGTCTCGGTCAATCGGCATCGCCTCTGCACCAGGCGGGAATGGTCAAAGGCGGACCGCTTCCAATCAATGATCCGTTCGCCGAATCTACCGGAAGAAAGACAAATCCGGATCCATACCTCGAACACCTGGCCGCTAAAGTCGCCGACCTTAAGGCTCAAAAGGCTGAAGCCGAAGCACCGGAAGAACCGCATCTGCCGCGACCTGGACAGCCAAGGTCATCAGGATGGCATGACGCAATTACGGTTCCACCAGAACGAAATCAATCGCAAGAAATGCATCGAAAGAAAGGTGTGCCTCCAGTTCTCTACGAGGAAGCCACCGAATACGGTGAAATGGAAGAGAGCGAAGTTGGCAGCGCAGATGTACGTTCGGCCGTTCAAAAGAAAGTTGTAACTTCGCGCGCGGCTGTTTCAAAAAGCGAGGGGCTAGTTTCAAACGTCCGCGCGTTCAAAGAATATTTGATACCAGTTGTGGTGCTTCTTGTAGTTGGTATTGGTGGATATTTCTTTATCAGTGCAACCACTTCTCGGACACCATCAAAGGTTGAGCATATTGTCGCAGCACCGCTGCCGGGTAAAGGTGCTGTTGAAAAGAAAACAGTTTATGCCACTCCCGACAATACCATGAGATTAGCGGTTGGCAGTCGCGACTGTTCGCTGGTCGATGGCAAAACGCTGATTAACGTTCCATGTGTTCTCTATGATGGAAGCTGGAACCATGCTGCAATGCAGATTATCGATTCAGTGTTGGAAAAACAGATTTGGTTCAACAAAATGCCGGAAGGCATGGTTATGGAAAATGGCACCATTTTGTTTGATACCAAAGAGCCCGATCGGCTGGTTATGGAACGGATGAATGCTATGTCGCTTGCCGCCAACGCCAGCTATCTGCGCGGCTCCGGCTATCCGACGAAGAAAGCGCAAATCAACGCACAGGCATTCGTTTATCCTAATCCATTTACTGGAAACACTGAGTTGGTGAAACTCATGAATCTCCGCGAAGTGCATGGAAATCGAAAAGAGCTGTTGGATTCTCTATTGAACGGCGCTCTGGTACTGGGCGAGCCTAAGTTTGGGCGCGGCGACGTGCGCGTTTACTCGATGGGCGATTCGTCGAGCGGAGTGGAAAAAGGTCTCGGATTTTTTGTTCGCGGAGCTGATCGTAATGGTAATTTGTTCCGTGTCAGTGACACCGGACAGTCGGTAGTCCTTGGCTACATTGAAGGCAAAGACGTCAGCAACTGTCACATTCAGGGCGACACTGCACCACTGACTCCGACTACACCAGAGAAACCGACCAAGGTATGGATTGCCAAAGGTCAGCAATTGCCAATTTTCGTGATTTATCATTCGCTGCCGATCAGCATGGCGATAATCGCGTTCCTGGCATTCTGGCGATCGCTAATGGTGGCACCGGGACAAGATCCCAACAATTCGGCCAATACTACTTTCCGCATGATCGCTTACGGTGCAGTCGGCATTGGATTAATTACCGCGGCAATTCAATACACATTCTGGATGTAGGACATCGCTTATGTGCCTTTGTGCTGATGTGAAACCGCACTGAACGAAGAACCATTATCAAACGTGAGCCGTTTTGATTGTTGAACAATGAATAAACAAGTCTGCGCTTATTTTTGTTTGCTTTCAATCGTGCTGGCGAACTGTTCCATCTGCACCGCAGTCGGTTCGCGATTGGTCTTTCTCAATAGATGAGCGTAGTTCTTCAGCAAGTGAACGAGTTCTACGTGATCTGGTCCATAGATCTTGTTTTTAATTTCCAGAGCTTGTTTGTAATAGTCTTCAGCCTTTTCCCAGCGGTTCTGCGCGTGATAAACCATGCCCAACTGGTAAAGCACGTTGGCTACGCCTTTGCTGTTTTTGCCGTCTTGCTTTTCTCTGATTTTCAGAGTGCGCAAATAAAGCTCTTCCGCTTCTTTATAATTCTCTTTGCGGAACAAGATGCAGGCAAGATTGTTGCTGCAAGTGGCGACGTCCTCGTGATCGTGCGGGAATGTTCTTTCCCTGATTATCAGCGCCTTGCGATAAAATGGTTCTGCCTTGTCATACTTTGATTGATTGAACAAAACGATAGCGAGATTGTCCACGCTGGTTGCAAAGCGACCGTCTTTCTCTCCGAATTGCTCCGCCTCCTTCAAGGCTTCGTGCCACATGCGCTCGGCTTCTTCGAGATTTCGGTTTTGGCTTGCCTTAACGGCCTGCATTTTGTAATTGGTCCAGTTGGCTGACATCTAACGTGCTCCCAAGCTCTCAGGTTTATTCTAAACCGATTCTTAATCCTAGCCAACCCTGTCCCATAACCGCACTAAAGGACGGGAAAGGCGATAAACTTATGAGGTCGTTCCGTCGCTCGATTCCCTCCAACCATGAGGGACACGACATCGAGCCGGTGCGCGACGTTTGCGGCAACGCTTGCCAAGAGGATTTTGTTCTCGCTGAGCGTGGCGCGGTATCCATAATCAGCAACGAACTTGTGCAGATCGGAGGGTAGAATGAAACTCGTTGACAGCCCCGGAAAGTCAAAAGGCAAGAAGGTTGCAGACGCAGCCTCCCAAGATGACGAACACCACATTCCTCTGGGTGCCAGGCAAGAGATCATCAAGAAATTTCCGATCGATCCCAATCTGAAGAACTACGAGGACACATACGCCTCTTTCAATTGGGAAGATGCGAAGAAAGAACTGACATATTTTGCCGAAGGCAAACTCAACGCCGCCTACAACGCGGTAGATCGCCATATGAATGATGGTCGGCGCAATAAAGTCGCGCTCTATGCCATATCTAATGATAATAAACTGGAGAAATTCACTTTCCAGGAAATCTACGAAGCTTCCAACCGCATGGCGAACGCCCTGAGAGAGTTGGGTGTGCGCAAGGGCGATCGCGTTTTTGTTTTCCTTCCTCGCGTTGCCGAACTTTATATCTGCACGGTTGCGATTGCAAAACTCGGAGCAATTGCCGGACCACTATTTTCAGCGTTTGGTCCTGACGCCCTGAGAGATCGTTTGAAAGACAGCGGCGCGACTGTTGTGATTACAAATCCAGCTCTCAAGCCGAAACTTGATGGTATCAAACACGATTTGACTGATCTGCAATACACGATTGTGGTGAATGGCGATAAGAAATCACTGAAGGCTCAAGAATATACCTACGAAGAATTAGTCGAGAAAGCGAGCACGAAATTCGAATGCGTACGCACTGATGCGGAGGATCCGCTGTACTTGCTCTACACCTCCGGAACCACCGGAAAACCAAAAGGTGTGGTGCACGTTCACAACGATATTCTCGGGCACCACATGACCAGCAAATGGGTTTTGGATCTCAAAGAAGATGATGTCTACTGGTGCACGGCTGATCCAGGTTGGGTGACCGGCACCGTATATGGTATCTTCGGTCCCTGGTCGAACGGCACATCGGTCGTTTGTTATGAGGGCAGATTCGATGCCGACAGCTGGTATGAATTAGTCGATCGACTCAAAGTCACTGTCTGGTATACGGCTCCTACTGCGCTTCGCATGCTGATGAAAGCGGGCGACGACGTGGTTTATCGCCACAGTCTGGAAAGCCTCCGCTACATTCTCAGTGTAGGCGAACCACTGAATCCGGAAGTGGTGCGTTGGGGCATGAAGGTGTATGGCTTGCCGATTCACGACAACTGGTGGCAAACAGAAACTGGAATGCAATTGATTGCCAACATTCCTTGCTTGCCTGTAAAACCAGGCTCCATGGGAAGACCGTTGCCTGGTGTTTATGCAGCCGTCGTCAATGATGACGGCGACGAAGTCGAAACCGGAGAGCTTGGACGCCTTGTCGTCAGACCGGGCTGGCCGGCGCAATTGCGAACTGTCTGGCGCAACAAGGAAAAATACGACGAGTACTTCAAAATTCCTGGTTGGTACTTCAGTGGCGACAACGCATGGAAAGACGAAGATGGCTACTTCTGGTTTGTCGGTCGTGCCGATGACGTGATCAACACCGCTGGTCACCGCGTCGGTCCGTTCGAAGTTGAATCAGCTCTGGTCGAACACGAAGCGGTAGCTGAAGCCGGCGTAATCGGAAAGCCTGATAAAGAGCGGGGCGAGATCATCAAAGCGTTTATCGTTTTGAACAATGGCTTCACCTCGAGCGATCAACTGCTCGACGATATTCGCGAGCACACCAAACGCCAACTGGCTGCTCATGCCTATCCTCGCGAAATCGAAGTGAAGGAAAGCCTACCGAAAACACGTTCCGGCAAGATCATGCGCCGACTACTGAAGGCGTGGGAATTGGGCTTGCCGACTGGCGATACATCTTCGCTCGAAGACGACTAAAGCGTGGACCTGGCAGCAGCACAATCAACGCCGCCGCCGGCTTATAAACCTCGCACAGTTTTGTGCGAGAGGCATGAACTGATTCGATTCGGTCTCAAGAGGCTGGTTGCTGAGGTTGTCGAGATCATCGGCGAAGCCGCCGATGGTCATGCTGCCACTGAGGTGATCGGCCGATTGAAACCGGAATTTATTCTGATGGACATCGATCTCGATGGCGTCAACGCTGGTGAGGTGTGCCGATCCATAGTCACCGATCTGCCGACTTCTCGCGTTTTGGTGCTCACTGATTCGTATCACGCCACCAAATACTACAATCAATTGCTTCGTGCCGGCGCGCATGGATTCTGCCTGAAGAGCTCCGGACCGCGCACTTTATTCGATGCGATCAAGTCGGTCACCTCAGGAAATTTTTATTGCGATCAGAAGCTGTCGAAACTTGTAGATCAGCCGGCGCCGGTGGACATGCCCGATCACAATCTTACCGATCGCGAAATTCAAATTCTGATTCGATTGGAGATGAAGAACAAGGATATTGCTGAAGAGCTGGATTTAAACCTGCGCGCCGTCGAGAAGCATGTCGATCATCTTTTGCAGAAACTGAAAGTGCCGACCAGGACCGCCGCCACGATGAAAGCGGTTCAGTATGGTTTTGAGCTGCTGCCGAAGATGCCCGGGCGCGACCCTGTAACCGGCGTCACGCACGAGCAGACCACGGCGGAGCTGCAAGCTGAGCTGGTTATCGCCAACGAACATCTGAAAGCTTTGCTGAGACAGCGCGCACTTTTGAATGATATTTAGACGCGCCTCATTTGAGAGGGCAATTTGAAAAAAGTTCAACATATCCCTGGTGAGCCTTGTAGATATGTGTGTTTGTTTGAAATGGTCGAAATCGCTGAAAAACCGTCAAGTGAAGCCAGACTATTAGATCATTCTCTTCGCATTTTGCTCACTGATTCGCTATCCTTATAGCAAGTGAAATTAAAACCGGATATAAGTCGCAGCGCCAAATTTGCTGTTCAGGAGCACACTTCCTGTGGTGGCGCGGGATATGCGATCGATATATTCCGCAAGCTTTAATTCGCTGTCGAACATAGCAAGAAAATTTAATTCGTGATGTTGAACTTTTCGGCGGCGGATTACGTTTAACACTATAGATGGAACCCGAAGGTGATTGAAGCATGAGCTCCGAATTGAACGAGTCGTCGCTGGAAAGGCTACCGCCACAATCGCTGGAGGCCGAGCAAGCCGTGTTGGGTGCGCTGCTGGTCAGTGGCGACGGCGCCTCGCGGATTGTCGACATTCTCAATCCTGAACACTTCTATCGCAAAGCGCATATGGTGATTTTCGCCGCGGTCCTCGATCTTTATGAAGCCAATGAACCAATCGATATCATCACTGTATGTCAGTTTCTGAAAGACCAGGGTAACCTTGATATGGTGGGCGGGCGTCAATACATTCTCGACCTGTCGCTGTCCGTGGCTACCACAGCCAACCTGGAATACTATGCTCGACTGGTTTCAGAAAAAGCGATTCTTCGACAATTGATCAAAGCCGGAACGGAAATTGTCGGCAGCTGTTACGAAGAAACCGATGCAGACACTGCATTGGATCGGGCCGAACACATGATTTTCACGCTCGCGCAAAAACGTGAGATGCAGGCGTTGGTGCACGTTAAGCACGTCGTTGAGACTTCTTTCCAACAAATCGAAGCACGGTATGAAAACAGAGATTCACTGTCAGGTATACCGTCTGGATTTTACGATCTTGACGCGATGACGTCCGGATTCCAGAAATCAGATCTGGTAATCATTGCGGCTCGTCCATCCATGGGCAAGTGTCTGGCGTGGGATTCCGAAATAGTGCTTGCCGACGGCAGTGTCGCTACTATCGAGGAGATCTATAAATCACGCCGTTCCAAGATATTTACTCTGGGCGATGATTACAAATTACAACTGACTGAACCAAGTCATTTTGTAGATGACGGTATCAAACCGGTTTATCGGGTCACGACTCGTCTTGGACGCTCGATTGAGACTACGCTTGCCCACCCGTTCTTGACGGAATTGGGTTGGCAAAAATTGGAACACATTCAAGTCGGCGATCGGATTGCTGTTCCAAGCCATATTCCAGTTTTCGGTACGAAAGAATTACGCGACTGTGAAGTGAAGTTGATCGCTCTTCTTGCAGCAGACGGCATATTGAAACGAGGCGAAGTCAGCTTCACCAACTTCAACCCGTTGCTGCAACAGGATTTCAACGAGGCGGTAGTTGAACTGTTACGCGGACCGGTTCTAGCGAAAGTTGTCGGTGACACCAGTTACGGTGGCACCGGTTCTTCACGAAAGGTTGGTTTGAGTCCAAGTCCAAGACCAACATGGATGGGCAACAGTCCAGTTGCGACATGGCGGGAGAGCGTCGGGCTGCCGGTTGGCGGCTCGCCTTCTGAAATTCCTGCTTCCGTTTTCACACTGCCGCGAAGACAATTGGCACTGTTCCTCAACAGACTGTTTGCTGCCAGCAGTCGCGTCTCTATCGACGAAGAGGGCAATTTGCAAATCGCTTACGCCAGCTCCAGCGAACGACTGGTCAAGCAGCTCCAGCACTTGCTCTTGCGATTCGGTATTCTTTCCAGCGTCAATCGCAAAATTAGATTTATCGAGCGCCGCAAACAGTGGTTTCAATTAGACATTTTGGA
>Ga0226658_10001587_pt1 | contig 11403 bp, 8 predicted proteins | sample OliLak19BULKMAT1_FD_169091 | JGI IMG/M metagenome (GOLD analysis project Ga0226658, IMG submission 169091) | Freshwater microbial mat bacterial communities from Lake Vanda, McMurdo Dry Valleys, Antarctica - Oligotrophic Lake LV.19.BULKMAT1 (v2)... | ecosystem: Environmental > Aquatic >... | reverse complement strand
CGCATCGACCGACGGCGTGGCGACCGCGTCCACCGTTGCGATTTCGGACCGAGAAAATCGTCTCCTGGCCGCGGGACGCGGTGGCCTCGCAGCCTGGTCGATCGATGCGGGCTACCCGGAAGTGTCGTTCCGAACGCTCCTCGCGCCGGTCTGGTACGAGAGCTATCCCAGCCCCGTGCAGGCCTGGGAGACGACCGGCCACGAGGCGTTTGAGTCGAAGTTTGGCCTCATGCCGCTCATCTTCGGCACCATCAAGGCCACGCTCTATTCCATGCTCTTCGCGACGCCCATTGCGCTCTTGGCGGCCATGTACACGAGCCAGTTCATGCATCCAACATGGCGAGCCCGCGTCAAGCCGACGATCGAGATGATGGCCAGCCTGCCGAGTGTCGTGCTCGGGTTTGTCGCCGGGCTCGTGTTCGCGCCCTTCATCGAGCAGTTTCTGATGCCGGTGCTGACGGCCTTCTTTGTGGTGCCCACGACTGTCCTCGTGTCGGCGCACCTCTGGCAGATCCTGCCCGATGCCGTGCGGGGCCGGATGGCTCGCGGGCGATTCGCGATCGTGTCGTTCGTCGCGCTCCCGCTGGGGCTTGCCGCATCGTGGGCGTTGGCTCCGATCGTCGAGAGGCTCCTCTTCGGCGGCGACGTGCGGGCCTGGCTTGACGGCCGAGGCAGTGGCTTCGGCGGCTGGGTGATCGCCACGCTCCCGCTTGCGGCCGTGGCGACCGTGTGGCTCGTTGGTGCCTTCGTGGGGCCATGGCTGCGGCGGCTCGTGACGAGCTGGAGCCGCACCCAGGCGGCCTTGGTCGCGCTGGCGGTGTTTGCCGGTGGGGCCGCGGTCGCCGTGATCCTGGCGATGGCGGCCGCCAGCTTCTTCAGCGCTCTCACCCTGGAGACGCGCGGGGCCATGTTTGGCACCTACGTGCAACGAAACGCCCTGATCGTGGCCGTGGGCATGAGCTTTGCGATCATCCCGCTCATATTCACGATCGCTGACGACGCGCTCTCGAGCGTGCCCGAGCACCTCCGCAGCGCCTCGCTCGGCGCCGGGGCCACGCCCTGGCAGACAGCCGTGCGGGTCATTGTGCCGGCCGCGGCGAGTGGACTCTTCTCGGCGGTCATGATCGGGCTCGGACGGGCCGTGGGTGAGACGATGGTCGTTCTCATGGCCGCGGGCAACACGCCGCTCGTGAGCTGGAACATCTTCAATGGCTTTCAGACGCTCTCGGCAGCCATTGCGACGGAACTGCCCGAGGCAGCCCGCGGCAGTACGCACTACCGCGTGCTCTTTCTCGCAGCACTCGTACTCTTTGCCATGACGTTCGTGGTGAATACGGTGGCCGAGCTCGTGCGGCAACGTTTCCGGAGACGGGCACATGAGCTCTGAACGCTTTCGCTACCGTCGCTCGAGAAGCGCCTTATCAGGGCTTGCCGCCCACGGTGAGCCGTGGGTCTGGCTTACGGCCGGATGTCTGGCCACGGCCATTGCGATGATCGTGGGGCTCCTCTCGCTCATTGCGATCCGCGGGGCGGCCAACTTCTGGCCAGTGCCGCTCGAGCTTGTCGAGCTCAACGACGGCCGCCGCCTGCTCGGCGAAGTTACGACGCGTGAACGGGCTGTCCCCGCAACTGACGAGGCCGTCGGCACCCCAGCCCGCCGCCTTCTTCGGGTGGCAGGCTCAGGAGAAGGCAGCGGCCAGTTCGAATGGGTGAACGACGCAGACATGAAGCGTACCTCGCGTCCTGAGTGGGCTACCGTGGTGGAGAGGCTCGAAGGGGGCCGCCTTCACGCAACTCCGAAGCGGCTCATGCGTGGTGACGAGGTGATCGCCGACGGGCCTGCGGCGACGTGGGCCACCTATGAGCGGGAGCATCCAGCAGCACGGCGCCGGTGGCGGCAGATCCGTCGAATTGACCAGGTCGATCGCGGCGAGGTGCAGCGACGGTTGCGGGCAGCGAGGCTATCGGTCGTGTCGGTCGTCCTCACATCGGGTGCCGAGAGCGCCGAGGCGCTCGAGGCCGCTGCCACCGAGGCACGTCTCAAGAAGGAATTGGCCGCCGAAGATCGCCGGCTCGACGACAAAGCGGCAGCGATCCGTGCCGAGAATGCCGGCTGGGCCGTGGAGTTTGAAACGGTAGGAGGCCGGATCGAACAGATGCCGCTCGACGCGATCGTGCGGGCCTGGCAGCCCAACCAGCTTGGCTTTTTTGGTCGGCTCGGTGTCTACGCCTCCAGGTGGGGCGAGTTTCTCAGCGACGACCCGCGCGAGGCCAATAGCGCCGGCGGTGTTTTCCCGGCCATCTGGGGCACGGTCGTGATGACGCTCATCATGGCGTTCTTCGTGGCGCCCTTCGGCGTGCTCGCTGCCCTCTATCTCCGGGAGTACGCATCGAAGGGGCCGATCACCACCACCGTGCGGGTGGCCATCAACAACCTCGCGGGTGTGCCGAGCATTGTCTACGGTGCCTTCGGCCTGGGCTTCTTCTGTTACGGCATCGGCGGCGGGATCGACGAGGTCTTCTTCAAGGCGAGCCTCGTGGCCGACGGCCAGCCGGTGTTCGGCACCGGTGGGCTCCTCTGGGCCTCGCTCACGCTCGCGCTCCTCACGCTTCCTGTCGTGATCGTGGCCACCGAGGAAGCGCTCTCGGCGGTCCCCAACTCCATGCGGGAGGGATCCTATGCCTGTGGTGCCGGCAAGTGGCAGACCATCCGCCGCATCGTTCTGCCCCGCGCCATGCCAGGCATCATGACCGGTCTCATTCTCGCGATGGCACGGGGCGCGGGCGAAGTGGCCCCGCTCATGCTCGTGGGCGTCAAGAAGCTGGCGCTCGATCTCCCGGTGGATGGCTCATTCCCGTTCATCCATCCCGAACGGGAGTTCATGCACCTGGCCTACCTCATCTACGACGTCGGCCTCCAGAGCTCCGACAGCCAAGCGGCCCGCCCCATGGTGTTCACGATCACGTTCCTGCTCGTGACCATCATTGCCTTGCTCAATATCTCGGCCATCTGGATCCGTTCCCGACTTCGAAAACGCTACACCTCACAACAGTTCTGACGTCACGCTCGCCATCCATGGCCCCGGCGAGCCCGCCGGTCGCACGTCCTGGCTCCCGGCGCTCGTTGGCCCTGCGGTGCGGTCGAGTACACTGACGGTTCACAACGAGGATTCTTCCATGCAGGCGGCGACGAGTGATGCGCGGCAGGCGCCAAGTGCCGAGGCTCCGCCCGCCGATCGGCTTCTGGCGGTGGCTCGAGGCTTCGAGGTGCCGTCGGAGGTGCATGCGAAGGTTCTCGCCGAGCAGCCCGTACTCGAGGTGGACCGTTTCAACCTGTGGTATGGCACCAAGCAGGCGCTCCACCGCATCACCATGCCCGTGTCGAAGGGCAAGGTGACGGCGCTCGTGGGCCCGAGCGGCTGTGGGAAGTCGACCCTTCTGCGAAGTGTCAACCGGCTCAATGATCTCGTGCAGGGGTTGCGGATCACGGGCGATATGCGACTCAATGGAGACTCGATCTACGACCCACGGATGGACGTGATCGACCTCCGGAAACGGATGGGCATGGTGTTCCAGAAGCCCAACCCGTTCCCCATGAGCATCTACGAGAACGTCGTCTACTCGCTGCGAATCGACGGCGAGCGAAACCGTGGCGTGCTCGATGAGGTCTGCGAAGCAAGCCTCCGCGGTGCCGCCCTCTGGGACGAAGTGAAAGACCGGCTGCAGGATAGCGGTCTCGGGCTTTCCGGTGGTCAGCAGCAGCGGCTCTGCATCGCGAGGGCCATCGCCGCCGAGCCCGAGGTGCTTCTGCTCGACGAGCCCTGTTCGGCACTCGATCCGATTGCCACCGGCAAGATCGAGGATCTCATTCAGGAGCTCCGCGGCCACTACTCGGTGCTCATGGTGACCCACAACATGCAGCAGGCCAGCCGCACGAGCGACTATACCGCGTTCATGTATCTTGGCCGGCTCATCGAATACGGCCCCACCACCGACATCTTCACGAAGCCGGTGCTCTCCGAGACCGAAGCCTACGTGACCGGCCGGTTCGGCTGAACCAGGTCCCCTCCTTCCACGACAACCATTTATGACCCGACACATTGAGCGTCAGATCGACGGACTCAAGGAGCGAATCCTGAGGCTCGGTACGCTCGTCGAAGAGGCCATTTCGAAATCGATCACCGCCCTCATCAACCGTGATACGCCGCTCGCCCTGCGGGTGATGGCCAGCGATGAGGCGATCGACCGGATGGAGGTGGAGGTGGAGGAGGAATGCCTCAAGATCCTCGCCCTCTACCAGCCGGTGGCCGCCGATCTCCGCTTCGTGGTGGCCGTGCTCAAGATCAACAACGATCTTGAGCGGATGGGTGATCTCGCCAAGAACATCGCCAAGCGAGTGAGCCAGCTCGCCGACTGTAACCAGATCGAGCTTCCCCCCGAGATCCGCTCCATGGCCATGCAGGCCCAGGAGATGGTGAAAGACTGTCTGGATGCGGTCGTGCGCGGCGACCCTGCCCTCGCCCGCCAGGTCCGCGAGGACGACGACCTCGTGGACGAGGGACGGCAGCGGATCCAGCGGCGGGTGATGCAGCAGATCAAGGCCGAGCCCGCCGATGTCGAGAGTCTCCTGCGGATGAACTCGGTATCGAAGCACATCGAGCGGATCGCCGACATGGCCACGAACATCGCCGAAGACGTGATCTACATGGTCGAGGGCGAGATCGTTCGCCACCGGGCCGAGGCGACGTAGCGGTTGTACGCGGCGCGGGCCATCCATGGCAATCGTGTTCGGCACGGTTGATGCATGGGGTTCCGACGCAAGGCGCATTGGTTCGCCGGCGGTGACATGCTCGCGAGCCTTCGGATTTTGCGAGTGTGCTCTCGTGGATGATGGTGCGCCTTTTGGCCGCGCAAAAGTCCTCGGCTCCTGCGCGTGCCCCCGACCGGCTCCTCAGCATCAGGGGCTTTGGTGGCAAGCATGTGAAGATAGGCAGAGTTGCGCGATGGCTGCTACGCCGGTATTGTGCCCCGCATGGCCGAGCAGCAGACGCAAGAGATCACCGCTGTCGATGGCACGGTGATCGAGACCAACAGGCTTGACCTTCCGGCGGAAATGATCGCGGAGATCTATCGGCAACGGTGGCTCATCGAGATGTTCTTCAGGCTCTTCAAGCATATTCCAAATGGCCTCCTTCTACGTCATCGGGCTTGCGAGCCTGAAGGAACTCAAGGCGTTCGTTGTTTCAAGACGAAAGCCGGCATAGGGGCACCGCAGGCCTGAACGGTTCCGGGCCGCATGTCACCGCCGGCGAGCCAATGCCGGTTGCTTCTGTCGTCCACGCAATCGCCGTGCCGAACACGATTGCCATGGATGGGCCCGACGAGCGTAAAGAATCCTTGCTGCGCTTCGCCATCCTGGCTTCGCTGGCAAACAACGCCGGTTCCGTGGCACGGGCAACCCCTCGCGATCACGCGGGCGCTACTTCGCCTTCTTGGGCGGCGTGAACTTGATCTTCTGGATCAGCGGCACGACGGTGTCGCCCTCGACGATACCGGACGCAGCGGTGATCGCGCTGATGACGTAGTCGTACTTGAGGACCGGGTCGCAGTCGAGCTCGAGCTCCGTGAGCTCGGCACGTGAGAGATCATTGCCGAAGGCGTCGAGAATCTGCTTTTGGAGGGACGCCGTCAGTCTTTCAGACGCCGACTCTTTAGCCTTGCGAGCCTTGGCAAGTTGCAGGCCATTTCCACGTCCTGCGCGGAGTGCGGCGTCAACCATGGCGTCTGCGGTGGCAAGCTCGTCGAGGATTTCCCTTCCCACCGCGCCCTTGCCGCCAAGTCGCACGTCGCTCAGATACCCTTCAGGCGTTGCAGACATCTTGACGACGATCGGCGGAATCGGATTGTCCGCAGGGCCGGCACTCGCGCCAAGAGGCATGCGGATGTTGAAGTCTCCCTCCACGACCACCGATTTGAGGGTGAGCATGAAGAAGGTGAGCAACTGAAATACGACGTCGATCATCGCCGTCATATCGATCGGAATCTTGCTGGCGAGTTTGCTTGCGCGTCTGGCCATGTCATGGACCCTTGTACTCGGCCCGTAGGACGAACGTGTCGAATTCCTTCTCTTGGCAGGTTCGGATGATCTGCTGCACGTCGCCGGTCTGCGAGCGACCGTCGGCCCGAACGACCACCGTGATGTCGGATGGTTTCTTCCCCTCGGAGAGGAGCAGAGCCTTCTCGTTCTCGAGGTACGCACCGAGGTCCGCCAGGGCCACTGGTTCACCGGCGTAGATCACCCGACCGTCATTCATGAGCTGGAGTGTGAGAGGGTCCAAATCCGCGTTTTCTACCGGCTTGGCGACCTGGCTCGAGGGCAGTTGGATTCGCTGATCCTGCTCCGCCTCGGAGAAACTGATGGTGAACATGAAAAATGTGATGAGCTGGAACGTGACGTCGATCATCGGCGTCATGTCGATGTCGGTCCCGCTCACTGCCTTTCGCTTCTTGGCCATCGTCGGCTCCTCCCTCTAGCATGCCTCGTGGTCACCGCTCGAAAGGTCACTTCTTGGGCATGGTTTGGAAGCGGGACATGAGCCTGGTCGATACCTCGGTCGCGTCGTTGTTGATCTCCTCGAGCCGGTTCCTGAAGATCTGGAAGGCGGTGATGGCTGGGATCGCGATCCAGAGGCCGATGAGCGTCGTGACGAGGGCCGTGGCAATACCACCGGCGAGCTGGTCTGGCTTGGGTGCCACGCCCGGATTGTCAGAAATCTGCTTGAAGCTCGCCACCATGCCCTGCACCGTGCCGAGCAGTCCGAGCATCGGTGCCAGCGCCCCGATGAGCGAGATATAGCTGATCTTGTGCTCGAGCTTCATCTGCTCCTCCCCCTGGGCATCCTCCATGGCGGAGACAGCCACCGGATACCCAGCCTGGAGCTTGCCCATGCCGGCGGCGAGCACATGGCCGAGATACGAGTCATCGTTCTTGGCCAGTTCGTAGGCCGGTTGATACTCCTTGGCCTCGAGATGCTGTTCAAACTGAGCCGCCAGGGATTCTGGAAGGAGGAGTGACTTCTTGATCTGGAGGAAGCACATGACCACGAGGGCAACGAAAACAAACGAGAGGAGCAGGAAGACGGGACCGAAAACCCATCCGGCTGACTCGGCGATGTAGACGAGAAGGTTACTACCACTGGTACCCGTGGCCTCGCCCTCTACCGCCTCTTCGTCCTGGGCGACGACGACGCCCGGAGTCATGCAGGTCACCGCGACCATCGAGGATGCCAGTAAGCACGCGGCCAGGAGAATCCGAGCCGCGGGTACGGCGAGGTATCGCCTCACTTGGAACCACGTTGCTCCCTTCGCCTGATCATGCGCGGCCATGTCCATGAATCGTCTCCTAAGAGAATAAATAGAGAATAAAAAGCGAGTGGATGAAAAGCGTGTTTGTTGTGGCCGGCGAGGCGGATCGTGAGAACGTCGGAAGCCCCTGAGGCGTCCAAGCGTACCCTCGCGGCGGCTGGTGTCTACATCCCGTGGCGCTCATGAGGCCTTTTCGGCCCCGGAGAGCTTGGCGGCCCACGAACTGTTTGGGTATGTGGTGACGAGCGTCTGGCTCGCCGCACGGGCTCGTTCGGGCTGGTTCGTGGCGTTCCACAGTTCGACCAGGTTGGAGAGAGCCTCGGCGTGTGCGATCGGCACCGTGTTGAAGACGAGGTCCACGGTCAGAAACGAGATGATGGCGTCCTGGTCCTTTCCGCCGGCAGCCCGCTGGCAGGTTCCCAAGGTGGTGTAGGCCAGGGCCAGGAGATCCTTGTCCTCCGGTTGGGCGTCTTTGATGACGCTCTCCGTCACGGATGTTCCTTCCGCCGCTTTTCCGCTGAGGGCGAGGCATCGCGCCCGACCCAGAACGGCCTCCAGTTTTTGGCGGGCACTCGCTGCGTCGGATTCGTTCGCTTCGATCTTTTCAGCAGCCGAGAATTCCTTGATGGCGTCGGCATACTTGCCTTGCCGCATGAGGAGCCCGGCTCGGGCGGCTGCTGAGCGCACCCGTAAGGCCGGTGGCCCGCGATCAAGATTGCGATAGGCCTCGGAGGCCTCGACAAACTTCCCCTGGCGGGCACGAAGATCTCCGAGAATCTCGGATCCATAGTAGAAGTGGTGGCTTCGAGCGTTTTTCTGGAGGAAGTCAACGAGTTGCTTCTCCCATGAGGCCGCCGTCTCGTTCGTGGCGGCCAGCGCATTCGATGCAATTCGAATGAAGTCGTACTCCTCACGGATGCGGGGATCGAATGCTCGGATTTCCGCCTCCTCGATCTTGGTGATCTCCTCAGCGGCGCCGGCAGCGTCACGTCGACGAAGGAGACCGCGGGCTCCCCGGAGCGCCTCGGGCTCTCCATCGAGTACGAGCTCATCCAGCTCCACGATGCTCACCTTCTTGATCTCACCACCGCTTTCCTCGATATCGACACCGTCCGGCGATACGCTCACCAGCGCGCCGCGAAGCGTGCCGCCATCCCGTGTGCGAACCGAGTCTTCTGCGAGGGCCATAGTATGGGCGGCCACCATGGCGACGACCGCCACGACGAGCCGACCGAAGCCGATTCGGGCTGGTTTCCAATGAATTCCGCTCATTACTTTCCTTCCTCCTCTGGTGCGGGGGCTTTGGCGGCCGGTAGGCCCTGGGGGTTCGCGACCCCCTTCTCCTGCTGGACCTGCTTGAGGAGCGCGTCGAATTTTGCCAGCATCTCGGGGCCTCCAAGGTCTGGATAGAGATTATGGGTCATGGTGATGGCAGCATCGGCTTTATCCAGCGAGGACTTCTTTTCAGCCTCCTTGCCGGGAAGCCGTGCTCGGGCCAGCAACGTCGCGAAACTCCGATACCGGGCGTTGAAAAACGTGGAGCGGGCCTGACGGGATCGTTCATCCACGCCCTCGATCCCCTGCCGCCCAACCTTGTTTGCGATATCGTTCCATCCCCAAATCACGACAGGCTTCCCGCGCCGGCCTCCTGAGGCCTCACGGTAAAGCTTGTTGGCCTTCTCAGAGTCGCCATTCATCGCAGCATCGACGGCGGCAGCTTCCAAGAGCTCCGCGGCCTGGATTTGGGTGTCGAGCGAGTTCTGCCGCTTCGCATCGGCGAGGAACCAATCCAGTTGCTCCTGGGCTTCGTCCCATTGCTTTAGTTCCTGATAAATATTGGCCATGCGGAGCCGAATGGATGGCTCAAAGCGGGCGACCTCGGGATCGTCTTTCTTGCTGAGCAGATTTCCATACACCTCTGCGGATCGCTTGAGGTAGCGGTCGGCCTTGTCTTTCGGCACCACCGCTCCGGTGCCTTTGCCAGAACCGAGCGTGAGGTAGGTGGTGGCGACCCAAAACTGCGACGAGATCTTGGTGTCGCGGGAGGCCACCCGATCCAAGAACTTCTCAAACCCCCCAAGGATTCTCTCCGCCTTGGCGCGGACCTGCGGGTCTTTGGCCTTGCCCGCTCCGAGCTGCTCGAGCTGAGACTGAAGGTCGCGGCCCATGGAGAGATACATCGACGTGAGCTTGGTGGATGCCTCCTCGCCTGTGCCGGCCAACTGCTCGAGGCCGTCCATCGCCTGCTGGGCCAAATCGAATTTTTCTGCTTGGATGAACAACCGCAGCGCGAGCGTCAGCGAGGCTTCAGGCAAGGATCCCTGCTGGAGGACGGGGTTCTTCGCAGTCACGAGGACCCACGGCCCATACACGGGCTGCTCGAGGATAGCCAAGGCCTTGGCTGTGTCGTCGTCATCCATCGCGATTTGGACGCGGGAGAGCGCCCCGGCCACCGTCAACGCCCCGAGCGGTCCCGCAGGCAGGGAACCGCCGGAAGCGACACCGGCAAGTCCCTCGTCGAGGGCGGTGCGGGCACGGCTCTTCCAGGCTTCGATGACCTTGTCGTCCGGCCGTGTCGGCGAGTCCTTCACCCGGCGAATCTCCTGAACCTCGCGCCAGAGCGCGGCTCCCGCCCGGAGGAGCACCTCGCCTCGTTTGGACGATGTCGCGGGAACCTGGTCCATGACTTTGGCGATCGCTACCGGGTCGCGGGCAGCCACCGCCATCCCGATGAGGACGGTTGTCGCAGCGCCACTCACGTCTTCGTCTGGCCAAATCTGGATGATGGTGGTCGCAAGCTCCGCCGCCTTGACTCGTGCCTCGTCACGGGCCGCTCCTTCGGCCCGCTGGGCGACCTGCTGCCATGCCGACAACCCAATCGTCGCTGCCTGACGGCTCCCCTTCGCATTGGGGTAGCGATCCACGAGCAATCGGGCAAGCGCGGCGGATTCTTCGAATCGCTGGGATTCGTAGAGGAGAAAAGTCAGCAGGTATCGGGCCTGATTGATCTCATCTTTCGACGCGCCTTCGAGGGCATCATCCGAGGAGACGTCCGCGGCCAGGGGATTGGCGATTCCGGCAAGCTTCATGGCCTCTTCCAGCTTGGCCACGGTCTCCGTTCGCGCGGCAGTGGCGGCCTCTTTCGCGGCAGCAGCCTTGGCCTCATCCTTGTCGGCGATCGCCTTTTTTAGTTCGGCGTTCCTCTCCTGCATGGTGGTGAGCAAGAGCTTTGCATCATCCATCACGATCGCAAAGGTCCGTGGGCCCTCCTCGACTTCCTTGCCGAGCTTGGCGGCTAGCTCCCTGGCCTCGGCGGAGAAGTCGAGATTCGCTTTGGCGACCTCAGTTGCAAGTTTCTTGGCATCCGAGAGGAGTTTCTTTCGATCGGCATTGGATTTCGGGTCTTTCTGGTCGAGCTGGTCGCCGCGCGCTACGAGAATCACTGCGGCTCGATACTTGAGACCGAGCCAGTCGGCGTCGAGCTGGGCACCCGGAAGGCGGCGGATGTCTTCGAGGGCAAACTTGCGGGCCGATTCGTCAAACTCGTCGTACTTCTTGAGGGCAATGAGGCACTCGAGCATCGTGTTCAGCGAGCGAGAACGAATGAGGATCGCCAGTGGAATCTTGTCTTCGATCGTCGCGAGATCAACAAGAGTCTCAACGGCAAGCGGGTACTGGCCGAGAAGAGCGTAGTTACGGCCCTCGTAATAGCGGGCAAAAAGACCGCCGCCCTTATTCGAATATTTTTCGGCGGCCTCCTTGAAAAGCGCCGCCGATTTCGTGAGCGTGTCGGTCCATTCTTTACTCTTCGCGGGGTAGGCCTTTGCTTTCTCAAAATACGTGGCGGCGGTCATGAGACGAGTTTGGATGAGCTTGCCTTGGAGCGCCTCTTGGTCTGCGGTGAGTCGTTCAAGCTCTTTTTGTGGCTTTGCTGACGCGCGGGCGGGCTTGGCCTTGCCAGCATCGTCCGCCTTGGCGGCAGCGACCGCCTGGACTGCCGCTTTCTTGGCCTCGGCTGCTTCGGCGGCGGCCGCCTGA
>Ga0226658_10001568_pt1 | contig 11455 bp, 9 predicted proteins | sample OliLak19BULKMAT1_FD_169091 | JGI IMG/M metagenome (GOLD analysis project Ga0226658, IMG submission 169091) | Freshwater microbial mat bacterial communities from Lake Vanda, McMurdo Dry Valleys, Antarctica - Oligotrophic Lake LV.19.BULKMAT1 (v2)... | ecosystem: Environmental > Aquatic >... | reverse complement strand
GTGAACCTGAACAAGAAAAGGGCGGTAGACCAATGGAGAAATTCGGTTGGGGTTTAGAGTAAATGGTGATGGCTTTTGTAGCAGAATTTTGACAACCGGCAGCGTTGGTAGCCTGTAGCGAAACTGAAAAAGCCCCAGAACCTAAAAAAGTATTGGACGGATTTTGCAGGGAAGAATTATTGCCATCGCCAAAAGTCCACGAATATGAAGTAACAGCCCCTGAAGTGGTATTTATTAAAGGCAGCAAGGTACTTTGACAGCCATAGGGTGGTAAGACGAAATCTACGAGGGGGCCTTGTTGTTGAACAGCAAATGGAGATGTTGCTTGAGAAGAACACCCTGAAATGGAGGCTATCAGCTGAATACTTTGCGTTACCGTTGAGTTGAAAGTTGTATTTAAATCCTTAGACGATGAAGCCGTCACACCGTTTATAGACCAACTCCAGTTCGGGTTGGATTCTAAATCAAAATTAGAAGTATTCGTAAAAGCGAGAATCTGATTCGTACATAGTGTGCTTGCTAAAGGCAAGGAGAAACTAGCCACAGGAGGATTGTAAATATTTATAAGTCCCGAATACAAATTAGCGCATCCGGTGCTGGCCGTTGATCTGACAATAACTGGCCAACTCCCCACGGTTGGAAACTGGAAAGAAGAAGTATTTCCGGTAGCGGTATTTCCATTTCCAAAATCCCAGCTTGTATTACTTAATGCCAACCCCATTTCTTCAACAGCGCTAAAGTGATTAACCTGACCAAAGCAATTATTACTATTACTAAATCCAAGTTTAGGTGCATCTAAATTCTGGACGGTCAAGTGAGATTCAGTAATATTAACGTTGTTCGATGCATCATAAGCAGCCAACTCAATAACTTTATTCCCTGGCAATAAATAGCTCAAATTTAAAGGAGCATCCAGATTAGAATAGGGTGAGCTCACATCAGTGGAGCAATCATCTCTAAAATCCAATCTTTGAATATTATTAGAAAAAACACCAACAAAAAAGGCTTTCCACTCGGGCCATTCCTTAACAAGTGCAAGTCCGTAAACACTACCACTTCCTCCTAAATTTCCCAATGCGTCAACATGTGGTAAATTGACCATATCCGAACCGAAATTTAATCTAAACAAACTACCCGTACTGTTTTGAACAAATGCAAAATAATTATTCCCATCTTTTTTAAATTGCAATGCAGATGCAGTTGAAATGTTAGCTACCGAAGTAATAGCTGCGGGTATCGACATGGGATCATTACCAAGATTCAATTGAACAATCCTTCCCGCAAGGGAAGAAAATAATGCATACCACCCGCTGGCGCTTTGTTGCAAACTAATTTTTACCGGTGATGCAATTAAAGGATAGTCTACAGAGTTCAATGTAGTAACGGCCGAAACAACCGGACTAGCGGAGTCAATCGTTGTGGTGTAATTAATAAATGAAATTGTATTTGAGAGATTTCCAGTTACCGCCAAAATAATCGCTCCATTCGACTTGATAATATCTATGCCATAAATTCCATTCCAACTGCCTGGATTACCCAAGCTTAAAATCCCAGGAGTTGTATTGCTCAGGGAGGTGCCAAAATCAATCCTGACAATTTCATTCGAGTGATAATTTACTACAAAGCCATACCATTGGTTATTAAAATAAAGTAGTTTTATATCACTTACACCATTCAGAGAAGAATTCACTATTGGGCTGAAGTCTGGTAAAATGATGGGACTTTGGTTGCTTAATGACGTGCCAAAAAAAATCCGTATTAATTCATTAGCACTGCCCTCCCGACTGCAAACAAAGCCATACCAATTTCCTTTGTCGTAGACGACTTCCATTCCCACCGGGATATTGCTGGGTACCGTTGTAATTGCAGACACAGTATTTTCGGGATAGAGAAGTCCATCTTGGCAAAAATCCCAATTATAAGTATTTGTAAGGGTGGATGTATTTATTAACGGAATCAATTCGCCAATACAAGCATCGGCCTGGACTGAAAAGCTTGCCGTTTGAGACCATAATCTTTCTGAAAAAGAAACGAGAACTGTAAAAAACAAAAAACGAATCATTGTTTAATAATTTGTCGCGCTACCTTCAAAAAATTCTGCCCAAACTCATCAATATTATTTTGATAATTTATCTCCTTGGCCTTCGGTCTACTTGCAAGCATCTCCATTATTTTATCTGCCAACTGTTTGGCATTATCCTTTTCAAAGAAAAAACTGTGGCCTTCAAGTTGTTCCCTGTGCACAGGTATATCGGAAACTATCAAAGGTATACTTAATGCTTTGGCATCTTCAACAACTGTACTCCAGCCCTCAAAAAGAGAAGGTTGTATGACCGCTATACAATTCTTCATCAAAATGAGCTGTTCCTTCCGTTCGATGAATCCCAGAAAAACAGCTTTATCTCGTAAGTCATTTCTCTCAACAAATTCCACAAGCTCTTCATAAAAACCAGGACTCCTGAAATCGTATGGTTTACCTGTAAATAAAATTTTGACAGTCGTTTCTCTCTTACTAAGTTCCAACAAAGCCTCTAAAACTATCTTATGGTTTTTATGTTTCCAAAACTGATTCGAACACAAAAAGTAATCTTCCTTTATAGCATACTTACGTTTTATTTCTTCAACATTAATACCCTCTAAGCTTGGTAGGGTAACTGCAAAAGGCATTACAAAAGTCTGATTTTTAGCATTCGGGTAAAGCTCTTCAAAATCATCCCGAGCCTGTTTACTGCTAAAAACAACTGGCCATTGCTCTTTTAAAACTCTGCGCTGAATCTTCTTTCTGTATAATATTTGTGAAGCGGTGAAAAAGATCGGATAATACTTCTCTTGAAAATCTGGGATCCAAAAGAGTCTTTCCTTTATTTTGTCGAAAAAGAAAGAATCTGAATCAGTAAATAGAAAGCCTACATGGGTATCGATGGCCGGAATCGACCAATGTTTTCCTGTTACAAGTGTGCTAATTTTATTAATAATCCTGTCAACAATAGTAAGGTGAGTCTCTAATCTTACCCAAGCCATATGCGGATAGTTCGTTTTTTGCCTTAGCTCATTAAATAATTCCTCTTTCTGTGTATAGATTTTCAAAAGAGGTTTCTCCCCACGAATCGACCGTAAAGCAGAAATCAGATTCTCTATATAATAGGTGCCCGCAATCCAATTTTCATTATGGTCATAAATTAACCCAATGACGAGACCCATTTTGTATATTTTTTAATTCCATCCTCGATAGTTATAGTAGGCACAAAACCAATACTTTTAATTTTCGAAATATCTGCCTGCCAGAAGTCAGGATCTCCAGGCCGCCTAATACCCGTAAACCTCAATGTTCCACGCCAAGATATTGAAGTCAGAAAAATTTCACTTACTCTTCTTATACTTTGCGATTCACCTGACGACAGATTATAAATAGAGGCATCGAATGCGCCTTCCTTAACAATAGCGTTGATAGCACTCATGATATCATCGATAAAAATGAAGTCACGTGATTCATCGCCCGTACCAAAAAGTTCAACCACATTTGAATCGCGGGACTTTAAGAATAAATCCCACAGAATCTGTTTTCTCAAACCGGGACCATATGCAGAAAATATTCTCAGCGAACAGGTACCCAGCCCAAAATAACGATGATATTCAAGGCACAATTGTTCCGCTTGAAGTTTGTGAAATCCATATGGCGAAAGTGGTAATAGTTGATGAGCCTCGCTTACCGGAAGTGACACCGGATTACCATATACCGCAGCACTCGACAGATTTATGAATTTACATGACGCGTTGTGCTTACGAATACTTTCTAACAATTGAAAAACATTATAAACATTTAGTACATAGTCCCTAGCGGGGTCTCTCATCGATTCGGGAACGCTTGCTGCTCCTGAACAGTTAATACAAAAGTCAAATTTGTTTTGAATAAAAATGGACTGAAAATCCGAATTGGATGAGTCTATCAAAAAGAACTCGCTTTCGTTGTAGTCCGTATACACATCACAACCCCATGCTGTGTTTTCATTGCGAAAAAAATTCACACAATGCGATCCAATAAAACCTTTCGAGCCAACTACCAAGATTTTCATTTTCGGTACCGTTTCTTTTGCTTAGTCACGCTGGATTAACTCTTTAATGATTCTTGCTGGATTACCAGCGACCATTGTAAATGGTTTAACGTCCTTTGTAACAACACTTCCGGCAGCAACAATAGCCCCTCTTCCAATTCTAACACCTTTTATAATGATTGAATAAGGATTGATCCAGGCATAATCCTCTATAATTATTGGTGCTGTCTGAATGGAATTTTTCTCTACCGGGTGACCATTGCGAACGAGGCTTTCGAATCTTTCTGCTCTCTCCTCATGATCAAATTCATGTGCTGAAGTATCACTTATATTGCAATTATGAGATATCAAAACACTATTGCCAATACGCACCGACTCTCCTGACCAAATCATTGTATTTCTTCCAACATACGAATTCTCTCCAATAACAATTTCACCACCATACTTAAAAATCAAAAGCTCACCTTCAACCACTGTTCCTGGCCCAATTTTTACCTTTTCTGGCTGATTCAACATATTGTGAATAATAGAAGTATCTGTAAATTGAACGCTTAATTCACTTTCTGATAATTTCCTGTTTTCACTATTCCTTATCCTCGTCATTTCATTTTGAAAATGATGTGGAGGAATTAGCTTGAAAATAATTCTCACTATAAATATTCGAACCGCTGTAAGCATATTTTCTGGACCTATTCCTATGTACAAGTGGAATCTTTAAATTCTTACAATCTACTCTTTAATTCCAAACAACAAATTGCCCTACTATGAGCAGCCCCGTCATTCTTAAAACCTTTATTTGTATGCGGATTAAATGATGATTCTTCTTTGCACTCTTCTCTTGTTGAAAGAATCCAACCTGACTTTACATATTGAAAGAATGTGAGATCTACTGCACCTACTTCAAACAAAATTTCCACTACAGAATCGATCATTTGGCTGTCAAATTGCTGAAAAAAACCATGTTGCTCATATTTCCCAAACGGCACGGTGATAAGAAGTGTGCCTCCCCTTTTTAAAACTCGAACCAACTCTCTAACTACATTTAAATACTCTGTTGACTGATTTGACTGATAGCCTGCATTCGGCAATTGATACCCATAAAGCGAATTATCCATATCAATATGTTCCAACGTAGAAATACACACGACTTCATCAAACCAACCATCTCGCAAAGGAAGAAGTCGTAAATCTTCATATATATAATTAATCCTGCGTAGATTGAAGAAATAATTTTCAGGTTGATAGGTACAAATTGTTAGATGCTTGTCTACGAGAATATGATTATCAAGTATGAAATCGTAATTAAGAGTCGAGCCAGCATCCAATAAATTTGTTGCATCTTTCTTAAGTTTTGAAAGAATCCAAGGATATTCTACTATTCGTTCGTCTAAACCAATTCCATAGTTTTTACCCGGACGCCATGCTGCGTTAACGTTCAAAATTTCATTCGCGATCTCCATATCTCTATACTCCTGATAGCCAACACTCCACGGCTTCATGCCCTCTCGCTTATATCTCGCTATATTATACTTTTTCTGCGTTTTACTCGACAGTGCCCGAGCCGCTTTTATTAATTTCCGGATCATGGTATTAAATTAACAATCTTATTCAAAGCATTGACTACCCTCCGCAAGACAGTTGGACTTTTACCCATCGTAATCAGTTTTTTCCTATATTTTAAGTCGATTTTTCTTTCTTCGGGACCAACCATCTTCTCCGTTATTTTCATTTCAAACAGAGATATGTTTGAAAACACACTAGGACTTAAGGTATGCGTTCCTGCAGAATCGAATCCTATATTAGAAACCAGATTGAAGGCTGGAGTTATCGATAATCCATTATGATATAATCTCGCATAATGCCACTGGATATCCCATGCGTCATAATTTTCTGATTTGATTTTATTGTAAATACTGTCAAAAGCAGGATAAAAATCCCTTACTTTCTTCTTTTTATCATGGTAAATTCCCTCCCACGATGTCATCGAATAATCAAAAAACTGCCACGCACGCCTCCAACTTGCCCAACCCCAATTACCCCCATCGGAAAAAAAATAGTCATACTTTTTTTCCAGCCATTTTTCACAATAATTAAAACCACTTATCGCAAAGATTTTTTCCGAATCTCTGTACTTCGCTAGCAATACCTCACAAAAAGTAAAGAAAGATAAAGACGGCATACAATCATCTTCAAGTATAATTCCCGCTTCGACCTGCTGAAAAAACCAGGTTATACCATTTGCGGGCCCGAGACCACAACCAAGATTTTCCTCTCTGAAAAGAGTTTTTAGTTCACACTCCCAATCAATCAACTCCATCACAGTATCCCGAGTTAACTGACACATAGCTTGGTCGTGCTCATTTCCTACTCGCGGACCATCGGCAACTATGAAAAATTGTTTTGGCTTAACTTCACGTATCCTCCTTAACACAGTTCTAGCATGATTGGGCCTATTGAAGATTAACAGTAAAATAGGCGTATCAAACATAGAAAACTCTGCTTTTTGTTCTGGCAATAAGGTCAAAAGTATGAATTTTTGCCGTGGCCGTGAAAAAGATATACTCGCCCTAATTATTTAACCAACCATTTTTTGCTAGCTTCTCATGCACATGGTTCCATCAGCCAAGTACACGCGTTGATAAACGCTTCGGGCTATTTCAAAAGATCGGTACTTTTCGGCTACCCGTGTAATCCTTTGTTCGACTTCGCTATCAGAAATAAGTTTCTCGATGGCAATAATGGAGTATAAGTATTCCTCCTCGTTCAAGCGTTTAAATACATATCCAATTTCTTCTTTTCTTATAATATCTGAGTCATCTGATATACCGTCTGGAATGATGATAGGCAACCCCATGGCCCAGTATTCTCCATCCTTAATTGGCGTGCAGTATCGTTTTGAAGGCACCGGCTTCACCGGTGTTACCGCAAAATCGGCCAGCCCCATGTAGCGAGGAACCTGCTCATGCGAAACAAATTTCTGATAAATGGCACCTGAGGGAATATCAAATTGCTTGCAGTAATTAAGTATCTCCTGCTTTGAATGGTTTGTCAGGAGGAGTAATCTAAACTTATCCCCCCAATGCCCTACTGCGATTTTAACCCAGCGAAAAAAGTCGGTATCCAAATAAATCCCACCAAATTTACCTGCATAAACGGCCACTATTTTATTCGTCAAATTAAGCGATTGCCTGAATTCCTTATCTCTATTTTTAATATTGAACTTATTAAAATCAACACACGCTGCCTTTACAAAAAAATTAGTCGTAAAATTTTTGCCATATTTTAATCTAGCATATTCACGCATTCCCTCCGTAGCGGCAATTACGCTACTCGCATAGTGCGTTTGTTTTTTTTCCAACCAAAAGAGAAAGCGAAAGGGCACACCACCTTTTTTCCAAGTACCATTCTCTATCATAGCTTCCGCGTGAGGTTCATAGCTATCAATAACCAATCTTCTAGATAGAGTTTTTGCAATCACATATCCGAGTGCACCTGCAGGCGTTGACCAGGCGTGAATAACATCTATTTTATACTTGATTGTAAAAATCAACAGCTTCAGAACGATAAGTCCGGTATTAACCAATCCCGCTAAGCTCAATGGTTTGTAGTCTAGCAGGACGAGTCTAATTCGAAATGAGGCAAGCGCACTTTGAATAGCTTCTAATTCCGCTGCGTCAATCGTTTTGCCTTTGGGCTGAAGGCAGACAAGCCAAATAGAAAGGGATTTGTTCTCTGCCATTATTTTTAAATAGGGCAAAGTATACGTCTGCACAAGAGCCTCCTGATATGCCCAATAGGTAAGCACTAAAATCTTTATGCCTTTTTTCTCCATATTACCCTAAAGCACATTTTTATAAATAATACGGTGGACTTAAAAGAAAGACCATTTAATTCAACATGCGTTAAAAGGTATTGAAATCCAGCTCTGATATTGCCACCAATATAAGAGTGGACAGCACAAAAATAGTCTGAATTGCCAATCAATATTTCGCGATCTTCTTCGCAGAAAGCTATCTTTTCTGTCAGATAAATTAACGCGTTTCTTCGTGCACTAATAATTTTATCTGCGCTTCCTCTCATAGATCGCGAATCATGTTCGCGCATTCCCATTGTAAATTCATTGATAACATAAAGTCTGGATACTTGGAGATTCTCCATTAAAAATATCCAGTCTTCCATAATAGTATACTTTAGCTCCTCCCTGAAAAGAATCAAATCAGGATTCATTCGCCTTATGGTAAAATAACACGCCATTGGATTCCCGATTAAAAATGTTTTAAAGCCATGATATCCCTCAGATAGCTTCTTCACATCATTAGCGTCAAACCTGCCCTGATCATAAAAGAAAAAATATTTCGTAGCAACAAAATCCTCCTGTTGTTGCAGTAGATGTGTATAAAGAACCAGTAAATGGTTTATTTCCATCTGGTCATCCGAATCCATGAAAACAACGTACTCACCCTTTGCCTTCTCAATTCCATAATTTCGAGCTGCCCCCCTTTCACCATTCTCTTTTTTGAAATACCTAACTTTCTCCGAAGGAATTTCCCGTACAACAGACTCGGTATTGTCATTACTTCCATCATCAACAACCACAACCTCAAAATTACCGAAAGACTGAGCCAACGCAGAGTGAATGCACTCTCGAACTAATAAAGCCCTGTTGTAGGTTGGTATTACTATCGAAAAGAAAGGATTCAAAATGCTGATTTACGCATTAAAGGTATAAGATATCTGGCATACGGGATCCTTGAAATCAGATGGAGTCTTTCTATATTCTTTTCTTTGTAAAAAGAAGGAAATCTATTTTTTAAGAATGCGCTGATCCTTCTTACCATCAACAGATTTAAATCTCTGTAATAAAAATTGATTTGGAATTCCAAAAAATACTGAAATGATTTCAAGACGAAAGTCTTTTCGAAGGATTTAGAAACAGGGTATTTTAATTCAACACTTTCCTCCATGCCTAGATAGGCAAGGTCGTGCTTAATCTCCTCAAATCCTCCTATAGAATGGATGATGTTATAGAATACTTTCTGCCAATCTTTAGCAAAACCCTCATTCGTATTTACGGTCTTGCTTTCGGGATGCAGGCGATACTTTGAAAAAATATTCGACACACTTAAAAAAAAGCAATTTAGGTATAGGCACGCAAACAAATCATAATCCATTCCATAATGAAGAGCCTCGTCTAACTGTGGATGGTATTTCTCAATCGCAGAGCGTCTAATAAAGGCCGAAGGTTGAGGGAAGGCCATTCCCGATAGGTAGTGCTCAGGTAAATACTTTTCATCTGCGCCTCTTATCAAGTGGGCACTTTCTTGAAAAAGAATTGTACGACCATGTATTACATCGACAGAAGGGTTCGCCAAAAAATATTTTGCCGCACTTTCTAAAGCCCCCTCCTCCATTATGTCATCACTATTGATCCAGATTAATATATCGCCAGTCGCCCTCCGTATACCTTTATTCAAAGCATGACTTTGACCCCGGTCCTTTTCGGTAATCCAGAAAATGATCTCATGTTGGTATTTCTCAATAACATCGACAGACCGATCAGTACTACCACCATCTATTACAAAGTATTCAACGTTTTTATAATTTTGTTTCAGAACTGAACAAATTGTTGCTTCAATAAAATCTCCCTGATTAAAGGAGGGTGTAATTATGGTGAATTTCAAGTCTTCCATTTAAAGCATCTGTTTAAAATCGGCCAGGTCAACAGTAACTCCCAACTGCTTTATCTGATAAAGAGGCACATCGCCATAAAAAGATGCCCACAAGGAATAGGTACTTGGTGGACCAATTATATAGTTACATTTTGCCAAGAGGTAGAGATCAACTAACTCATGCCCAAAGGCCATAATAACATTTAATGGGCCGAAGTCATTTCGTGAAATCAACCTATTGTTAGTACAAACTAAAAAGATTGAATCTGGATATTTTCTTTGTAACTCCACCATAATGGACTTGTAGTCGCTGGCCTGATAAAAGTATTTGCCGTCCTCAAAAAAACGGTAATCGCCTTGGCGTATATGTACTCCGATTATTCTCCTCGAATTCTTAAACTGCCTAAAGTGAATTTCTATTTTGTGTCTTAAGCCCGGCTCTGGTTCAAAAAACCGAATAATTTCGGATTTATGGAGTCTCATCAGTTTCGATGCATCAAATTGCCATCCCTGAATAAAGTGAACTCCTTCTGTGCAAAGTCTTTTGTCATTGTCAAGGTCATAGTGTTCGCTCCAGTCCAAATAAGTCACAGAGATAAATTTACTTTTTATATTAAACCTGTGAACAATCCGGCTGGCGAAGAAACAGATCTTATAGAACAGTTTTATCAATGCCCGCGAAGAATAACCCGTTAGGCCTTTTGAAGCAGGAATGAATTGCCTCTTTGTCTTGGCAAAATAATGTACATAATCATCAAAGGAAGGGTTGATGACTTTAATCCTATGTTCAAATCCATATGCCAGAAATTTAGCAAACAAAAATAGCCTATTGGCAAGTTGTCCTGGCTTATAGGCTATTATAATCATTTAAGAACCAGTTTTATGTTCTCACTAAGCGTTGGAAGATCAACAATAATATTGGCGTTTTGCACACTGCGTCCATCAGTCCTGCAAAATTGATAGAGGTAATTCACGTTCATTGCACTGGCCAAAGAAAAGTAACATAAATTTTGAAAGTCACCTTCTGCTTTTAGCTCTAATGCAAACGAGTTTTCATTCATAAACATAATATTGGTCAACGCAGCTCCGTGTTGACCAATTAGATATTTTGTTTGCGATAATAAAGTAATCTGATCCAACAGCGTAAGATTTTCGAATTGAAAAATCTCAAATCCATGGCACCGAACTCTCTCAATTACTTCTTTCTCGTTTTCGATATGCCTGCGGGTAGCCTGCGCTCGGCTTATATATACCAATCTATAGGGTTCGGCTTGACTAATTTCGTAATGAGCAAAATAAAACTGGCGAATGTCGCGCATTATTTGATCATTATAATTTCCGGAAGGAGCAACGTGGGAAGATAAGCATATCCGATCGGCTAGCAAAGGTGTTCTAGCATCATGACGATATATAGATTTAAGATGAAATGCCTCAAGGCTCCCTTTGAAATAACCACCCCTTGGTAAGGCCGAAGACTTTCTGTAAAGAGACCTCCATGCAGAAGCTTTATTCCAAATACCGTTATTTATATTTGGAATGATCACGGTATGATCTTCTATTAGATTTTTGATCATGAATAGCCGCGGTATAAACTCGGTCATCCAATGGAAATATCCAAATGACCATGCATCGAAGGCAAGCAAATAGGTGCCCCTTTTATTTCTAATAAAAAACCTGAGCCAATTGTAATAAAATTGAAATATTCCTTTGAAAATCGTTTTTTGCGATGGCGCA
>Ga0226658_10001562_pt1 | contig 11474 bp, 7 predicted proteins | sample OliLak19BULKMAT1_FD_169091 | JGI IMG/M metagenome (GOLD analysis project Ga0226658, IMG submission 169091) | Freshwater microbial mat bacterial communities from Lake Vanda, McMurdo Dry Valleys, Antarctica - Oligotrophic Lake LV.19.BULKMAT1 (v2)... | ecosystem: Environmental > Aquatic >... | reverse complement strand
GACCTGCGCGACCACGGGCCGCCATGGGCCATAGTCCCGTGCGAACCGCTCGTCGTAGACCGTCTGCAGGCGGTGCAGATGATCCGACACCAACCGAAAGAGCGGCGACGCCTGGGGGCGTCGGGGTGTGTAGACGCCACGCACCGCCGGGGCCGCGTCGGACATGCGCGCTCCAGGACCGGGGAGCGCCGAGCATACGTCCGACTCGGGGGCGGACCGTCACCGTTCCGTTGCGCGACGGGCTGTTTCGACGCAACCTCCCTGTGGCGCGGGCCTAACGGTGCTTGCTGCAGACGGGCGTCTTCGGAAGCGCGCTCCGCGCGCATCGTGTTGGAGCGCTCGCAGCAGAAGCGGGCGTTCGCGTGTCCAACACTGGCCTCTTGCAGAGGGGTAGAATGTAGTTACATTGTGCCTACACCTCTTCCCGGGTTGTCCATGAAGACCAAACTCGTCCGGATCGGCAATTCCCGGGGCATCCGCCTCCCCAAGCTGCTCATCGAGCAGGCGGGACTCGAGGAGGACGTCCAACTGGAAGTCCACGGCAACACCGTCGTCATCCGCCCGCTCGCGTCGACGCGGGCCGGGTGGGCCGAGGCCGCCGCCGCGTTGGCCGCCACCGACGAGGGCCTCCTCGATCCCGTCGTCCTGACCGCATTCGAGCAGGATGAATGGACGTGGTGAGTTCGGAGCTGGTGACCCGGGGCGACGTGTTTCTCGTGGCACTCGATCCGACACTCGGTCGCGAGATCCGCAAGACGCGTCCGTGTGTGATTGTCTCACCGGACGAGTTGAATGGGGCGCTCAGTACCTTCATCGTCGCACCCCTGACGACAGGCTCGCACCCGTACCCATTTCGGCTTCCGTGTCGTTTCGCTGGAAAGTCAGGCCATGTCGTCCTGGACCAGTTGCGCACCGTGGATCGCGCCCGGTTGACGAAGAAGGTGGGGCGGATCGGTCCGGCGACCCTTGAGCGGATCTTGGGAGTGCTGCAGGACATGTTCGCTGCGTAGTCGGCACGCTAATCTGCCTCGGCCGCAGAAGCGCATCACGCTGTACCGCATCCACAGTGTGCACGCATCCTCTGCCCAGCAGGACGACGTTGATGGGATGGTGGCAACCCAGCACGAGGATGTCGATGAGCGCCTTGACGATGGACGCCACCTGGTCGGAAGGGCAGAAGTCGCGACGTTCTTTTCAAGTGTCGTCTCCGGCGGCCCTCGTAAGCTGGCACATGTTCATCCCCCTGAATCCGTCAAGATTCGCTTCCTCACTCCTGAGGTGGCGTTCGTCGACGTTGAGTCCACGTCGATGTCAGGAGCTGGCCCGCGTACGCCATATTTTCTCATCGTCACCACAGTCAGTGGAAAGTGGGGCGTAGCTGTGGTCCGGGATGGTGTTCCTGTTGAGTGAGGTCGCTGGGAGGCAAACAGTGCGTTCGTGCCCAGTCCCCTTTCCGGCCAGCGTGCGATCGGTACCTTCTGCGCACATCAGGTGGAGGGGAGCGGGACGCGCCTCCCGCGCTTGCTGCCGACGAAGCCAAAGAGTTCGGCCACCATGATGTCTGCTGTATCCAAGGACGGCGGCGGCTCCGCCGTCAGATCGGGTATGTCTTTGTGGCGCTGATGGTCCTCGCCATTCGCCCCATGCTCCAGCAGCCGCGTCCCCATCAGTGGCGCCGGATTTACGACATCTGGGTGGCCTGGTCGTACACCGGCGGCGGTGCGGTGCGCGCGGCGGCATCTTTTCCGGCAGCCTTTTGTTTGGAGGAGCGACCACCCATTCTCGCGGTCCCGACTCCGATCACCTGCGAAGGAGAACCGCGTGCGATGCGCCTGAGTTCAGTGGTCCGATGCGGGATTGTCCTTTCCCTGGCGGGCTGTGCTTCACGGCCCGCGCCAGATCTACGGGAGGACCTCGCGTCTTGGATCGAGAGCGGAGAGCTCGTGGGTGCTGAGCTGCTGATCCTCCGCGAGGGCGAGATTTACCTGCATGAAGCCTTCGGTTGGAAGGACCGTGAGTCCGCCACCCCGATGGAGATCAACTCGGTCTACTCTCTTGCGTCGCTCACGAAGCCGGTGACCGCGCTCGCCGTTCTGATCGCGGCAGAGGAGGGTGCGCTCTCGCTCGACGATCCGGTCGTCCGCCATATCCCGAGCTTCCGAGGGGACTCCAGAGCACGGGTTCGAGATCTCTTGGCCCAGCGCAGCGGAGACGGCGGAGAACACGGAGAAGGCGGCTACAACGTCTACGCGTTTCCGACCCTTGAGGACTGGGTGCTCGATTGGGCGCCCACCGAGGCAAGCGCGCCCTATGGCGCGTTCGAATATTCCAACTTCAATTATGCCGCGCTCGGCTACATCGTGGAGCGGGTGACACATGTCCCGTTCGGGGAGTTCGTGACTCGGCGTATATTGGAACCGCTGGGGATGACCGAGTCATACGTGGCCTTCTCACCCGACTCGTCCTGGGCCGGAAGAGTGCCCACCTCCTACGTCTGGAATCCGGAATCGGGCCGGTACGAGGTGTTTTGGAGACCTGACAAGCCTCAGCGATGGGCGTTCTTCCCCGCCGCGTTTGGACTGTGGGGCACAGCGCATGACTACGCCAAGTTCGTCGCGATGTGGTTCGAGCTTGGCCGTTCAGGCGAGAGCCGGCTGGTGTCCGAGAAGATGGTTCGGACGGCCTTGTCACCGCAGAGTTTCCGGGACGGGGAAGCCGTTTATGGCTATGGATGGTATGGCGGGCTCCGGGCCGGCCGCATGGTGCTGACCGGCGCCGATCGGGCGACGGACGGAAGCTCGGCGCTGATCCGGGCAACCTGGAGCGTCGAGCCGGGAGGCGTACGGGAAACGGCCGAGCGGTCAGGTGATGGCGGGCAAACGTGGTCGCCGGTATTCCACCACGCTCCCTACCCCCAGCTCGCTGGCGATCTGCTTCAAGGGGGTCCTCGTGCCCTGGTAGCCCATCACCGAGGTCCGGCTGATCACCTTGAGGGCCGCCACCTTCGAGAGCTGGGTCAAGAGCTCGTCGTGCAGCCCGCCGGCGAAGTAGGCGTGCGGCCCCTCGGCGCTCAGGTTCTGGAACGGCAGTACCGCGACCGCCGTGCGCTCGTAGGCCGGTCCGGCGGGGGCGGGCGTCTCCCACCCGGACCGAAGCAGGAGCGCGCCGCCGACCACGGCCGCGACGCCAATCAGCGCCAGCCGGCCGACCCGGCGGGACGGGGCCGCGCCAGGCCCGGGCCCCGCGGCCGCCATCGGCGCCGATTCCCGCCGCACCAGGGCCTCGTTGAACAGCGCGACCGTAGTGAACCGATCGACGGGGGTCTTGGCAAGCGCCCGGCTCAACACCGAGGCGACCCACCCCGGCACCGCCGGCCGAATGACCCTGATGCTCGGCGGCTCAGCCGCGAGATGCTGGCGGACGACGCTCCCCACGGTCGGCCCGGTGAACGGCGGCTCGCCCGCCAGCATCTCGTACAACACACAGCCCAGCGAGTAGAGATCCGAGCGGCCATCCAGGGTCGTCTCCCCAGCTGCCTGCTCCGGACTCATGTATGCCGGCGTCCCGACCGCCAGGCCCGTCTCCGTGAGCTTCTCTCCGCCCGCTGCGGTGATCGCCCGCGCGATCCCGAAGTCCGCCACCACCGCGTGCCCACTTTCGAGCAGGATGTTCTCGGGCTTGATGTCGCGGTGCACCACGTCGTGGCCGTGCGCGTAGGCGAGCGCGTCGGCCACCTCGCGCGCGATCAGGAGGGCGTCGTCCAGCGGCAACTGCTTCTCGCGCTCCAGGCGGTCGCGGAGCGACTCACCCTCCACGTAGGGCATCACGTAGTAGAGGAACCCCTCGGCCTCGCCGGAGTCGAGCAGCGGGAGAATGTGGGGATGATTGAGCCGCGCCGTGATCTTGACTTCGCGCAGGAATCGCTCGGGGCCGAGCGCGTGGGCGAGCTCGGGCTTCAGGACCTTGAGGGCGACGGGGCGGTCGTGCCTGAGGTCGTTGGCGAAGTAGACCGTAGCCATCCCGCCGCGGCCCAGCTCGCGCTCGAGCCGGTACCGGTCGGCCAGGGCGGCCCTGAGGCGCTCAAGCTCGTTGGCCACCTGCTGCCTCGGTGTCTCGGGTACAGCCACAGTACAGCCGAACATGCGGTCTTGACATCCGGTAACGAAGCGCGGCCCAGTTTCCGGCGCATGCGCGCGAATGCTGGTCGCGGCCTAACGGCCGCGCATAAGCTGCGAGGCGCGGCGCGGAGCGGAGCACTGTTCTGGAAGACCAGCTGGGGCACCGCTGTGAGCCACAGCAACCGCTGGCCGTGCCTTGCCAGCTTCATGCGCTTGTTAGAGCGCCGTCGAACACCGGGGTCTCCTGACCGCGCACGATACGGGCTCCGGCGCGGAAACGCCACACGGCCAACTCCCTGACGCCGAGCCCTCCCGGGCGCCCCCACGACCAGTTCCGCGATTCGGCCGATCTGTGTCAGGCGAGCAGGAGCGCGAGTGGGTTCGTTGTACGGTCTGGGTCGGCGGCGAGTCAACGACAGCGGGGATCGAACCGGCCAAGATTGGGAGCATCCCCCTGCCGCAGCGTGAGGGTGGTGTCCATCGGGCGGCACCCGGGCCGCACTGCTCGGAGGCGGAGCGAGCCAGCCGGCACCGGTATGGTGCGAACGGCGATCCCCAACGGCACGGTGTCACGGCCGTTGATGACCAGCTTCGTGTCGGGGAATGAACTGGCCAGACTCACGCTGGCTCCCGGGCTGATCTGCGAGTGCGTGTTGGCCTTGGGGCGCTGCAGCACCAGCACCACAACCAGCCACCCCAGGCCCACCGCCGCGAGGGCTCCCACGCCGGCAGCCAGCCAGCGGAGCAGCGCCGGTCGCCGCGGGGCTGGGCGGGAGATAGTCTGTCGACTGCCGGCGGGGGTAGGGTTGTTCGGAACGACTGGACGCGCACTGCTCGAAGACGGACTGCGCGGAAGCGCTGGACGCGCCCCACTGGGAGTGGGATGCCGGGCGCGCTCCACCGAGTGGCGCGGAGGGACGACGGGCAGACCGCGTTTCGAGGTGGAGCTCGCCGGGCGCGAACCACTCGGTGTACCGGTCCGGGCCGGGATGTGACGATGCTGTTTGCCGCTCCGGGCGAGCTCGATGATCTGGGTACGCACTGCCTCCTCGGTCTCGAGGGGGGCGGTGCCAATCGTCTGCACAACATCTTCCATCGAAGGAAAGCGCTCTTCCGGCATCTTGCTCAGCATCCGCAGGATGGCGCGGTCCAGTGCCGGGGGACAGTCGTGACGGAGCTGCCGGACGGGCGTAGGTGGTTCTATCAGGTGGGAGCGCATGACCTCCTGCAGCGACCTGGCCGGAAACGGTACCCGTCCCGTCAGCATTTCGTAACCCACCACCCCCAGGGAATACTGGTCGCTCGCCGGGCCCACTCCCTGTCCGACAAACTGTTCCGGGCTCATGTAGTACGGCGTGCCGACGGCGGATCCCGTCTGGGTGAGACTGGCCTCGGTATTCACCTTGGCGATGCCGAAATCGGTGACGACGGCGTACCCCTCTTCATCCAGCATGATGTTGGCGGACTTGATATCCCGGTGGATCACCTGCCGTCGATGCGCCGTGTACAGGGCGCTGGCGACCTGGGTCAGGATCGTCTGGGCCATGCGGATTGGCAGCGCGCCCATCTCCGCGAGCACGCTGTCCAGCGGCCGGCCTTCGACGTATTTCATGACGATGAACAGGAGGTCCGGCGTTTCCCGCACCGCGTGGATAGGGATGATGTGCGGATGGCTCAAGCCCCCGGCGGTGCGGGCCTCCCGCTTGAATCGCTCTACCATGCCCCTGCCGTAGACCAGCGCGGGAGAGAGCACCTTGATAGCCACCTTGCGGTCGAGCGCGATTTCGCGGGCCAGGTACACTGTCGCCATGCCGCCACGCCCAAGCTCTCCGAGGATTTCGTAGTCGGGCCGAGCCGCCGCCTGCAGCAGGCCCAGCACCTCCTCGTCCCTCGGAATCCGGCGCGACCCGGCGGGTTCGCTGAGATCGAGCGTGGCGACCTCCTCCTGCACCGCCCGGACATCGGCTCCGCACGAGGTACAAAAATGGCTGCCGGCCGCGACGGGCTCCCGGCAGTTGGTGCAGATGGCGGAGGAAAAGGGGACGGTCAGCGCATCCCCCGGACAGGTCCGCTCACGGCAGCCTCACCCACAGGCCCCGGCCCGTAAAGGTGATGTTGAGACGGAGCGGCTCACGGCGGATCGAGGGGGGGAGCACTTCGTATGGTGCCGCACTGTTGAGTAGTTCCATGACCTGATCCTGCAGCGCGTCGGTTCCGCTCAGGAGCTCGCCATCCTTCTGGTCCCCGTCCGCCCCGATGACGAGCCTCCAGACTACCCGGTCGTCCGCCGTGGCTTCATAGCTGCCGGGATCCTTCGCGCGCCAGAGTGGTTGGAGCTTCTCCTGCAATCGGTCGGCGTACGCCGCCGCATCCAGTTCCCGCCGGGCCGCGAGTTCCGTGGCAGATGGGCCGGTTGGAACTTGCGCGGAAACCACCTCCGCGGGAGTCGGCAGAGTGATCGCCGGGGCGGGCGTCGTGTCCAGCGGCACGCCGGAGTCCACCCCGGCAGCCGGCGGCTCGGCCACGATCGCGGTCGGGTCGGCTGGCGCGCCCGACGAGGCGGGGGCACCTCCCGCCGCCGGGCGCAGCACCAGCGCGGCCCCCGCCCCGGCCCCGGCAAGCATCACAATGGCCGCGGCCACCTTGAGCCATCCCATGGCACCCCGACCATCCGGCGGCTCCGCCGAATTGTCGATCGAGGGCAGCTCCTCCGTCTGACCGGCCTTGGGATGGGAAGAGGTGAGCGGACGCGCACGGGTCCAGGCGGCCGGCAGCGGACTGACCGGAATACTGAGCCGACTGATCCGTCTGAGCGACTCGCTGGAACGTGCCAGCGCAATCATCTCGGAGCGCACCGGGTCATCTTGGGCGAGCGGCACCGCGTCCATCGCGGCGACCGCTTCATCCATGCTGGTCCAGCGCTGCTCCGCCTCCTTGGACAGCATCCGGGTCAGGGCTTCCGCCAGGCCCGGCGGGGTGTCGGACCGGGCATCTGCGATCGGCTCGGGCACCTCGAAGAAGTGCCCCTTCATGATCTCCATGATGGTATCGCCCGAGAACGGCGGGTGCCCGGTCAGCATCTCGTACGCCACCACCCCGAGCGAATACTGGTCCGATGCACCCGTCACCGGTTTGCCGGCGCACTGCTCCGGACTCATGTAATAAGGCGTCCCTACCATGGAGCCCGAAACGGTCAGGGAGTCACCCTCCAGGACCTTTGCGATTCCGAAGTCGGTCACCACCGCCCACCCCTCACCGTCCAGCATAATGTTCGCCGGCTTGATGTCCCGATGGACAACACCCCGCCGGTGGGCGTACGCCAGCGCCTGCCCCACTTCGGTGAGTATCGCCTGCACCATCCGGATCGGCAGCCGCCCCTGTTCCCGGATGATATCATCGAGCGGGCGCCCCTCGACGAACTTCATCACGAAATACAGCAGCTGGTCGGTCTCCCGCACCGAATGGATCGGGATGATGTGCGGGTGGCTCAGGGCCCCGGCCGTTCGTGCCTCGCGCTTGAATCGTTCCACCGCCCCCGGGGCGGTCAGCAGACCCGGCGCGATGACTTTGATCGCCACCTGCCGATCTAGGGAGAGATCGTGGGCCAGAAAGACGGTGGCCATGCCGCCCCGACCCAGCTCGCACAGGATTTCGAATTCCCCAAGCGTGGCCAGGGTCAGCAGCTGGGAGAGCTGTGCCTGGCGGTCAGCGTCGGTTAGTCTCGCTCCCATCGAGGGGTGGCCGGCCAGCGTGCCCGCGCTGGTCGGGACCGTCCCCGGCGCCCCGGTCAAACCGGCGGTGACCGGCGACCCACAGGACAGGCAGAATCGCGCCCCCGATACCAAGGCGGCACCGCATTGGCGGCAGGCGGTGGTGGTGGAGGGTCGCATGCTCCTCAGGGCGTGAAGGCCGGCGTGGAGAAGCTGGCGGCGGGGTCATCCACCAGCGGGGCGCCGAGCACTGCGGCGGCGGCGGAGAGATTGAGCAGGAACATCGCCGCATGCGGCTCTCGCGCCTTGTCGCCCGGGCGGTAGGCCACTATCACCACCCGGTCCCCCTCCGGTGCCACAGCAAGATCCAGCACCCGGACAGAGACATTGGTCAGCAACTCGGGCACAGTGGCACCGGTTTTCAACCGCATCAGGACGCTCCCAGTGGCTCCGCCGCGCTCCTGCTGGACGTAGTACAGGTCGCCGGTCCGGGCCGCGTAGCGCGGCAGCACTTCGTTCCCCCGGGTCGCGACGACACGCTCCTCCGCTCCGGTCGGCACGCCGTCCCGCAGCGGAATGCGGTACAGATCGTACTGTTCTCCCCGCAGGGTGGAATAGACCAGCCAGTTGCCATCCGGCGAGGTCGCGACGCTCTGCACCCACATCGTCGAATCGGTCACCAGGCGGGGCGTGCTCCCCGAGGGATCAGTCTGGTACACTCGTCGGACGCCGTTCCGCGTCGAGAGATAGAAGAGCCTGGATCCATCCGCGCTCCAGGCGGGAGAAAAATCGGCGAAGGGATCGGCCGTCAGATTCACTCGGTTGGTGCCATCGGCGTCCATCAGCCAGATATCGGAGTTCTCGATCCCGACCCGAGACACATATAGGATGCGGGTACGGTCCGGGGAGACCGCTGGCTGCTCCTCACGCCCACTCGCCGATCCCAAGGTGCGTACCGCGCCGGAGCGGAGATCAAGCCCTCGCACTTCCCGCACCACCCCGGCGGCGGGCTTGGACCCGTAGGCGAACAGGAGGTCCGGTGCGACAACGACCGTCGCCAACGCCGTGCTGTCCCAACTGGTACGCGCCGAGATCGTGGCTCGACCGGCGCCGATCGCCTCGAAGATTCCCGGCCCGACCTGCCGAACGACTTCGGAGCGATCGATCCGCCACTCGACCGCCACCGGCAGCGTCAGCGGGCGGTTGAGCGAATCCAGCATCCGCACATCGACGGTGTCCCTCTGCCCGACCCGCAGGCCGACGCGCCCCGGCTCAAGGGAGATGGCGCCACCGATGACCCGCACCGGCCAGCGATATACCTCTGGGAGTCGATCCGCCCGAATCGTCCGGATCCGTGCGCTGAGCTCGGTGGAGCCGGTTTTCAGTGCGACCAGCCCGGGACGGTTCAGGTCCAGCGCCACGATGCTGGTGTCCGCCACCCGCCACTCGACCCGCAGCGGGTAGAGCGTGTCCCGCTGGCTCTGACCGAGCGCGTACCCCTGGAGTGCCTTACTGCCACCCAGCGGCACGAACATCGTGCTGTCCCGGGTTGCCTGGAAGAGGTGATAGCCCTCCTTCGGAACGACGACCACGGTGGTGCTCGCCGCCCAGCCCGTTGACTGGGCAGTCACACTGGCCGTTCCGTTGGCCAGCGCGGTGACAATCCCGGAAGCCGGCTCCACCCCGACCGTCGCCGGATTGCTGCTGGTCCAGACCGCGCTCCCCCGGTAGGCCCGCTGACCCGATCGGGGCAGGAGCCGGAGCGTGTCGATGACGCCGGGGTGGACGAAAAAGGTGTCCTCTTCGAATCGCAGCTGGGGTGCCTCCACCGTGACCGCCACCCCGATGGCGTGGGGGGTACCCGGGAGCGTGGCCGAGATCGTGGCCGGTCCGGGCGCGAGCGCCGTTACCTCACCTGAGATCGAATCGACCTGCACCACGGTCCGGTTGAGGCTTAGATAGCGCACTCCGGCATCGGCTATGACGGCGTGGCTGGCATCGAATGCGTCCACCCGCAGACGGTCCCGCTCACCGACGACGAGGTGCAGCTGGATTGTGGCCGGCAGCAGTTCGGCCACTGGCCGGGAGGGACGTGCCAGCGTTGCCGCAGTGGGAGCCGGGGCGGAAGCGGGCGGGCGTGCGGCCGGGGTCCCATCCGGTACCTCGACCAGGATGCCGAGCAGCGTAGAGCGGTTGCCCACCTTCACTACGATGGTGGCCCGCCCCACCGCGAGGGCGGTGACCACGACCCTCCCGTCCGTGATTCGCGCCGTGGCCACCCTCACCCGGTTGCTGGTCGGCACCGGCGGCGGCACACTGGTGAGCGGAATCTCGCTGCCGTCCTCCGCGCTGAGGGTTAGCTGCGTCGATCCCGAATCGCCCACCCCAAGCTTTAGCATAGATTCCCCCAGGAGAACCTGGTGGACTTTCGCTACTTGGGCCTGCCCCCGGACCGGCACGAGGATGGCAAAGAGCGCCGCCGCCCGACACAAAAACTGCAGCAGGTGCGATCGTCGCATGCGTTTCGTCAGGTGGAGGGCTTTTAGCAGAGGGCAGACCTCAAGCTATGAGGTGCTGACAATATAGGGGGCGAACCGAGTGTGATCCAGATCACTCTCCGGCGCAGCGGCCCGGCTCGGATATTCCATTTCCGAGACGCCATGTCCTTACAAGACGTGTACTCAACCGGCATAGCCAGGACAAGGTGGCCGGCCCAAAGGTATGATTCCATGCCACATGCGTCGGTCACCAGCACGTAGTGCCGGTCGCCGGAGGCCGATCCTGTTGTCGCCATGACGCCGCCGGCGGCTGAGCCGGCCGCGACTACCCTGCCGGCCGGTGAGCCGTAAAGTCAGCTGCGATTCCCGGTGACACCGCTGCTCGGGGCATAGGTGAGCCTTTCGGCCTGCCTCAGGGAGAACACTAGCTCCCACCCGTCATTTTCCCGTCAGCGACCCCGCAGATGCCGTACCACCGCCTGACCCCAGCCGCGTCTGCCGCCCCACTGACGCATCACGCTCGGTGGGGCCGGCCTGGCACCCCCCATCGGCCAGGAGATCTGCGGGGCCGGCGAGCCGCAAGGCACGGGGCTGCTCCAGCGGACCTACGCCGCGGCGGGGGCGAATGCCATCAGGGTGACGGTGAGGGACAGGAATGGGGCAGTGGGGACGTCGAATAGTCTCTCGGTCAGGATCCAGTAGTCGGGAGGGGCCTGAGATAGCGGTTGCGCGGGGCAATCGCTCCGCGCGGCAGGTTGTCAAGCCGAAGCCGGGTTGTGGCGGAGCTCCAGCTCCGCCTCGACATCGGCGCACGCTCCGGGCGACTCGGTCCGTCGGCTTCGTCGCGATGCCCACAGGGAGCGCGGGAGGGATGGATCGAAGAGGGATGGATCGAAGAGGGCAGGGGCCGACCGGTGGCCGGCCCCGGGGATGGAGCGAGGATCCTCATTCGAATCCTTCATGGGCGGAGCAGGAGCTCCGCCCCCACCCGAGACTCGGTGCATGATCAGGGCGGAGCAGGAGCTCCGCCCCCACCCGAGACTCGGCGCATGATCAGGGCGGAGCAGGAGCTCCGCCCCCACCCGAGACTCGGTGCATGATCAGGGCGGAGCAGGAGCTCCGCCCCCACCCGAGACTCGGTGCATTTT
>Ga0226658_10001557_pt1 | contig 11491 bp, 10 predicted proteins | sample OliLak19BULKMAT1_FD_169091 | JGI IMG/M metagenome (GOLD analysis project Ga0226658, IMG submission 169091) | Freshwater microbial mat bacterial communities from Lake Vanda, McMurdo Dry Valleys, Antarctica - Oligotrophic Lake LV.19.BULKMAT1 (v2)... | ecosystem: Environmental > Aquatic >... | reverse complement strand
GAATATAGAAAGACTCCATCTGATTTCAAGGATCCCGTATGCCAGATATCTTATACCTTTAATGCGTAAATCAGCATTTTGAATCCTTTCTTTTCGATAGTAATCCCAACCTATAATCGTTCAGCTCTTTTGCTGGAGGCGATCCAATCCATTTTGGATCAAACTTTTCGGTCTTTTGAGATAATTATTGTTGATGATGGAGGCACTGATGATACCGAGCATACTATTCAGAAGTTAAACTCAGACTGTATAAAATATTTTGAAAAAGTAAATGGTGAACGAGGAGCTGCCAGAAATCTTGGCATCGACAAATCGATTGGAGAATATGTTGTTTTTTTAGATTCGGATGACCGCTTGTTACCTGATCATTTAGAAACCCTCTATTCGCACCTAAGGCAGAAAAAGGAGGATTTCATTGCCACTAAATTTCTTTTTTTCGATCAAAGTGGAAAGACTACCGAGAACGATGTCAATAAACTAATTGAAGGATACCACGGCTTTAAGACTTTTTTAATTGGCAACCCTATAGCTTGTTGTTTTACTATTCGGAGAGATAACCCATCATTGATCAGATTTAGGGAGGAGCTTTTTTATGTTATTATGGAGGATTGGATATTTTTAATGGAGAATTTGCAAATCAATAAACTCTACCTCATCAATAAGGTGACAATTACTATGAGAGATCACGAGCAAAGATCGATGAGAGCCAACGCCAAGAGAGTAGTTTCTGCTAGAATTAGTGCTCGAACATATTTACTTAGTTCGTTAATGTTTTCCGAAGAAGATCGCGCAACACTTTTGAGTAGCTCGAATTATTTTTGTGCTATCCATTCTTATTTGGCAGGTGATACAAGCTTAGGGTTTCAATACTTATGGAATAGTGTTAAGCAAAAAGGTTTTTCGGTTCGGGTCGGGTTCTTGTTTGTCAAACTTTGTATTCAAAAGATATGAAGAAAAGTGAAGACAGAATTCTAGTGCTTACCTACTGGCCTTATCAAGATGCTTTAATCCAGACGTATACACTCCCTTACTTAAAAATCATTACAGAAAACCCAAGACTTGAACTTTGGTTAATTTGTTTACAGCCTAAATCTAAATTTATAACAACTCAGGAATTAGTAAATATTCAGAAAACATTAGATCCCTTTAGAATTAATCTTATCGTTCTTAATTATAGGCCCTTAAGCATGATTGGTTTAATCAACACAGGGTTCATTTTTTTGAAGTTATTATCGTTAACCATAAAATTAGGAATAGGTACTATCCATGCTTGGGCTACCCCAGCGGGAGCTCTTGGATATTTGATCGCAAGGTTGCTCAAAAGAAAATTAGTGCTTGATAGTTATGAGCCGCATGCCGAAGCAATGGTAGAAAATGGTACTTGGAAAAATAACGGCTTACCGTTTAAACTTTTATTCTGGTTAGAAAAAAGACAAACACATTTTGCTAGAGTATTGATTGCCGCCACGGAGGGCATGAAGCAGTACGCACAACTTAAATACAATAAAACAGTCGAAAGTAATTTTTTTGTCAAACCAGCTTGCGTAGATCTTGTATTATTTGATCACCGAAAAAAGGATCATTTATTAAAAGAATCATTGGGACTAAAGGAAAAAATAGTTGGGATTTATGCTGGTAAATTTGGTGGAATATATTTAGACAAAGAGTTTTTTGCTTGGCTTAAAATAGCCGATGAATATTGGGGTGATAAATTTAGGTTACTACTACTAACGAGTCATTCAGATGGAGAGATTTTAGATTTTTGTAATCAGTTTAAAATAGATAAGCGCATTATCACTAAAAAATTCCTGCCGCATTCTGAAGTTCCAAGATATATGGCACTTGCTGATTTTGCCCTTTCTCCAATAAAACCAGTTCCGTCCAAAAGATACTGTACTCCTATTAAAGATGGTGAGTATTGGGCCATGGGGTTGCCAATTATTATTCCTCAAAATATTTCTGATGATTCAGGGATTATAAAAAGAGAACATATTGGGTATGTATTTGAAGCACTCAATGATGCTGAGTATCACAGATCCTTACTTGTTATCGACCAATTAATTTTAGATTCGACATTGCCAGAGCGGATTAGGGAGGTGGCAAAAAAATATAGATCTTTTGAAATTGCTCGCAAAATTTATCAACATGTCTACACTTATTAATTCCGGCAAAAAAATGGTTCGCAATTATTTGGATGAACTATTCATTCAGTCTGCGAAGTACAGGGTATCTAATTTTGATTATGTAGACGAAGGTCGGAAGATACTTCAAAGACTAAGAATTTGCCTGATCAAGCAAGAAACATTTTCGGATTTGTATACTCAACCAAACCTGCGAGGCAAAGATCTTTTGTTTTCCACTATACATAGATCAGGCCCAATTGGTTTATTTGGAGCAAAGTTTTTTGAGTTCTTCATCGTTAAGATTTCCAATTCAGAAGAGAGTAGGGTCTGGAAATATCTGCGAGAAGATATGAATGGACCAAATGAACAACAGATTATTTCTTTTAAGGACCAAAAGGTAATTAATGGAAAAGGCGAGCGAGTGACGAGTGTGCCTCAAAGCAAAGTGGCAATTTCGATGAACGAAATAGGATGGGACAACTACGATGTAATAATAAGCATTAATTTTTCTATTGATGAAGAGTTAGTAAAAGCACATCCGATGCTGCTTTGGTGTTATTTATTGCAGGAACCCTCTATGAGGCACTATAAAAAATCCATGATTGCGCCATTGTTTTCATATGATCTTTTTCTAAACCAAAAATTTACTTACCAAGTAGAAGGAAGTAAACCGCACCAGGTTAATTTTCCCTACAACTTTATGAATTCACAAAGCTTTGTCGATTTAGTTAGAAATGATTCGATAAATAGGCGAGGCATTTTGATTGAAATCCATACGGTGGGCAGTCTGACTGGCGAGCAAATGCAGCATTTAGAAAAGTATGGTGAAGTCAGATTTCCACAAGAAGAGCTATTTGAAAATGTCCTGCAAAAAATGTATAAATCAAAGTATTTTTTTTCCTTAAGGGGAAATCGACTAGCATTCAAGATTTGGGGTAACTCAATGATTGATGCGGTGGGTGCTGGTTTATTGGCATTTGGAAATCCTAAAGAGTATCATAACCTTGGCTTATTTACTCCTTTTACGAGTATTGCCACAGTGGAAGAATTTATAAAAAAAATTGAATATTTGGAAAGAAACCCACTCAAGCATAAACGAGAGTTAGTGCTTCAACAAAAACTTTTGAATAAATATTGTTTCTTTAACCCATTAAGAAAAATAAGAGATGCCTATAATAAAAAACAAATGGCTTAGAGGTTTGGCGGGGAAATATATTGGCTATTTTATTCGGAGATTTATGAAGTCTCCTGTGAATGCGGCTCATCAGGAGTATACCATGCTGTATTCGCAACACGATAATCCTGGAAGGCCAACTGAGGAGTTAATGGACTTAGTAATTTTGGCTATTTCGCATGCCAGGAAGATTGATTTGTCCTTTCTAAGAACACGAACCGAAAAGATTTACCCTGATCCGAACGAATTTCCGGGTGAACACTACCGTCTACTTGCTGGGTTGGTGATGGCACTAAAACCTATGGTAATCATTGAAATAGGGACAGAGCGTGGCATGAGTTGTATTTCAATGAAAAGTGTAGTACCAGCTAGAACAAAAATTTATACTTTTGATGTTAGACCTTGGGACGAAATGGATAGCCCTATATTAAGGCAAGATGATTTTGGGCCATCCCTAACCCAATATGTAGCGGATCTCAACGAGCCCGCTAATCAGGAAAAATTCAAAGAGTTATTTATAGATGCTGATTTGATTTTTATGGATGCTGCAAAAGACGGAAAAATGGAAAGAGTTTTTCTAACGTATTTTGACACCATTCCTTTTAAGAGATTGCCAATACTTGTCGTAGACGATATTAACAATTGGAATATGCTTGCGATATGGAGAGGTATCACCAAACCAAAAATGGATGTTTCATCATTTGGCCATTTTACCGGAACTGGGATAGTACAACTTTGAATATGACCAGATTTGAAACGCCAATACTTTTTTTGATTTTTAATAGACCTAATCTGTCAGAAATAACATTTCAAAAAATTAGAGATGTTAGGCCAGCCAAGCTGTTTATAGCTGCGGATGGCCCAAGAGTAGGCCATCAGGGTGATTTAGTTAATTGTAGCAAAACAAGAGAGACTGTTTTATCTATGATTGATTGGGAGTGTGAAGTAAAGACTTTCTTTCGAGATGAGAACTTGGGCTGTGGAAGAGCTGTGAGTAGTGCAATTACTTGGTATTTTGACCAAGTAGAACAGGGGATAATATTAGAAGACGATTGCATGCCCATTCCATTTTTTTTTGAATATGCTCAAATACTATTGAATAGGTATAAAACCAACACAAACGTAATGCATATTTCGGGCAATAATTTTGTAACTAGTTTTAAAACACAGCATGGCATACTTTTTTCAAAATACCCACATTCTTGGGGATGGGCCACATGGCGCGATCGATGGTTTCACTATACATTAGAATTACCTAATGCCTCCACAAATTTCAATCTGGTGGATTATGGTTTTTTGAACAAGCAGCAAAGAAAATATTGGGTTGATGTTTTTAAAAATACGCAGTCCCGTGCAATAGAAACATGGGATTATCAATGGTTTCATACCCTATGGAGAAATAATGGTGTAGCTATTATTCCAAGATATAACCTAGTAACGAATATTGGATTTGGCGAAGAGGCAACGAATACTAAAAGCCTTGATGATCGATTTAGTTCTATTATCACGAAAGAATTTACTTTGACGAGCTATCCCCCAAGTGAACAAGCAGTGAAATCTTTTGATGATGAATTTTTCAAAATTTATCTAAAGGAAAAATTTGACGTTAAATTTATTTTTGGAAAACTAAAAGCAATTTTACCTTGGGGTTAATTCATTTTATGTGGAAAAAATTTAAAAGATGGACATCTCCCTCCTTTTTATCCGATGTGATAGAGATACACCGTATCTCATCAATCCCACGGTTTTTGACAAGCGAAACCAAAATATTTGGAAAGAAATTTGTATTTTCAGATTCTGCTTCTTTCATTCAATCATATCACGAGATATTTGAACAGAAACTATATCATTTCCACTCTGAACGGAATGTCCCTTTCATTTTAGATTGCGGAACGAATATAGGTTTGTCAATCTTGTATTATAAGAGGATTTATCCGAATGCCCGCATTATAGGATTTGAGCCTGATCCACAGCTTTTTAACATATTAGCAGCTAACCTTAGGCAGTTTGGGTATGAAGATGTTGAACTACACCAAAAAGCCGTTTTGGATGAAGATTCAAAGGTATCTTTTATGGCGCAGGGGGGGGCATCTGGCCATGTGCATGATGGTCATTCACAGCTAGAAACAGGGAGCGTACTTGTTGAGGTGGATGCTGCCGCACTAAGTCCATTCATAAATAGGGAGATTGATTTTTTAAAAATTGATATTGAAGGAGCCGAGTACAAAGTCTTGAGATCAATAGCTGCGAAATTACATTTAGTGAAAAGATTATTTGTAGAGTATCATTCATTTAAAACCCGCGAACAAGAATTAGATTTGATTTTGGGGTTGTTACGAAATGCCAAGTTTCGGTATTACCTGTATCCCGCAATCGATAAAGAATTTCCATTTCAGGGAATTGGGGAAGTTGAAGGCATGGATATGCAGCTAAATATTTATGCAATCAGAGAATAAAATGGTTATTGTAATTCCTGTGTACAAAATAGCCTTGACTCAGGCGGAAATCATTTCCTTGCAAAGGATTTTAATGGTGCTTTCAAAATACGATTTTTCGTTGGCCTGCGCACACAGTCTAAACGAGGGGATCTACGAGAATTATTTTAAAAAAGCAGGTGTAAAAATTTCTATTGAAAAATTTGACGATAGTTTTTTTAAATCTATTGAAGGTTATAACAGACTTATGTTAAGCACCAAATTTTATAGCCGTTTCAAATCTTGGGATTACATGCTGATCTATCAGTTAGATTGCTTTATTTTTAAAGATGATATTGAAAGATGGCTGGAAGGTGAGTATGATTACATAGGTTCGCCATGGCCACATTGTGAACGGCAATTGAATTTCTATAAAAGCCTTCTTTATTCTAGATGGAGTTTAGTAGGTGCCTTGAAGAAACGCATTGATTTTAATCAAGGAAAAAAAATTTTCGTGGGAAATGGCGGTTTTTCTATCCGAAAAATCAGAAAGTTCGAAAATATTTCACAACTACTTCATTTGTTTTTTAAAAAACATTTGGGTGGGCATGTGAATGAAGATTACATCTGGTCTATTCTTGTAACAAAGTATTTTTCAAATTTTAAAATTCCTTCGGTAGCAATAGCTTCAAAGTTTGCATTGGAAGAAACAATGGATCCAATTAATTTGGATATTGAAACACTGCCAATGGCTTCTCATGCGTGGGAAAGATACTATCCAGAATTGTGGCAATCAGTGATATTGAAATTTAGCAAATGACTTTCTTTATAAAAATTGCTGTTAGGTTACTCTTTGGATGGATGATTCTTGGGTTACCTGCCTACAGTCAAACGAGTAGCTTTACGGTTAAAAGCCCAGTATGCAAGTTCGAGAAAATCAGATTAACGAATACTTCATCTGGTGCAGCTTCTTACAAATGGGATTTTTGTAATGGCGACCTGGATTCAATAATAACTACCTCATCTGTCCCAAAAGTAATCGGAGACGCGGATTTTCCGATTGATGCTCAAATGCTATTTGGTGAAGGAAGTTGGTATGGGTTTGTTGTGGATTTTTTGTCTAGCAAAATGTACCGTCTCGAATATGGGGTATCGCTAAAACAATCCCCCACTATAATAGATATGGGTACTTTAGGGGTGCTGGACTTCCCAACCCAGGCAAGGTTTATTAAAGGCAATAATGTCTGGTATGGGTTTGTAACAAATTACTCAGGCAATCAACTAGTTCGTTTAACTTTTGGCAATGGAATTGACTCACTTCCAACAGCAAAGGAAAACTTAGGCGCATTCTCAAGTCTTTCTGCACCTTTTGGCCTAGAGATACTTAATGATGGTGGGGATTACACAATTATAGTCTCTAATTCAACGAGCAACAAGCTTAGCCTAATCCATTTTGGAACCAGTTTACTAAATAATCCTGACGATACAGATGTTATTGAAACTGGAGGTGCTGTTGGTTTTAGTGGCTTAGGCAGAATATCAATTAAAAATTACAATGGTAAATGGTACGGGCTTATTAATTCTGTGAATGATAGTAAAGTATACCGAATGAATTTAGGGACTGTTGTGTTTGATGCAATCAATAGTTTTGATTTGATTGGCGTTATCACTAACCCAGAGGGTACTGAACTAGTAGAAGAAGGAGGCAACTATTTTGGATTTATTGCTAGTCGTACCAATGGAATTTATAAAATAGATTTTAAGAATGACATAGGGGGAAATGGTACAATTGCTTTTCTTGGAAAATTCGGGATCACCGATGAGTTTAGAAGTATTTCACTGACGCGGGATAGTCCTGGGTGGAGATTATTTTCATTGAGCCGAAATGGAGCTACACTTTCAAGAATAGATTTTGATGATAGGTGTACAGGAACAGTATTGGAAACAAGTACTTTAGCAGAGCCCACTCAGGCTTATTATTCAAAGGCAGGTCAATACAAAATTGAGCTCTCGATTTTGTCGAGTACAGGAAATATAGCCACAGCGGCTAAAACGATATTGGTAAAAAATCTTCCTGTTCCGATTTTCGATTTTTCTACGACCAGCAACTGTGTCAATAACGCAGGTTTTTTCTCTACAACAAGTTCATCTAACTTAATAAGTTATAGTTGGGATTTTAACAATGACAATATAGAGGATAGTAATTCCAATAACCCTTCTTATACATTTTCTGGTTCTGGTGAAAATTCGGTTAAGGTAACTGCGGCCGATTCTTTTGGTTGCCAGAATACGGTTCAAAAAACGATTTCAATTTATAATCCTCCAGTAGCCTCTTTTGATAATCCGTTAGGAGTTTTGTGCTCCTATAGTCAATATCTTTTCGTGAATACGGTCAACGACACATATAACGGAAAACTTTCCTACCATTGGTTTATTGATAATAGTTTGCAAGCAACAAGTCGTGATCTTAGCTTCCTATTTAGTAGCGTGGGCAACAGGGATATTCGATTGCGCACCGCCATTCCGGGATGTTTTAGTGAAACCTCTCAAACTTTTGCTGTAAGTCAAATCGGTCCTTTTGTTGATTTTAATTTACTGCCAAATGGATGTCAAAACACTTCACAATCATTAGTCAATACCACTTTAGGAGCCGTTACTTCATATTCTTGGGCTTTTGGTGATGGAAATACTTCAACCAGCACCGATGGCATAAATACCTATACCAATACAGGTAATTTTAATATCACGCTACAGGCTACCAACGCTGCCGGTTGTCAAAATTCTGCTACAAAAGCCATCACCATTTACTCTAAACCCCAACCGAATTTCTCCATTGGTCTACCGCCCTTTTCGTGTTCAGGTTCACCTTCACAATTTACCGACTTAACCCCGCTACCCACCGATAGCAACATCGCTTCTTGGACGTGGGGCTTTGGCGATACGGCTAATGGGTTAGGAATTTTAAAAAACCCAACCTACACTTATTCCGCCTCGGGAAACTATAATGTATCATTAGCAATAGCGACCAACTTCGGTTGCTCCAACTCCATTCAAAAATCAGTGACGGTTGCTCAGTCACCAGTTGCAGGTTACTCTAATTTGCCGGCTTGCGCCAATCAGCTTACCCAGTTTACTGATACATCTACGGGTAGCATCAAATCGAGGTTGTGGCAACTGGGCATTAATACATTTACAATTCCAAACCCGCAATTTAGTTTTTCTTCCTCCGGTTCGTTCCCCGTCACGCTCACAATAACGGGCAACAACAATTGCGTTAGCCAAATCAGTAAAAACATAAATGTGCCCATTCCTCCTTCGCTGGATTTTTCGGTGGAAGTTCCCTGTACCAATTCCTCAACGCTGTTTCGGGAAATCACCAATTCAGCGGACCCATCTATTTCGCAATCATGGGCATTTGGCACCGTAGCAAGTGGGTCAGGTAGTCCTGCGCAGAATATATTTGCAAGCCCGGGAAACTTCGCTGTTCGGCTAAGCTCTACCCGGCAATCGGGATGCGTTTATTCGATTTCCAAATCTGTAGCTATTGTAAACTCACCGGTTGCTGATTTCTCCCCGTCCACGGATGCAGGAGCTGCACCACTTGGTGTTTTGTTCGCTAATCAGTCCACTTTTGCCAGCTCTTATCTTTGGAAATTTAGGGATAGCAACAATTTAACTTCATCTCTCGCTAATCCGTTTTTTGTGTTTACTGATTTGGGGGATTATGATGTCGAGTTGACAGCCTCCAATTCCGTGGGGTGTTCGAGCAAAGCCAACAAGATCATTAGCGTGGTAATCCCACGCATCGATGCTGTGATGACAGATTTCTATTTTATAAAAGACCCCCTAACGAATTCACTTCAGCCCGTTATTAAAGTGCTCAATAAAAGTAATGTTTCTATTGTTGACCCCTCCATTTTGATAGACGTAGCCGGTAGTTCGGTAATTCAAAAGAAGATCATTGGCATTGTAAGACCCAACCAAGAGTTGACCCAGACGTTAGACTTTCAAATTGTGCCCCGCACTAATTATTATGTTTGTGCTGAAGTTCAAGTGGCTGGCGACACCGATCTTTTTCTAAATCGAAAATGTCTTTCTCTTTCTAATGATGAAATTCTTTTCACGCCTTTTCCAAACCCTGCCCAAGCAGAACTCTATCTGGACTGGATCAGTGTGAACGGAGATCCGGTAGATTTTCAAATTGTTACACGGGCCGGCTCAGTCTGCTTGCAGCAAACCGTGGACAACGTGGTAAAGGGAATCAACCGATTGGTAGTCAATACCTCCGCCTTACCTGCCGGAATCTATTACATTCGCTATCGCGACAGTAAATTATCCAAGACATTTAGCTTTGTGGTATCGGGCAATTGATTTTTTAATTGCTGCCCGTATTCTTACTTTTCTTATTAACTTTAATCTTTGTATCACGAAACTTAATTTTTACGAACAGATTTTTAAACAACCTTACAGGAAATGAAAGTCAAGTTAGACGCAACAGATCGGAAGATTGTCGAAATTCTTCAGGCCAACTCTAATATCACCAACGCGCAATTGGCCATTGAGATAGGACTGTCTCCTGCTCCCACGTTGGAGAGAGTAAAGAAACTGGAGAACTCTGGTGTCATTAAAAGCTACCACGCCTTAGTGGATATGGCCAGCGTAGGGCTAGGGGTGGCAACATTTGTAACCGTTTCATTGAAGGGACACAACAAGGAAAATATCAATAAATTTATCAAAGAAATAAACCACATCCCAGATGTCATCGAGTGCCACCATGTCACGGGGCAATCTGACTTTATATTGAAGATAGTGGCGTCTGACATACCATCTTATCAAAATCTAATGTTGGAAAAACTTTCTAATATCGAAGTGGTTGATAATATGCAGTCAACGGTGATCTTATCTACTTTTAAAGACAGTAAATCAGTGCCTTTGCCATGAATGTGCAATCTGCCGAAAAAACGTTGATATTGGACGATCAGCAGATCGCTCAAAAAATCAAGCGCATGGCGTTCGAGATTTACGAAAATAATTTCAGCGAGAAGGCAATCGTATTTGCAGGAATTGACGGGCAGGGGTATTCATTCGCAAAAATTTTAGGTAGAGAGTTGTCGAAGATATCGTCCATAGAGGTAGTGATTGCAAAAGTCGCTTTGGATAAAGCAGCTCAACAACAGGGCGAAATTAAGGTGGATGCCGATTTGAAGAACTTGAAAAAGAAATGTATTTTGATGGTAGATGATGTGCTCAACACCGGGCGTACATTAGCGTTTGGGATGAAACCCTTTTTTGAGATCGGAGTAAAAAAAATTGAAGTGGCCGTGTTGGTCAATCGAAGCCATACGTTGTTCCCGATCACCCCAACTTATACCGGCTATGAATTATCAACTACCTTAAAAGACCATGTGGAAGTTATTCTCGGCAAGAAATCGTCCGTCTATCTCCACTAATCTGCAAAAATCTTAATTCCAAAATCTATAATTTTAGTTCGGTGTCAGTTCATAAAAAACAAGAGCTTAAAAGAGTTACTACCCATCGGCTTCAAGAAATGAAGAAGCGCGGGGAAAAGATTGCCATGTTGACGGCCTACGACTATAGTATGGCCAAGATCATTGATGCTGCGGGCGTTGATATTATTTTGGTGGGCGATTCTGCCTCGAATGTCATGGCAGGCAACGAAACCACGTTGCCAATTACATTGGATCAAATGATCTACCACGCCTCTCCGGTGGTGAAGGCGGTAAAGCGATCTCTGGTAGTAGTAGATATTCCTTTTGGGT
>Ga0226658_10001554_pt1 | contig 11496 bp, 14 predicted proteins | sample OliLak19BULKMAT1_FD_169091 | JGI IMG/M metagenome (GOLD analysis project Ga0226658, IMG submission 169091) | Freshwater microbial mat bacterial communities from Lake Vanda, McMurdo Dry Valleys, Antarctica - Oligotrophic Lake LV.19.BULKMAT1 (v2)... | ecosystem: Environmental > Aquatic >... | reverse complement strand
GGGGAAGTCGCCCAAGTCCAAGGGTTCCCTCAAGGCGTTCAGTTGGGCTTGTGTGGCAGCACCCTCAACCTGTGCCCAGTAGGTCTTGGCAATGCGCCGGGACGGACTCGTAATGCGCGCCTGAAGCTTTCCGTCGTCTGTCAGCAGCAGCAATCCCTCGCTATCCGTATCCAGCCTACCGGCCGGATAGACGTTGGCGACCCCAACGAAGCGCTTGAGCGTCGGTTTGTCACCCGACGCACTGAACTGGCAGATAACGCCGTACGGCTTATTGAACGCAATCAGCATGGGAACCTGAAAAACAAAAACCCCCGCAGCGGAGCCACGGGGGTTTTGTAAACGATAAACGACTAGGAGTACTAGGCGTTTTTGATGGCCGAAGCTTGCTTACCCTTCGGGCCTTGTGTCACTTCGAATGCGACCTTTTGACCTTCTTTCAAGGTCTTGAAGCCATTCATGTCGATTGCCGAAAAATGCGCGAACAAGTCTTCGCTGCCGTCATCGGGTGTGATGAAGCCAAAACCTTTGGCGTCGTTGAACCACTTTACTGTACCAGTTGCCATGCAAGTGCATCCTTATTGAAAAGAACGGGATGGAGAGCCCGGGAAATGTATCGCTTTTCAAGGTCCGCAACCGCAAGATGCAAATGCAGAAAACCTTAAAGCTAAACTCCAAGTTTGCCTTTTACCGGCCGCCGAGAAGTTAGTCAAGTGTTAACGGGCTTTTTTGCAACACTGCGTGTCATTCTTGCAAATATTTCTCCATCAGTCACCTAATGAATGGGCCATCCGGTCGTTAGCGGCTTGCGCCGAGCATGACGACTTGAAATATGGCGAGAATCATCCATATTATTGCGTCAATCTTTGGTTTCACACTTTGTCTTGGAGAACAATGGCAAACAAGCCGCAAATTGGACCGGGCGGCCCGGAAAAGGGCAGCACTGCACTGCAAGAAAAGCCGGCCAAGACCAAGCCGCCGTCCATGTGGCAGGTGCTTATGTACAACGACGATTACACGCCGATGGAGTTTGTGATCGACATATTGACGCGCATTTTTGGCCATTCGCATGAACGCGCGACGCAAATCATGCTCAAAGTGCATACCGAAGGCAGGGGTGTTTGCGGGGTGTTCCCTCGCGATGTCGCTTCAATGAAAGTCGAACAGGTGATGGACCATGCCAGGCAATTTGAACACCCGCTGCGCTGTGGAATGGAAGAAGTGTAGGCGAATGCCAGAGCATATTCGGGGATCGAAAAAGTCACTTTCGCCCCAAACTAATGACTCGGCAAAATCCGGTACGTGAATTGCTTGGTTACCCAACGACTTTTGTTGCGGCCGCACCAACTGATGTTTTATTGATGAAAGAGACCCAACACTATGATTGCCCATGAACTTGAAATGAGCCTCCACACGGCGTTTGTCGAGGCGCGTCATAAGCGTCACGAGTTCATTACGGTCGAGCATCTGTTGCTAGCCCTTCTCGACAACCCTTCAGCGCAAGAGGTCTTGAAAGCTTGTGCGGCAAAGGTTGACGATTTGCGCAAGAGTCTTACCGAGTTCATCGAGCAACACACGCCGATCGTGGCCGGTGATGGTGAAGTCAACACACAGCCAACGCTAGGCTTCCAGCGCGTCATCCAGCGCGCCATCCTGCACGTCCAGTCATCTGGCAAAAAGGAGGTGATGGGAGCCAATGTCATGGTTGCCATCTACGGCGAGAAGGATTCGCACGCGGTTTATTACCTGCACCAGCAGGGCGTATCACGGCTCGACGTCGTCAACTTCATCTCGCACGGGATTTCCAAAGCCGCCCCCCAAGGTGCGGAAAAACCGGAAGCCGAGGGCGAAGCCGCTGAGGGCGAGCAGGGTGGGGGTGCGCTCGAGCAGTTCACGCAGAACCTCAATCAACTCGCCATCGACGGCAAAATCGACCCGTTGATCGGACGTGATCACGAAGTCGAGCGTGTCATCCAAATTCTTTGCCGCCGCCGCAAGAATAATCCGCTCTTGGTGGGTGAAGCGGGTGTCGGTAAAACGGCGATTGCCGAGGGGCTCGCCAAGCGGATTGTGGATGGCGAAGTGCCGGAGATTCTCGCCAAGGCACAAGTCTTTTCGCTGGATATGGGTTCCCTGCTGGCCGGTACCAAGTACCGCGGCGACTTCGAACAGCGCCTCAAAGCGGTACTCAAGCAGCTCCGCGAAAATCCGAATGCGGTGTTGTTCATCGACGAAATCCACACGCTCATCGGTGCCGGATCGGCGTCAGGCGGAACGATGGACGCCTCTAATTTGCTCAAGCCCGCACTTTCCTCGGGCGCACTCAAGTGCATCGGTGCCACTACCTACCAGGAGTACCGCGGCGTGTTCGAAAAGGACCACGCGCTGTCGCGCCGCTTCCAGAAGATTGACGTTAACGAGCCGTCGGTGTCTGAGACAATCGAGATTCTGAAAGGGTTGAAGTCCCGGTTCGAAACGCACCACAACGTCAAGTACACCTCGACCGCGCTGATCACGGCGGCCGAATTGGCGGCGAAGTACATCAACGACCGGCATCTGCCTGACAAGGCGATTGACGTTATCGACGAGGCCGGTGCCGCGCAACGTATTGCGCCGAAGTCCAAACAAAAGAAAACCATCGGCAAGACCGAGATCGAAGAGATTATCGCAAAAATTGCGCGCATTCCTGCGCGCAACGTGTCGAGTGATGACCGCAGTGCCCTCAAAACGCTTGATCGCGATTTGAAGTCGGTGGTGTTTGGACAAGACAAGGCGATCGAGGCGCTGGCCGCAGCCATCAAGATGGCGCGCTCCGGGCTGGGCAGCACCACCAAGCCGATCGGATCGTTCCTCTTCTCAGGCCCGACCGGGGTTGGCAAGACCGAGGTCGCCAAGCAACTTGCGTTCATTCTTGGCGTGGAGTTGATACGCTTTGACATGTCCGAATACATGGAAAGGCACGCCGTCTCCCGATTAATCGGTGCCCCCCCCGGCTATGTCGGGTTTGATCAGGGCGGTCTCATGACAGAGGCTGTTACCAAGCAGCCGTATTCAGTGCTGTTGCTTGACGAAATCGAGAAGGCACACCCGGACATCTTTAACGTGCTGCTGCAAGTGATGGATCATGGCACCCTGACGGACAATAACGGACGCAAGGCCGACTTCCGGAACGTGGTCGTCATCATGACCACCAATGCCGGCGCAGCAGAATTGTCGAAGACCTCAATTGGCTTCACCAATGACAAGAAGGCCGGTGATGAGTTGGCGGAAATCAAGCGCATGTTTACGCCGGAATTCCGCAACCGGCTGGATGCGACGATTTCCTTTGCGCCGCTTGACGAGCAGATCATCATGCGGGTGGTCGACAAGTTCCTGATGCAGCTTGAAGCGCAACTGTCTGAAAAGAAAGTGGACGTCAGCTTCACCGAGAGCCTGAAGAAGTATCTTGCCAAGAACGGGTTTGATCCGCTGATGGGTGCGCGACCGATGTCGCGCCTCATTCAAGACACCATTCGTCGTGCGCTGGCGGACGAGTTGCTGTTTGGCAAGCTGGCGACCGGTGGACGCGTGACCATCGACGTCGGGGCAGATGACAAAGTGGTGCTCGATATCAGTGAGGAAAAGGAGCCGTTGCCGCAGGAGTCGTGAGCGAGGGTGCAGTAGAGCCGAACCGCCAACAAAACGCCCGACTTTTGCTCGGGCGTTTTTGTTTCTGGCTTCCCATCGCACTCGGCGCGTCTGGCGCATTGATCATGCCGTTTAGTTCCTTTGCGGGCCGCACGGGAGTCGAGTAGAGTAGCAACTTGCGCGCCGGTCCTGCGGTCGACAGGTGTGTCAAAACTTGCCGTGGCTGCAATCAAACAAAATCATAACGAGGACACTCATGAAAACAACGCTTGCATTGCTGTGTGCGCTAGCGGTGGTCGGTTCTGCGATCGCGCAGACACCAGCCGTACCGTCGGCACCGAAACCTGCCCCCGCCGTCGGCCCTGCCACTACACCCACCGCCACTCCTGCCGCAGCGCCACCAGCGCCGGTGTTCGCTGCGTCGAATCTGACGCCGCTCGGCGTACGGTCGATGGCCGCGACCTGCGCGGCGTGTCATGGCACTAATGGCAATTCGGTCGGGGGTGCCATTGTTGCGCTGGCCGGCATGAACAAGGAGTACTTCGTCACGCAGATGAAGCTATTCAAGGACGGCAAGCGCGAAGCGACGCTGATGCACCAGCTTGCCAAGGGTTACAGCGATGCAGAAACCGCTGCCATGGCCGATTTTTTTGCCGCGCAGAAGCGCTAAGGGGACGGACATGACTATCAATCGTAGAACTTTCCTCAAGTCCTCCAGCGCAGTCGCGGCCGCGACGGGTGTCGCGGGTATCTCGGGTTGTGCGACGATCGGCGGCGCAGGGCCGAAGGTGGTGATCGTCGGCGGCGGCTACGGCGGCGCGACCGCCGCCAAGTACATCAAGATGTGGGGCCCGCAGATCGATGTGACGCTGGTTGAGCGCGACACCGCGTTTGTCTCGTGTCCGATTTCCAATCTGGTGCTGGGCGGGTCGCAACAGATGAAAGACATCACGGTTTCCTACGACGCGCTACAGAAAAAGTATGGCGTGAAGGTTGTCCGAGGTGAGGCCAGCGCGATTGACGTCGAGAAGAAGTTGGTGCGTCTGGCAAGTGGTGAAGCGCTGCCATTCGACCGCGTCATTCTCTCGCCCGGTATCGACTTCATGTACGAGGCGTTGCCGGGACTGAATAATGCCGAAGCACAGCGCCGCTACCTACACGCCTGGAAGGCCGGTCCGCAGACCGTCGCACTGCGCAAACAGCTTGAGGCAATGCCCGATGGCGGTGTGTACGCGATCTCCATTCCGGAAGCGCCGTACCGTTGCCCGCCCGGACCATACGAGCGTGCCTGCCAGGTGGCGACCTACTTTAAGCAATACAAACCGAAATCAAAGGTCATCATTCTTGACGCCAACATGGACGTCGTCTCGAAACCCGGTCTGTTCAAAAAGGCTTGGGCGGACATGTATCCGGGCATGGTCGAGTACCGCAATCAGTCGCGTCTGCTTGATGTCGATACCAAGACATCCACCGCCAAGCTCGAATTCGGCGACGTCAAAGCCGATGTGTTAAATGTGTTGCCGCCAATGAAGGCCGGCAAGATTGCCGACGCGTTCATCACCGCCAACAAGCGCTGGTGTGAAATCAACTGGATCACCTACGAGGCGAAGAATGTACCCGGCGTGCATCTGCTCGGTGACGCATTGCAGATCGCCCCGGCGATGCCAAAATCGGCGCACATGGCCAATAACCACGGTAAAACCTGCGCGGCTGCGGTAGTCGCGCTGTTGACCGGCGAACAGCCCAACCAGAGCCCGACATTGAGCAATACCTGTTACTCGTTTGTTTCAGCCGACCGTGTCGTGCATGTGGCGTCGATCCACAAATACGACGAGAAGGACAAGACGATGAAGACGGTGCCGGGTTCGGGCGGCGTTTCGTCCGCCGCCAATGAGCTCGAAGCCCAGTATGCTATGACGTGGGCGAAGAACATCTGGGCCGATACTCTCGGCTAAGGTCATCAAAACTGATAAAAATCGTCCGGACGAGAAACCGGACGGTTTTTAGCGCATCGTCAACCACTCGGGCCGGAAGGCATCGTTAAGCAGTGAAGTCTGGATGTGGTCGCGCCACGCGCCATCAATGAACAGGTAGTTTGGTGCATAGCCATCGATGCGAAACCCGAGTCGCGCCAGCAACCGCCCGCTGCGGATGTTCTCCGGCCGGTAATTTGCGTTGATACGATGCAGTTGCTGTTCGTCAAACATATAGCGAATCGCCCGCTGCAGCGCTTCGCGCATTAGTCCTTGCCCCTCAAGTTGCTGGTCGATCTGATAGCCGACGACCGCGTTACAAAACGGGCCTCGATAGATCTGTGAGAACCCAATGGTGCCGATGATTGCGCCCGGCTGTTCTTTTTCGCGGATCCATAACCGCACCACACTGCCCTGCAGAAAGCCGATCTGGGTTTTCTCAACGTACTCATCCCAGAACTTCAGGGATTCATAGCCGATTGGTGTCGGCGGTGACCAGGGCGTGAGGTGGGCTGCATTGCGCATGTGAAAGTCCCACGCTGCGGCGGCAAGTTCAGCTGCCGGTAATCCGAGCAACAAGCGCTCGGATTCCATCATCATCCCCATTGTTTACCGTCACGGTAAAACCGCACGTGGCATATCTTGTCGCCCCGTAGTTTGTAGACGGCGACGGCATGTCGCATCTCACCGGGTGGCGTAGCAAGCCGACCGGTGATGTGCTCTTCGTCCATCACATGCTCGCCAATGCGGATCCGATTGACGATGGTGCAGTGCAGATTGGGCGAGCCATCGAACAATGCGCGGTAGCGATCGCGCATTTCAGCCTCACCCGCCATCAATTGGCGGCCATCGGCGTCCTCGACGACGCAGTCGGCGGTAAAGCAGACCAGGAAAGTTTCCAGATCATGCGCGTTGTAGGCCAGCAGTTGCGCTTCGACCGGATCAAAAGTGTCTGGCATTGCCGATCAGCCTGCGAAAACCGCCCATTGTGCCGCCCACATCTCGGTCGGCGCGCGGCGGAAGCCGGATTTTGCAAACTGATGCCAGCGCCCAACCACAAACGCCATGACGGCATTGGCGTAAGCATTCGGGTCAAGCGAAGCGTGCAACTGCCCGTTGGTCGCAGCGAGGCGTGCGCTTTGACGCAGCGAGGCTTCGAGCCGGTCGTGCAACTGATTCATCCTGACATGCAGACGCTCATCCTCGTTGACTAATGCGTCACCGATCAGCACGCGGGTCATGCCGATATTGCGTTGCGCGAAGTTGAGCAACATGGAGACGGTCGCCTCCACCTGCTTGAGCCCGTCCGTTTCTTCACTCTGAATTTTATTGACCAGCGAAAAAACGGTCTCTTCAATGAATTCGATCAACCCTTCAAACATTTGCGCCTTTGACGCAAAGTGCCGATAGAGCGCCGCTTCGGACACGTCGAGCTTCTTGGCTAACAATGCGGTGGTGATTTTCTCGCCTTTGGGTTGTTCCAGCATTTCTGCCAGTGCATGCAGAATTGCGCGGCGACGTTCACCTGGTTCCGGTTTTGGCATTGCATTCTCCCGTTGGGATTGATTGCTGATCCAGCGTGTTGGTTACGATGAAGAAATTTCCCTACCGTCGACCGCCGAGGATAGACCCCAGCACGCCACGAATGATTCGCCTGCCGGCCTCGGAGGCCATGGCGCGCGCCGCCGACTTCATCGCCGCCTCGACAACACCTTCGCGACTGGACCTGCCGCCGCCACCGATGCCAGGCAGGCCAATTTTGGAGAAAATGCCAGCCAAGCCACCGCCGTCGCCAACCGACGCCGAGTTCGCGTCGCCTTGGCGGCCGCGCAGTTTCTCAAACGCGGACTCGCGATCAACGGCCTTTTCATAGGTGCCGGCCACCAACGAGGTTTGCAGCAGCGTTGCGCGTTGTTCAGGTGAGATCGGCCCGATCTGTGACTGCGGCGGGCAGACGTAGGCGCGCTCAACAATCGTCGGGCGGCCCTTTTCATCGAGGAACGATATCAGGGCTTCACCGACGCCCAGTTCGGTGATGACGGTCTCGACACGTAGCGTCGGGTTCTCGCGGAACGTTTGCGCCGCCGCCTTGACCGCTTTTTGGTCGCGCGGCGTATAGGCGCGCAGAGCGTGTTGCACGCGATTGCCGAGCTGCCCCAGCACGGAGTCGGGGATATCGAGCGGATTCTGCGTCACAAAATAAACGCCGATCCCCTTGGAGCGAACCAGTCGGACGACCTGCTCGATTTTGTCGAGCAACTCTTTGGGAGACTCGTTGAACAATAGATGGGCTTCATCGAAGAAGAACACCAGCTTCGGCTTCTCGCGGTCGCCAACCTCGGGCAGGTTTTCGAACAACTCCGAGAGCATCCACAACAAGAACGTCGAGTACAGTCTCGGGCTCGACAGCAACTTGTCTGCAACCAGAATATTGATGACACCCTTGCCGTTGTCCGTCTGCATCAGGTCGTCGAGTGCCAGGGCCGGCTCACCGAAGAACTTGTCGCCGCCTTGCTGTTCGAGCGCCAGCACTCCACGCTGGATCGCACCGATCGACGCTGGTGAAATATTGCCGTAGTCGGTGGTGAACTGGCTGGCGTTCTCGCCGACGTACGAAAGCGCTGCGCGCAGGTCTTTGAGGTCGAGCAGCAGCAGCCCGTTGTCATCGGCGATCTTGAACACCAGCGACAACACACCTTCCTGCGTATCGTTGAGGTTGAAGATACGCGAAAGCAACAGCGGCCCCATCTCGGAGATGGTGGCGCGGACCGGATGGCCCTGCTCACCAAACACATCCCAGATCGTCGTTGGGCATCCAGCAGGCACGAATTCGAGGCCAAGCAACTGGCGGCGCTCGTCGATTTTTGGGTGCGGCGTGCCCGGCTGCGAAATGCCGGTCAGGTCACCCTTGACGTCGGCCATGAAGACCGGCACACCGATCGCGGAAAACTGTTCTGCCATCACCTGTAGCGTGACCGTCTTACCGGTACCGGTCGCGCCGGCAATAAGGCCGTGACGGTTTGCCATATTAGGCAAAATAACCAGAGGTGACTGGGATTTGTCGCTCGACTTGGCGACCAACAACGGTTCAGGCATGGCGCGCTTTCTGTTGCTCTGGCGTGGGCTGCGGTGTGAGTGAATGTTAACATTGCATCTTCGGATTTGCTTGTCGCGGAATCGAGATTAAGAATGATCGAATGGCGCGAAGGCGACCAAGCATCGCAGCCGCTGGACGCGGCGCGCGGGGCGCTAGCCGATGTTCGTCATGACGGGTCCGCCGCGCTGCGGCAACGACGTGATTGCAAGCGACTCGCCGCACGGCTGGAGAGGGAAAGGAAAACATGGCAGGGCATAGTAAATGGGCAAACATCCAGCACCGCAAAGGTCGTCAAGACGCCAAACGCGGCAAGATCTTCACGCGTCTGATCAAGGAAATCACCGTCGCCTCCCGACTGGGCGGTGGCGATGTTGCGATCAATCCGCGTCTGCGCCTCGCGACGGACAAGGCCTACGAAAACAACATGCCCAAGGACACCGTCGAGCGCGCCATCAAACGCGGCTCGGGTGATCTGGAAGGCGTCAACTATGAGGAAATTCGCTACGAAGGTTATGGCATCGGCGGCGCGGCGATTATCGTTGACTGCATGACCGATAACCGCGTACGTACCGTGGCAGAAGTGCGGCATGCCTTTGTCAAGCATGGCGGAAACTTTGGTGCGGAGGGCTCGGTCGGGTTTTTGTTCAAACACTGCGGCACGATGCTGTTTGCGCCCGGTACCAACGAAGAAAAGCTGATGGAATCCGCACTGGACGCGGGAGCCGAAGATGTTGTGACCAACAGCGATGGATCGTTTGAAGTCGTCACCGGCCCGTATGAATTTTCCAACGTCAAATCCGCGCTCGAGAAGGCTGGTTTCAAGCCCGAGTTCGGTGAAGTGACCATGAAGGCGCAGAACGAAGCGGAATTGAGCGGGGACGACGCGTTGAAGATGCAAAAACTCATTGACGCCATTGAGGCGCTCGACGACGTGCAGGAAATCTACACGTCCGCTGTCCTTGATGTGCCGGAATGATTCGGATACCGAACGTGTCAGTCCTCATCACCACCACCGCGAATATTGAAGGCAAGCGCATCACTCAGTACTTGGGCATTGTCACCGGTGAAGCCAGTGCTGAGGTGGCGCTATTGTCAACGGCGACAGCGGATAAAGCCGCCCCCGGCTTTGCGGATGCGTATCATCAAGCGATTCCAAATGTGCGCGACAACGCTATCCGCGGCGCCATCAAGGGGGCCGAGCACGTCGGTGCCAATGCCATCATCGGCACCAGCGTGAACTACATCATCCATGGTTCCGGTAAAGGGATGGTCATGGTGACGGTGACGGGCACCGCGGTTGTTTGCGAGGATGCGTAGCTAGCATGCGCATCCTCGGCATCGACCCCGGCCTCCGCATCACCGGATACGGCGTCATCGAGAAGGGCAGCAAGGGACTGGTGTATGTGGCGAGCGGCTGCATCAAATCGCCCGACGGTGAATTGCCTGACCGCTTGAAGAACATTCTCGATTCGGTGCAGGAGGTGATTCGCCTGTACGCGCCGATAGAGGTTGCGGTGGAAAAGGTGTTCGTGAACGTTAACCCGCAATCAACACTGCTGCTTGGCCAAGCGCGCGGCGCGGCCATTTGCGGCGCGGTACTGCATGCGTTGCCGGTTTCAGAGTACACCGCGCTGCAGGTCAAGCAGGCCGTGGTTGGCAATGGCCACGCGAAGAAAGAACAGGTACAGGAAATGGTCAAACGCTTGCTTAAATTGCCCGGCAATCCAAGCGCTGATGCGGCCGACGCGCTGGCGTGTGCGATCTGTCATGCACACGGCGGCATGGTGGGTGCCATGAGTACGCGTGGCTATCGCGTCAAAGGTGGGAGGTTGGTGAAATGATTGGACGAATCTCAGGGACATTGCTCGAAAAAAATCCCCCGCAAGTGCTGGTGGATGCCGGCGGGGTCGGCTACGAGATCGACGTGCCGATGTCGACTTTTTACACCTTGCCGCGCATTGGTGACAAGGTGGCTTTGTTCACGCATCTGGTGGTGCGGGAAGACGCGCAATTGCTGTACGGCTTCGGCACCGAGCCCGAGCGCGCGGCGTTTCGCACCTTGTTGAAAGTCAGCGGCGTCGGACCGAAGGTGGCGTTGGCGTTGCTGTCGGGCCTCAGCGTGAACGAGTTGGCGCTGGCAGTGGCGATGCAAGAGACTGGCAGGCTCACCAACGTGCCAGGCATCGGTAAGAAAACGGCCGAGCGCCTGTTACTTGAGCTTAAAGACAAATTCAAGGTCGATGCGCGGCTGGCGGTGGGCGGAGCCGCAGGTGCGGCGGAAAAGCCGTCGACCAACGCGGATGTGCTCAACGCATTGATCGGACTTGGTTACAGCGAAAAGGAAGCCATTATTGCGGTGAAACTGCTACCCGGGGACGTGAGTGTGTCGGACGGCATTCGCGCGGCGCTGAAATCGCTGTCGAAGGTATGAAGTTTAAAAGTCCAGCATTGGCGGGCGGTTTCAGATGTTTTTGCTTGGAAACGCCCGCCAATAGTCAAGTTTCATCTTTTGGCATGCCAATATGAGTTCCTCCAAGCAGGGCTTTTATTCAAAGATTAAGGTCCCGGCGTGGCTGTTCCGCCACGTGATGAATTGCTGGCCGCCGTTCTGGGGCACGCGCGTGCATATCGAGTCGATTTCGCCGGACTGGCGCCAGCTGCGCGTGCGCATGAAGCTGTCGATGATCAACAAAAATTATGTAGGCACGCATTTCGGTGGCGGGGTGTTTGTGATGACCGATCCGTTTTACATGGTGATGCTGTCCAATATCCTCGGGGCGGACTATCTGGTGTGAGATAAGG
>Ga0226658_10001547_pt1 | contig 11512 bp, 12 predicted proteins | sample OliLak19BULKMAT1_FD_169091 | JGI IMG/M metagenome (GOLD analysis project Ga0226658, IMG submission 169091) | Freshwater microbial mat bacterial communities from Lake Vanda, McMurdo Dry Valleys, Antarctica - Oligotrophic Lake LV.19.BULKMAT1 (v2)... | ecosystem: Environmental > Aquatic >... | reverse complement strand
CATCACGAAAAAAGTCAGAAACAAGGCCAGACCAACCAACACCTGATTGGGTGGGGTGGACTGCGTACCAAGCGCCTGCCGAAGAAGTGATAGAACGATGATGATCCGCGTGAAACCAGTCATCATCAGGAGAATGGCCGGCAGGAAGCCAAGCGCGGTGAAGAACAGCAGCGTTTGAATCGGCACCGACCACGTCTGGCGTCCCGCAGGCCCGGCCTGGCTCGTCAGCGACAGCATGTTGGTATCTGCGGCGACGGCGGGCTGCACGAACAAGACGAGCAGCAACAGGAGAAAGCCTGCGCAAGTTGCCACCCAGCCAAGAGGTCGTGTCGGCATTATCAAGGCTTGGCGCGGGTCACGCCGCTGTTACCTTTGATACGACCAAGCCACTTTGCAACCAACGCTTCTGAAGTGGGCGGTTGACCATCTTGCGGTGAGTCCAAGTTTGCAGCGGTCGACTTCGTGAGCAGGCTGATCTGGTTGGCCGTGACACCAATGACAAGTAGTTCCCCCTGAAACTGAACAACCGTGATGCGCTCCTTCGGGCCAAGTGACAATTGTGCAACTGGCCGCAGCAACGTCGCCGCGTTTTTCATCACAGGGTTCAGACGTCGCAGAACGAAACCAACCGCCAGTATCAATGCGACGACCAGCGCAAGCGCAGCAATGGTCGGGAAAATCGACGGGCCGACACCGGACGCATCGCTGGCGGTCAGGCCGGGACGTATGGTGCCGATAGTTGCGCCCGCTTGAGCGAGCGCGTCAGTTGTGGCAAGCAGTAGAAGTATGCAAATCGGTTTGCGCATGTTGTTTGTTCGATTGGTGGAGTCAGCCTAGCGATTGAGCCGGCGGACGCGCTCGGACGGCGTCACGATGTCTGTCAAGCGGATACCGAATTTCTCATTGACCACCACCACCTCGCCTTGGGCAATCAGACAGCCATTGACCAAAACATCCATCGGCTCGCCAGCGAGGGCGTCGAGTTCAATGACCGACCCTTGCGCCAATTGCAGGATGTGCTTGATGGGAATACGCGTCCGGCCTAGCTCCACGGTCAGACTGACGGGAATGTCCAGAATCAAATCGATGTCGCTGGTCTGCTCGCCTCCGGCAGCACCGGACTTGGCGAGTCGCTGAAAGACGTGTGGTTCGCTGGTCGCAGCTGGGGTTGACGCCTCGACAGCGTCAGCGCCCACAGGTTTTGCCTCCGCCAGTGCGGCGGCCCAATCATCTTCGCTGACGTTCGGATTATTTAGTTCACTAGACATGGTTGCTCCCGCGTTACGCGCCGTTGGTACTGATCGTGGACTGCTCTTGTGGAACGGTTAGAACGGCATCGACCTTGATCGCGTAGTGGTTGTTGAGTGTGCCGAACTTGCAGTCGAATAGCGGCACGCCATCCACCTTCGCCATGATGGTCTCCTTGAGCGGCAATTCGATGAAGTCGCCGCGTGTCATTTTCATCAGGTCGCCGACCGCAATCTTGGTGGTTCCCAATTCGGCAACGAGGTCGATCTCCGCCATCTGAACCTGTTTGGTCAGCAACGCGAGCCAGCGTTTGTCGGTCGATGTCGAATCGCCCTGCAGAGAGGAGTAAAGCAGGTCGCGAATCGGCTCAAGCGTGGAATAGGGGATACAGATGAACACTTCGCCACCGGCATCGCCAATTTCCAAAGTGAACTTGGTCGTGACCATGATTTCGCTCGGGGTGGCAATGTTGGCGAACTGAGTGTGCATCTCCGAGCGCTGATATTCAAGTTGCAACGGATAAACGCCCTGCCAGGCTTTTGCGTACTCGGTTGTCACGACATCAAGTAACCGTTGAATGATGCGTTGTTCCGTCGTCGTGAATTCCCGCCCTTCGATACGGGTTTGAAAGCGTCCGGTACCACCGAACATGCTGTCGATCACGGTAAATACAAGTTTCGGGTCAAGGATCACCAGGCCCGATCCGCGCAGCGGTCTGACGCTGACGATATTGATATTGGTCGGCACAACGATATCCCGCAGAAAGGCGCTGTACTTGAGCACGCGTACCTGTCCGACCGACATCTCCGGTGTCCGGCGCATGAAGTTGAACAGGCCGATGCGGAAGTTTCGCGCGAAGCGTTCGTTGATAATTTCGAGCGCCGGCATGCGGCCGCGTACGATCCGCTCCTGATTGGCGATGTCGTACTCGCGGATGCCTGCGGTCGGAGCTTCGACCACTGCTTCCTTGGGCTCGCCGTTCATGCCATCAAGCAGAGCGTCGACTTCGTCCTGCGATAGGAACTGATGCTGGGCAGACATGGTGTTGGGTCCGATAGGTTGCGGCGTGTCTGTTACTGCATTACAAACTGCGAAAAGTGGACTTCAACCAAGGTTTTGTCGGTGTCGGAAAGATCCAGTGACTTTCTTGCGTCGCCGAGAATATCCAGCGCGAGCTTTTCCTTACCTTCGCGACCCAGCAGTTCTGTGGCGGTTTTGCTTGATAGGGTCATCAGGACGCGGCCACGAATAGCCGGCATCTGTGCCTTGACTTGGTCACCGGTCGCCGCGTCGATGGTCTCGAGTGAGAAAATGATCTGTGCGTAACGCTCACTTTCCTTGTCATTCAGATTGACGGTGAATGACTCGAACGGAACAAAGGTGGGCTTCACTTTAGGGTCGCGTTTTTTTTCTGTTGCGGCTGCCGCCGGCGTACCATCTTTGCCCAGCTCGGCAGGCTTACCTTTGAATATAAAAAATGCGCCTCCACCGCCGCCGGCCAGGACGGCCAAACTGATCCCGGCGATAAGAATGAGTTTTTTCTTGTTGGCGGGTTTGGCTGGCGCGGCCTCTAACGTTGCAGACATTGACTACCTCTCGCGGATTAGCCCTATTGGGGCGATTTGCATGCAAGAAGTATGCTGCTGAGAACCGTCCGCCATATGCGAAAAAAGGCGGGGAAAAATAGCCTATTCCGTTTGGCACGGGTCTCGGGGCAGCGGGTTTATGCGAGTTTCTGCTCGGCCGCCACGGCGATCAGGCAAACAGATCGACGCGCCCAGCTGCCACCCGCCGCGGCAGTGCTGCGCCGACTTCACCAATGCCAGACGTGCCACGCTTGGATGGATCCGCTGCCGCGTTCTGCGGAGGCGGCGCTTGGAAGGGTGATTTTGGTTGTTCCTGGCTGACGCTGGATTGCCCGAGGGACAAGCCCGACTGCGCCATCATCTCTTGAAGGCGCGGCAGTGCCGCTTCGACCGCACGATGCACTTCGGTGTTTCCGACCAGAAAGCTCACCGAGACCTGCTGGCCGTCGAGGTCAATCTTGACCGAGATGGTTCCGAGTTCGGCCGGGCTGACGATTAGTGTTGCCTCGCCAAGATTCTCGGCCGTGATGCGCATCACTGCGCCTCCCAGCGCTTCGGCCCACTGCGGGTTGGCGATCGCTGGTGCAATTGGCACAGTTGGGACAGTCGCGATGAGCAGCGCGTCTGAGTGGATGACTGGCATGCCGTAGATTGCAGTCGGTGCGGCTCGGGTGCGTTCGGCTTGTCTGTCATCGCCCATTCGGAGTACGCCGGCAACGCCTGCCAAACCGTCAGTACGCAGCATCATATTGTTGCCCGACCGCACATCAGTCAGAAGCGATTCCATCGAGGTACTGGCTGTCCGCGGTTCCCGTGAGCGTGCGGTGGTTGGGGCCAATGCGATCTTGGTGCCGGCAACATCGCCTTTTGGGGCGCGCATTCCAGCTGCAGCAGCCATCTGGCTCGGGCCATCGATCCTCCAGGTCGAGGCGTCGAGCGCTCGCTCCGCCGCAGGCGTGGACGAATGCACATCGGTTCCCGGTTCGGGGTGCGACATGGTCCGGGGGAATTGGGAGTTTCCCGCCGCTGGACGCACAGTCTGACTTGTGCTGGCCGAGGCAGACTCCGCCAAGATCCAATCCGGCGAATTCGACACGGCCGTGCGGAGTTGCGGGTTGAAGCTGTCAGCCGTGGGCTTAGCTGCCGCCGCGGTCGCAATTGCACTATTTCCCGTGGCTGGAATTTGTTCCGGCGAATTCGACAAGGCCGTGCGGAGCTGTTGGTTGGGGCTATCAGCCGTGGGCTTCACTGCCGCCGCAGCCGCAATTGCACTATTCCCGGTGGCTGGAATTTGCCCTGGTTCGTTTGCAGACCCCGACGGCTTGTCAGCAGGGTCTGCGAGGCCAGCACGAATGCTGAGTTGTCGGGCGCTACTGCCGGTCGCGTTTGGTTCAATCAGTGACAATTCACCATGGAATGCTTGTTCCCGACAGCCAACGTTGTCTGGCAAGCGCGCCACTGCCGGTTGGCAGGGGAATGAGCCGTTCCATTCACATCGTAACTCGGCTCGGTCTGTGCGTTCGAACTTCGGATCGTCCTCTTCGCGGCTGACCTCGGCGTTCGCAATAAGCGCGCCTGAAGGAGGGTGCGCAGAATCGGTATCCGCGTATGTAACGTCAAGGATATTCATCATCGCGCTGAAATCTGCGCGATCATTGTCCGCCAACGGCTGCGTCCGCCCGGCGTGTTGCGCGCTCCGCTTGCTCGTGGGAGCGCCGTGTGCGATATCGGTCGTCGATGTGGCGTTCATTTTTTGCTTCAGATCGTGGTGGAGAATGCCGACTAGCGTCGACGCGGGCTGTTCGAGGATGCATTTGCCGCAGTCTGGTCTTCAAGGCGGCGGTTGCTTAGCTGTTCGAGCATACGGGCTTCTTCAGAACGGCGTTCTCGCAGAGTCTCGAACGAAAGCAACTTGCGCTGAGCGACGCGCTCGGCCTCCACCACATCGCGGCATCGGGTCTCGCACAACTCGATTTCCCGCTTTTGTTGCGTAATTGCGCTGTCCAGTTTGACGATGAAAGCGTTAAAATTTCTGAGTGTTTCAGCGCCGGCGGCGCTGGTTTGTCGATTTCGTAGCCGGGTTTCGTAGTCACTCCGATAACGTTCCAGCATGTCAAGCTGTGCTCTTGCAGAGGTGACACCGGCGTTGGCATCGGCAAGACGCCTGCTGTTGGTGTTGCGCTCCTTTTCTGCGAGGTCAACCAGTAGAGAGAAGATGGTTTCGGGCATTATTGACTCCGTTAATGATTGGTTTGAATTGGATAAACAGCAGCTGGAAAGGTGTGATCCTAAAGCTGGACACCGGCCATGAGTGAAATGAGCGATTCCGTTGATTCGGCAATATCGATCCGACTGGTCATCGATTGCTGCAGGTACCTATCAATCGGCGCGCGCAATTGAATGGCCTGATCAAGCAGCGGATCCGTGCCGCTGACATAGGCTCCGACTGATATCAGGTCATGGTTACGTTGGAGTCGACCGACCAGCGCTTTTAGCGCACGTGCCGCAATCTGGTGTTGCTCATTAACCACGCTGGTCATGACCCGCGAAATGGACTGTTCGATATCAATGGCGGGATATCTGCCGGCCTCCGCCATTTTTCTTGACAGCACGATATGCCCGTCAAGAATGGCGCGGGCACTATCTGCCACCGGATCCTGCTGGTCGTCTCCTTCGGCGAGCACGGTATAGAACGCGGTGATTGATCCCTTCCCATCGGCCCCCATCCCGGCTCGCTCCACAAGGGCGGGCAGTTTGGCGAAAACCGACGGTGGATAGCCCTTTGTTGCCGGCGGCTCGCCGATGGCTAGTGCGATTTCACGCTGTGCCATGGCATAGCGGGTCAACGAATCCATGATCAAGAGGACACTCTTGCCCTGATCGCGAAAGTATTCGGCAATGGCGGTCGCGTAAGAGGCACCCTGCATCCGCAGAAGTGGAGGAAGGTCTGCCGGTGCCGCGACCACGCAGGCGCGCTCGAGTCCGCTGCTACCGAGGATCTCTTCGATGAACTCCTTGACCTCCCGGCCCCGTTCGCCAATCAGTGCCACCACAATAACGTCTGCATCGGTGTACTTGGCCATCATGCCAAGCAGCACACTTTTTCCCACGCCCGAGCCCGCAAACAGTCCGACTCGCTGGCCTTTGCCCACGCTGAGCAGTCCGTTGATCGCCCTGACGCCGGTGTCGAGTTGCTCGGAGATCGGCTCGCGCTCGATCGGATTGATCGGGCGGCTGCGAATCGGTCGTGGTTCAACACGTACTAGTGCCCCGCGACGATCAAGCGGCAGCCCGTCGGCACCGACGACGCGTCCGAGCAGCCCGTCGCCGATCGGTAACTGCCGGGAATGATCTTCCGGTCGCCGCCATGGGTGGTGGTATTTGCCTGGAATGAGACGGTGAGACGGGGGGTCGACGGCGAAGACCGAAGCGCCGGGACGCAATCCGTTGAGGTCGTTCACGGCCATCAGAAAGAGCCTGTCCTCCTCAAAGCCCACCACTTCCGCGTCAACCGAGTCGGTCGCACTGGTGGAGATCTTGCAGGTCGAACCGAGCGGCAGGCTCAAGCCGACGCACTCAAGAACAATCCCGGAGACTCTCACCAGCTTTCCCGCGCGGCGAAGCGGCAGCGCAGATTCTGCGAAGGTGGCGTGATCGTCAACAAACTGACGCCACTTCGACGCAACCGGCACGTCGGGGGAGTTAGCGAGTTGTGGCGACATCTGTGTACTCGCTCTTGTTGTATCCCATGTTGTGCAGCGCGCGTTCCCAACGTGACTCAATGGTCGCATCGACGTGGGAGCTGTCACTTTCCAGCCGGCAGCCACCGCGCTTGATGGCAGGATCCGGCACGAGGCGACATCCGCGCAACTTCAGTTCTTCATCCAGCGCAGGTTTGATCAATCCAATGTCGCTCGGATTGAGATAAAGCGTAGGATAGGTGGCTTTCGATGCCAGACTGCCAAGCGCGTCTCTGACAGACGATGCCACCAGTTCAGGGCGGAGTTCCAGTTCGCTTCGTACCACTTGGCGTGCGAGTGAGAACGATAAGTTCAGGACCGCGTCGGCGACCTCGGAATCCATATTGGCATATTGCGACTGTACTGATTCCACAAACGCATCAATACGCTTGGTCATCTCGGCAGATTCGTTCCCGACATGCGCAGACCCCGCTCGAAAGCCTTCGGCGAGGCCACGCTGATAGGCGGCCTCGAGCGCGCGCTGGGCCATCTGCTTGCCGCTAAGTTGGACATCCGCGTCTGCCTGCGACACACCTGCGTAGCCACCGGTCGACGCAGGGTCACCGAGTGAAGCGAACTTCCAGCGTGGCGCATCGGCAATGTCGCTATCATTGGCGCTCTTAGATGTATGCGTCATCACTCTTGCCTCCCAAGGAAATCTGTCCGTCTTCAGCCAGTCGCCTCACCGCCTTGAGAATTTCTTTTTGCTCGGACTCGACCTCAGAAACTTTTACTGGTCCGCGAGATTCCAGATCTTCCTTAAGCATTTCAGCGGCTCGCGAAGACATGTTCTTGAAGATTTTCTCCGCCAACTCCTGACGGGCACCCTTCAAGGCGATGGTGAGGGAGTCGGTCTGAATCTCGCGAAGTACCAGCTGAATCGCCTTGTCGTCGAGCTCAAGAAGGTTTTCGAAGGTAAACATTTGGTCCTCGATCTTGGTCGCAAGGTCCGGATCGTATTCGCGGATTGCGTCCAACGTCGACTGCTCAACAGAGGCGCCCATGAAGTTCAGAATACTGGCGGCACACTTGATGCCGCCTAAAGCCGACTTTTTCAGTTTGTCGCTACCCGACATCACTTTTGCAAGAACGTCGTTGAGTTCCGCCAACGCCGCCGGTTGGATGCCGTCGATCGTTGCGACGCGAAGGAGAACGTCGTTGCGCAGGCGCTCACCAAGTTTCGAGAGAATGTCTCCCGCCTGATCCTGCTCAAGATGGACCAGGATTGAGGCGATGATCTGTGGATGCTCACTACGAATGAGTTCGGCAATCGTGTCGGCGTCCATCCATTTGAGACCTTCGATGCCGGAGACGTCGCGTCCGGCAAGGATCCGATCGACAAGAAAAGCTGCCTTTTCCTCGCCGAGCGCCTTAATAAGTACGCTGCGCACGTAGGCGTCAGAATCCGTTACCAGCGACGACGCGTTACCCGCATCCGACGCAAAAGTTGTCAGCACAGTTTCAACCTTCGCCTTGTCAACGGTTCGCAGGCGAGCCATGGTCTCGCCGAGCTTTTGCACTTCTTTTGGCGCAAGGAATTTAAAAACCTCTGCGCACTGCTCCTCGCCTATCGACATGAGCAGGATTGCGCTGTTGACCAGACCGTCTTCATCCATTGCCGCCCACCCACTGACGTACGACGTTGGCTACGATCGCCGGATCGTTCTTGGCAATTTCTTTCACGCGCTCCATCTGCGCTCGTGCCGGATCAACCGGGGCCGGCAGAGCGGCCATTCCAGGCACGTTGTTGAGCAGAGCCGGCGTACTGTCCTGGCTTGAAGTCATAGCGTCAGAGGCGCTCGTGATCGCCGGGCGGATCACACCGAAAACAACAATGAGCAAGCCCAGAATGATGGCCATCCCCTTGCCGATTTCCTTGCCCAAAGAGATGTTTGCGGGCTCCTTCCACCATGCCAGTTCACTGGCGGCGATCACCGGCTCCTGCGAGAAGGGCGCATTCACCACATTGACGGAATCGCCGCGTTCCTTATTGAAGCCGATTGCCTCGCGCACAAGTGCCTGCAGTTGTGCAAGCTCGGCTTCGGCGATTGGCGCATAGCTGATTTTTCCGTCGGCCTCTACGGTTTTCTTGTGGTTGATAAGCACCGCTGCCGTGACGCGCTTGACGGTGCCGGTCTGGTTGCGGATTCGGCGAACCGTCTTGTCCACCTCGTAGTTGGTAACGGCTTCGCGGCGACCGTTGCTGTTCGCCGGGGTGCCGGGAGTCGTCGCGCTTGCGGCCCCAGCGATCGGCGCGTTCGGGCTGGTCCCTGGAAGATTGCTGAGTGCGCCCGCAACTCCGGATGGCTGTCCGGTTCCGCTGGCGTTCGCTTCGAGTGTCGTCTGGCTTCGGACCGATGCTTTGGCATCGGCGCCTTGATTTGGTGAAAAGGTCTCGGCGGTTGACTCAACTTGGGTAAAGTCGATATCAGCAGACACTTGAGCGCGGACGCTATCCCGACCCACCAGCGGCTCAAGCAGCGCAATCACACGACGTGAAAGACCGTCTTCGACCTCTCGTACGTAACCTAGCTGCGAGGGGTCATGATTTTGGCCGGACGATTTTTCAGATGGGCCGGATAACAGCGTGCCGTTCTGGTCAAGAATGGAAACTTGCTTCGGCGACAGCTCCGAGACCGATGATGACACCAAGTGCGTGATGCCGGCGACTTGGTGTGAATCAATTTGCCGGCCTGAATGAAGAGTCAGGATGACCGACGCTGAAGGTTTTTGTTGTTCGCGCAGGAAAACCGATTGCTTTGGTAGTGCAAGGTGGACCCGCGCCGATTGCACAGAAGACAATGACTGGATGGAACGTGATAGTTCGCCTTCCAGTGCACGCTGGTAATTAATATGTTCCTGAAACTGTGTGATGCCGAATTTCTGTCCGTCGAGCACCTCGAATCCGACGTTGCCGCCGCGTGGCAGACCTTGCGAGGCCAGCTTCAATCGTGCTTCATGCACTTTGTCAGCGGGAACCAGCAGAGCACCGCCGCCCTCGCTGTAGCGGTAGGGTACGTTCATCTGCGAAAGCTGCGCGACGATTGCGCCACCGTCCTTGTCGGAAATATTCGAGAAGAGAACGCGATAGTCGGGCTGGGTTCCCCAGATCGTGGCGGTAACGATGATCGCGATCAATGCGGCGATACCAACTGCGAGTGTGAGCTTCGCTTTCATTTCGGATCACCACCGTCATTACTAGACTTCAAATATGGTTGAGCAGTAACGCAGCTGGATTGGTCTATTTTGGTTTGCATGGGTAAATGCGGCTGTCCGGTGAATCTTGCAGTTGGCTTCAGGATTGCGGCAGGCGGGAGCCGTCGTGTTGGCCTCTGAAGCATTATGCGAAGCGCGAATGGAAACGAAAACACGAAAAGGCGTGGATTAGTCCGCTACTTTCTTCGGATGGTCGAGGTTGACTCAAGCTACAGTGCTGGCATCACGCAAATGGTGATGCTGGTACACACCAAAAGGAGCCGGTATGGATGCACTCAAATCAATAGGTAGCGGTGATCTAACCACAAGGGCCGGCGCGTCATCGCGCGCGCAGATCACCGGGCTGAGTGAAACTAAAGGTGCTACTGAAGCAGGCGACACTTCGTTTTTGGATGCGATGGGCGGAGCCTTGGAAAACGTCAATCGCCTGCAGGGCAACGCGACCAAACTATCGCGTGAGTTTCAAATGGAAAGCGCCGACGTTGGGATTGAAGAAACCATGATCGCGATGCAAAAGGCCTCGTTGGGATTTCAAGCTGTGGTTCAAGTGCGCAACAAGGTGGTACAGGCATACAACGACATCATGAACATGAATGTGTAACCCTGGCCGCGGCGGCGGTATGCCGCCCGCCAACGGCGCTCACATATTCGCAACCGTTTTGCGCCGATCAACGTCGGTCTGGTTGATGTAGCGCTGAATTAAGGTCGTTGACGCGCTTGAAATGCGAAGAAACTTGCAGCCGAAGCGCCGCATCGGCCGCCCTGCGCCGTCCTTGTATGTGCCGACGTGTCGGATCTCAATACCCACCTCGATTTCCCCGACCTGCGGCATATCAAGTTTGCAGCCGTAGTAGATCTTGCCGCGCTCAATGCTGGCTTTCTCAGCCAGAAGCGCGAACGACAAGCCCCCACAGGAAATGTCAGAAATCCGCACCTTTAGACAAGCCAGACCGCCATCACCCGGCAGCATGACAGCTGGCGCCGACAGCACCGGTGCTTTGGCACGATAGTCTGCCCGGCGCTGTAGGCGAATTACCGATTTCGGCAAACGCATCCTGAAGGCAGGCTCATCTTCGAATAGTGTCGGTTCCGCATAATCTGAATCGAAGGTGATCTTGATGTGGTGATGAAACGCATGCACGTTCAGGTCGACGGCGTATCTGACAGCGTTGTTTGCCGTAGAACTGGCGACACCGTCAAAAACGATCTCTTCGAACTGAGGATTCACCGCGAGCAGTCTGGTCACGATGAATTTTTCCCGCCCGCCGTAAAACACCGTTACCAGTACGTTGTCGGCGGCAAGGGCACGAAGAATCGCGATAATCTCAACCCGGGAACTCACGCGGAATTGTTCTTGCGAATTGCCCTCTTCTGCAAAGTGTCGGTGGTGGCTCATGTGAAAGGGCCACGTCTGTGAGCCGGATGCATGTTTTCCTCTTGATCGGAACGCCGCGCTCAGTGGTAAGGCGATTGGCTTATTGACTTGGCGGCGGGTAGTCCCAACCAAGTCGAGAGACGGGATAGCCACGGTTCCTTCAAATTGCGGATTGTCGCGTCGTCAGCAAGGATCGACCTTAGCAACGCCCGCTTCCGCTTCTCCTCGGCGTCGGTCAGACTTTCCCATTCTTTTACCGCGTTTAGCTCGGCAATCAGATATGAACAGATTTCTTCCACACGAAATACTTCATTCCAGTCGCCTTCACGCGCGGCGCCAACCATTTT
>Ga0226658_10001541_pt1 | contig 11531 bp, 8 predicted proteins | sample OliLak19BULKMAT1_FD_169091 | JGI IMG/M metagenome (GOLD analysis project Ga0226658, IMG submission 169091) | Freshwater microbial mat bacterial communities from Lake Vanda, McMurdo Dry Valleys, Antarctica - Oligotrophic Lake LV.19.BULKMAT1 (v2)... | ecosystem: Environmental > Aquatic >... | reverse complement strand
TGATTCATGGAGATGCTGCCATCGCAGGCCAGGGAATAGGATATGAAGTTATTCAGATGTCTGGGCTTCCCGGATACACCACTGGAGGTACGATTCACTTTGTTATCAATAACCAAGTTGGTTTCACCACCGACTATGATGATGCCCGCACCAGTATTTATTGCACGGACATTTCCAAGATTGTAGATGCGCCCATTCTTCATGTGAATGGAGATGATGCAGAGGCCGTAACGTTCTGTTCTAATTTGGCTGTAGAGTATCGACAAAAATTTGGCAAGGATATTTTTATCGACATGCTTTGCTACCGCAGGCACGGCCACAACGAAAGCGATGAACCTAAGTTTACACAGCCAAAACTTTACAACTTAATTGCAAAGCATCCCAACCCACGCGAGGTGTATGTAAAAAAATTGATCGAGCGGGGAGATGTAGATGCCTCATTGGCGGACGAAATGGACAAGAACTTCCGCAATCAATTACAGGATCGGTTGAATGAAGTGAAGCAAAAGCCACTTCCCTACAAGTCACAAAAAATTGAAGAGGAGTGGGAAAAAATGCGCAAGTCAACTCCTGCGGATTTTGATCAGTCACCCGATACAAGTGTTAAGCAAGCATTGGTTGATAAAGTTGCCAAAGCGCTCACTACTATTCCAGAAGGGTTTAAAGCCCTCAAGCAAATTGAAAAGCTATTGAAAGATCGCAGCACAGCCTTTAACGATACAAAAATGTTGGGCTGGGCAGAAGCGGAATTATTGGCGTATGGCTCACTTCTTTCGCAGGGTACACCCGTGCGCATGAGTGGTCAAGATGTGAAGCGCGGAACCTTTAGTCATCGACATGCTTACTTTTTTGATGCCAATACGAATGAACCTTATTGTGGATTGGATAACATTGAAAAAGGCCAATTGAAATTCAATATCTACAACTCCCTGCTTTCCGAATTTGGTGTGTTGGGTTTTGAATACGGTTATGCAATGGCAACACCCTCCGCGCTGGTTATTTGGGAAGCGCAGTTTGGCGACTTTGCCAATGGAGCACAAGTGATGATCGATCAATTTATTTGTAGTGCCGAATCTAAATGGCAACGAATGAATGGACTGGTGATGTTGTTACCTCACGGCTATGAAGGTCAAGGACCCGAACATTCAAATGCCCGGCCGGAGCGATTTTTACAATTGTCGGCTGAGTACAACATGATTGTATGTAACCCAACGACAGCCGCGAACATTTTTCATTTGTTGAGGAGGCAAGTAGCATGGGATTTCAGAAAGCCGTGTATTGTTCTCTCACCCAAGTCATTGTTAAGACATCCGTTGGTTGCCTCACCACTTAAGGATTTCACCAAAGGTTCGTTTCAAGAAGTGATTGACGATGCGAATGTTAATCCAAAAGATGTGAAGAAGGTGGTGTTATGTACCGGCAAAGTGTACTATGATTTGCTGGAAGCACAATCAAAGAAAAAGAAATTAGATGTAGCTGTGGTACGAATGGAACAACTTCACCCTTTTCCAGAGAAACAATTGGATGCAGTGTTAAAGAAATACAAAGGGGCAAAATTAGTGTGGACGCAGGAAGAGCCAGCGAACATGGGATATTGGTCTTTCATCTTGCGATATATGACTGGGTTAGAATTAATATCAAGAAAGGCCAGCGCTTCTCCTGCCACCGGTTTTAAAAAGGTGCATGACGCGGAGCAGCAGAAAATAGTATCACAGTCGTTGGAGGTATAATTATCCAAAAAAAATATGGCACAGCAAGTAAAAGTTCCTACAGTAGGAGAGTCTATCACAGAAGTTACCATTGCAAATTGGCTGAAGAAAGATGGTGATATGGTGAAGATGGATGAGGTAATAGCCGAGTTGGAGTCTGACAAGGCAACTTTTGAATTAACTGCTCCGCAAGCGGGCGTGTTGAAAATTGCAAAAGCCAAAGGAGAGGTGGTGCCCATTGGCACGGTGATTTGCGAAATTGCAGAAGGTGGTGGTGCAGCAACCGTTAGCAAGCCCACTCCAACTAAAGAAATAAAAACGGAAACCCCTTCTACTCAACCTATGAAAGCGACAGGAGCTATTAAAGAAATGAAAGTGCCAGCCGTGGGCGAATCCATTACGGAAGTAACCATCTCGACTTGGCTCAAAAAAGAGGGTGACTTTGTAAAGCTGGATGAAATATTGGCTGAAGTGGAATCGGATAAAGCAACTTTTGAACTGCCTGCCGAGGCCAATGGAATCTTGAGAATTGTGGCGAAGGAGAAAACCACATTGCCGATTGGTGGGTTGATTTGTAAAATTGAAGTGACGGAGGGAGGAGTTCCTGCGGCTGCAACTTCAGCTCCAAAGGAGACATCTACTTCTCAGCCTGCCACTACCTCTGTTTCTTATGCAGCGGGGACGCCCTCACCAGCCGCAGCAAAAATATTAGACGAGAAAGGAATTGCGAGCAATCAAGTGGCGGGAAATGGCGTAGGCGGAAGAATCACAAAAGAAGATGCTGTCAAAGCGCAAGCAACCGCACCAGCAAAAGATACGAAAGCCGCTCCCGCATTGTCGCCTCCAGTTATTACCTCCGGTGGCTCGCGCAATGAGCGGAGAGAGAAGATGACATCAATTCGTAAAACTATTGCAAAACGATTGGTGGCAGTGAAAAATGAGACGGCTATGCTCACGACTTTCAACGAAGTGGACATGAAGCCAGTGATGGATTTGCGTAGCAGATACAAAGATCAGTTTAAGGAAAAATATGGTGTGGGCTTGGGCTTTATGTCCTTCTTCACTAAGGCGGTGTGTGTGGCCCTGAAAGATTTCCCTGCGGTGAATGCATCGATTGATAAAGACGAGATTGTGTATCATGATTACTGTGATGTGTCGGTAGCCGTTTCAACTCCGCGTGGATTGGTAGTACCTGTGATCAGAAATGCGGAATCGTTGAGCATGAATCAAGTGGAGGCGGAAATAGTGCGATTGGCCACCCGTGCGCGCGATGGGAAACTCTCTATAGAAGAAATGACGGGAGGAACATTTACGATTACGAATGGCGGTGTTTTTGGTTCAATGCTTTCGACCCCCATTATCAATGCACCGCAGTCAGCTATTTTAGGAATGCACAATATTGTGGAACGCGCAGTAGTACAAAAAGGCGAGATAGTGGTAAGGCCAATTATGTACTTGGCACTTTCGTATGATCACCGGATTGTTGATGGCCGCGAGTCGGTAAGTTTCTTAGTGCGTGTGAAAGAATTATTGGAAGATCCGGGAAGGTTGATTCTCGGAGTATAACAAATTGAACTAAAAATCATTTTAGCATGCAATACAACGTCATCGTTATTGGCTCGGGCCCTGGAGGATATGTAGCAGCCATCCGCTGTGCTCAATTGGGTATGAAAACTGCCGTCATTGAAAAGTATGATACGCTTGGTGGCACTTGTTTAAATGTGGGATGCATTCCCTCCAAGGCATTGTTGGATTCATCCGAACACTTTTATAATGCAGCACATACATTCAAAGAACATGGCATTGATATCTCTGAACCAAAAGTGAACTTGGTTCAGATGATTTCGCGCAAAGCGGGAGTGGTAAAGGCCAATGTGGACGGTATTGCTTTCCTGATGAAGAAAAACAAAATTGATGTATTGAAAGGAGTTGGTTCGTTCGTGGATAAGAATACAATCAAAGTTACCGCAAGCGATGGAAAGGAAACTTCTTATACAACGGAAAAAGTAATCATTGCCACTGGTTCAAAACCAACGCCACTTCCTTTTGCTCCCTTTGATAAAAAGAGAATTATCTCTAGCACGGAGGCATTGGAGTTGAAAGAAGTTCCGAAGCACATGATTGTGGTTGGTGGGGGTGTGATTGGTATGGAGCTTGGATCGGTATATGCCCGCATCGGTTCTAAGGTTACGATAGTAGAATTTTTGGATAGCCTCGTTGGCACAATGGATGGCACAATGGGCAAAGAGCTGCAAAAGGCAACCAAGAAATTAGGGATGGATTTTTATCTAGGCCACAAAGTCACTTCGGTAGAGAACAAAGGAAAGGAAGTGGTTTTGAAAGCGGAGCCAAGAAACGGGGGCGCAGTAATTGAATTGAAAGGTGATTATTGTTTGGTGTGTGTCGGACGCAGACCGTACACCGATGGATTGGGATTAGATAAAGTGGGGATCGAATTGGATAGAGGAAAAATTGTTGTTGATGATCACCTCAAAACAAAGGTCGACAATATTTACGCTCTTGGCGATGTGGTACGCGGAGCGATGCTAGCGCACAAAGCGGAGGAAGAAGGGGTGATGGTAGCAGAACTATTAGCCGGACAAAAGCCACATATCAACTACTTGTTGATTCCGGGTGTGGTTTACACGTGGCCAGAGGTAGCGAGTGTTGGTTATACCGAAGAGCAATTGAAAGAACAAGGTCGCGCCTACAAAGTGGGCAGTTTTCCCTATAAAGCATTGGGTCGAGCCCGTGCCTCCATGGACTTAGATGGGTTGGTAAAAATATTAGCCGATAAAACTACGGACGAAATTCTAGGCGTTCACATCATTGGCGCTCGCGCTGCCGATATGATTGCTGCTGGCGTAGTGGCGATGGAGTATCGTGCTTCTGCGGAGGATGTTGCCCGTATGAGTCACGCACACCCCACTTATATGGAGGCAGTAAAAGAAGCTTGTCTAGCGGCTACTGCTAATAGGCCGATACATCTGTAAAGAAGAATTTTTTCTCAGATATTTTGTACTTTAGGAAGAGTGAATCGTTCCAAAATCTCCAGCGTCATACTCTGGTCAGTCATCTCTGCCGCTTTCATTGGGCCCGGCACAGTGACTACTGCCGTCTCAGCGGGTTCCCAATTTCAACTTCAACTTTTGTGGGCAGTTGTGTTTGCCACAGTGGCGTGTATTATCCTGCAAGAAGTATCTGCCCGCATTACAATTTCAACCGGACTATCAATGGGTCAAGCAATAGAAAAAAAGTTTGGCAGTCGAAAAGGGTTTTGGATCAAGTGGATGGTGGGTGGTTCAGTGCTGTTGGGTTGCGCAGCCTATGAGGCGGGGAATATTTTGGGCGGCACATCGGGTCTTCTTTTGTTGTTGGGCGGCAATGCCAAAGTCTACACGATACTCTTATCTACTGTATCGGCACTCGTTCTTTGGAGCGGACGGGGAAAATGGATTTCGATAGTAATGACCCTATTAGTAGGCATGATGGGACTTGCCTTTTTGGTGTTGGCACTGTACGGAAATTTTTCATTCTCTAACCTGTTGGTTTCAAGTATCGTTCCCTCCATTCCAATCGGATCTGAATTATTAACGCTTGGTTTGGTTGGCACTACCATCATTCCCTACAATTTATTTTTAGGTTCTGGCATTAGCAAAGGGCAAACCATTTCGCTCATGCGGATTGGATTATCAATTTCCGTTTTGATAGGTGGACTAATTACTTCCTGGATATTAATAGCAGGAACACTAGTGGGAAGCTTCTCTTCTTTTTCAGAATTAGGCAATGAATTTCAATCCAAGATCGGGATGATCGGAGTGTACGCCTTAGGCATTGGTTTGTTTGCTGCCGGGTTTTCTTCGGCTATTAGCTCTCCTTATGCTGCTTCTGTAATTGCCTCAACGGTGTTTGGCGCGAAAAAAGAAAGAACCGTTCGACTTGTTTGGGGAGCGGTATTGTTGACTGGATTTATTTTTGGCGTTAGCGGTGTGAAACCCATACCGGTAATTCTTGCCGTGCAGGCATTGAATGGATTAATTCTCCCGTTGATTACTACTTTTTTGATTTTGATTGTGAATGATAAAAACTTAATCAAGAGCAGCGATCGTCATGCAGGTTGGTACAATGTTGTTTTGTTGTTGATTCTCGGAAGCGTGTTACTGATTGGACTTAATAATGTAGATAAGGCAATGGTGAATGCATTTCAGTTGGGAAAGACTCATTTGAATTGGGTGATTGGTATATCGTTGGCTACCACTGGCTACATTGCCCTGCTGCTTCGCAGAGGAGTAGTTATTTGACGGTAATCCCGGTATTCTCAATCTTACTCAACTCTTTCAATTCATTTTTAAGATACTTAAATTCTAGGTCTTCCAGTTTGGCATCTCCAGCGGCAGCGTAGTTAATGTAGTCGTAAAACTGAATGCCATTCACTTTACGTGGATTGAAAGCCTTGCGAAAACGAGCATCAATTTTTCCGTCTTCGTTAAAAGAATAAGATAAAAAGCCGATCGTAAAATCCTTTTTGTTGATCCAATAATTAAACGTGTCCTCAAAATCTTCTCCGCCTCCTTCTTGGCCAAAGGTCACTTCAATTTTGTAATAAGATTGATTATCGAGCTTTGTCTCAACCAAAAATTTCTTTTTGACCGAAACATCATTTAATCCATACGGTAGCAACGCAAAATAGATTACTGAATTAGTGGATGAGGTATATTTTACTGCCATCGTATCGGCCACTTGAACTATTGAATCATTGATCTTTCTTACAAAGCCCTCGTTGGTCACAAAGTCGTGAACCGTTTTGGTTGAATCCTTAGTGTCTTTGAAAATTCGCTCATACGAAAATTTCCCTCCTTCGCGCACTGCTTTGTAATGCCTTCCCCTAAAGTCAAACTCAACAGTTGAATGCAAGTATTTGTCGCCACCGGCAGCCGTTATCGCTTTGTCAATAATTTTTTGTGGATCATTTTCGGAACAGCTCAAAAGAAAAACGCTCAGTCCGAGAAAAAGTAAAAGGCGCATAAATTATTAGTTATTGATGTTTTAGAATGTCTAGTGTTATCAGTTTGGACTTGCTGAAAACTAGTTTCGATAAGCCTGCCAGCGTCAGGAAGGCCCAGCCTGAGATAAAAATAATAGTTTTGAGTAACATCACTTATTTAATGGAGTTACGCAGTTACGCAAATCAATGAAGTTACTGTCAGGCTGAGCCAGTCGAAGCCTATTTGGAAACTCCAATAATCCATTTTCGACAAGCTCAAACTGACACCATTTTATGTTTTGTGTAACTCCAGTTATTAAGATTAACTGATTTTTGCAACAGCACTAATGTAACGTTCTGGCAATTCTCCTTTGCTAGCTGTTTGATAGTCGGCATAGCTGCACGGCACCTTGGTATTGCGCGGATAGCGCGCACCCGGACGATGCAGCGAAATCTCCATCCACCATTTTTCCGTCACTTTGCTTTTGTAGAAAGTAAGAATCTCCGGCTCTACCGGCATGGCCACCACGTATTTCAGAAAATCATTTCCTTTGAAACTGGTTTCCCCTTTGCGATGGTAATAGCCTTCAATAAAATACCAAATCATCGTTGCGATGACTGAAGCTGTTTTTTTGTGCTCATCATCCGCGTCAGGGTTGTATTCGTAGAAACCAGCTGAGCTCAATTTTTCGTTCAAGCCTGCATACCAACAAAGTTGACAAGCCTCCTCGCCCGTCAAGCCAAAGGGTTGTGCGTTTTTATTACCGGGCGCATCGGCAGATTTCACTGCCGTAATATCAAACGAAAGCAAGTCTGCGTTGCGGATGGCCGGTTCAATCTCGGCCAAGTTGGTGCGCATCTGCCCGATGCGAAACGCTTCGAAATACAATTTTTCCAAAATGGAGACTGACAACGGATCGATCAAATATGTTTGGTGCGCCAAGTGTGTGTAGCTGAGCAGGTAGTTAGGCTCATGCAATAGAATTTTATGAATGTGTTTGGCAGAGCTTGCCGCTTCTTTCGAATCTTCTAAATCCAAAAATGCATCGATGTTCAACAGGCTTACTAATTTTTCCATCTCCTCGTAGCCACAATACTGTCCGTAATCCAAATCGTGTGTACCCCCCAGTATCAATGGCAGCACATTGCTTTCGAGCAACATGCGGCACACCTCGCTCAAGCGCACATAAGTTTCGTCTAGGTCGATGCCGGGATTCAGGTTGCCCAAATCGACAATCCGATACGTGCCCGAGCCTCGCTTTAATTGATAGAGTTTTTTTCTGATTTCATCCGGCCCCTTTGCTACACCGTGATTTGTATTCGTGCCCCGCTCTTCTTTTACTCCAATGATGGCGATGTGCGCATCTTTGTAGTCGGGCATTTTTTCGGTGTATGCCCGTATGTTTTTAAAAAATGAATTGTTGGGATAAGGCTGAGAATAGATTGATTCAGGGATGGGCGCGAAGAGAATGGTTAAATCCATGTTATTGGGATATGTCTTTGATTGCTTTTTCTATCCAAGGCTTTAATTCTTTCGTATCAACAATCGCCACTTGCCAAATCAATTCTGGAGTTACTCCAAAATAATCGTGGATCACGATATTTCTCATTCCCTTAATTTTAGTCCAAGGCACTTCCGGATATTTATTCCTGATCTCAGTAGAAATTTTACCAACCGCCTCCCCAATAATTTCTATCCTACGAATGACTGCATCTTGCTTTTCTTGATTTCTTAAAAAGTCGTCCGCATCGATATCTTTTACATATCCTTCTATTTTTTCGATAGATTCCAAGATATCCGTTAGGTACAAAAGCGATGATCTTCCGTCACCCATACACGCGAATTTCGCTCTTTAAAATATTGTCTTTTATGATTGGCTTAATAGCCTTATACTCCACTAAATCAACTGACTTGCCAAGCAAATCCTCCAACTCAATTTTTATCCCTACAAAATCAAGTAAGCTTAAGGATGCAGGTAGTTCAACTAGAATATCTACGTCACTTGTCGGTGTAGCTTCATTTTTTGCAAACGACCCAAAAATACCAGCTTTTGTAACACGATGTTTTTTAAGAATTGGCGTGATAGCTGACTTTAGTTGCTCAAGATCCATTGTGCTAAATTAAACAAAAAGCCCCTGAATTTATCAGGGGCCTTATTACACGCTTGAGATCACCTCGACTCACCCCCTCTCTACTCTGTAGATAGGGGGGAAGGGGGGTGAGTACGAACTACCCTCCAAAATCATCAAACCTCACATTCTCTTTCGGAATGCCCATGTCATCCAACATCTTTAGTACAGCCGCGTTCATCAACGGAGGACCGCACAAATAATATTCAACATCTTCGGGCGCAGGGTGATTGTTTAAATAGTTATCGAATAAAGATTTGTGAATAAAACCCGTATAGCCATCGGCCTCTTTATCCTCCAAACTCTTTTTTGCTTTCCAATTGTCTTCCGGCAATGGCTCTGATAAGGCAATATTAAAATTGAAATTTGGAAACTCCTTTTCAATATTTCTGAAATGATCTACATAAAACAACTCTTTCTTCGAGCGGCCACCGTACCAATATGAAACTTTGCGTTTTGTTTTTTCAGTATGGAACAAATGGAAAATCTGCGCACGTAATGGAGCCATGCCTGCTCCACCGCCAATGTACACCATTTCGCGTTGTGTTTTGTTGATGTGGAATTCCCCGTAAGGGCCAGAGATCGTTACCTTGTCGCCCGGCTTGCGCGAGAACACATACGAAGAACAAATACCCGGATTCACATCCATCCATTTGCTATTGGCACGATCCCACGGTGGCGTAGCAATGCGGATATTCAACATCACAATGTTTCCTTCGGCAGGGTGATTCGCCATCGAGTAAGCGCGGAAAATTGGCTCCTCGTTTTTCATTTTCAAATCCCACAGTTTAAACTTGTCCCAATCCGGTTTAAAAACTTCCGGATTGCTGTGACCCAACTCTGGGTGCGGAGTGATATCCATCCCCTTAAACTCTACTTTAATCTCCGGCACATCAATTTGAATGTAACCACCCGCCTCAAACTTCAGCGTTTCGCCCGGAGGCAGCTTCACCACAAACTCTTTAATAAATGTAGACACGTTGTAGTTGCTCACCACTTCGCACTCCCACTTTTTGATACCAAAAATTTCTTCGGGTATGCGAATGATCAAATCCTGCTTCACCTTCACTTGGCAGCCCAACCGCACATGCTCTTTTTGTTCTGCACGCGTCAGGTGGCCCACTTCCGTAGGCAACACATCGCCACCGCCCGATTCTATAATGCACTTGCACATGGCACACGTACCACCACCACCACAGGCAGAGGGCAAAAATATTTTTTCGTTCGAAAGCGTGTTCAATAATGAACTGCCGGCAGAAACTATGATTGTTCGCTCGCCATTGATCACAATTTTAACAGGCCCAGACTGCACCAAACTTTTTTGGGCAATAATCAACAGACCCACCAATAACATGATGACGACTGTGAATGCTACGATAGAGGTAATTGCTAACATAAACTTGATTTATTAGGACTACAAATATAGGAATCAGGACTAAAATCCCCCAAAAGAAAAGGTGCTTATTCAATTAAAAAACCAGCTGTCATTGCAATCCCACTCTGTTTCGGGCACGAGAAGCAATCCCCCAATACATAACTGAAAAATTTAAACAATTTGGCTTGTCCTCCGTAACTTTAGCAGAGGAGGGCGGCCCCCTCGTTTCCTTGCCCGCTGGCCAGCCCATTCTCGGGCCGGGCTGTCGGCAGTCGCCACCCACCGCATCTTCCATTTCGGGCTCCAACAATGCCTCCATCCCATGGCCGAAGGTCATGGCCAAGGACATAATCTATCCCCAGCAATTACTGTCCAATCCTCTCCCTAGTTAGGGCGCGTTTGCAACACGTGATCATTCTTGCCTAGTTTAATACTTAATGGGCTAGATTCTAAATGGTTAGAAATGTGCGCCATCTTATGGCTGTCCATACCATGACCGAGGCTGGTTCGCAGTTCTTTACCAACCACATAAGCTATCACCTTCAATTGATTTCTAGTCCTCTCTAAAGGCACGCGTTTCAAACGCGCGCCAGCTTGTAGCCGGCTTGTAATAGAACGCCTGACTGAGCGAAAAATGCCGATAGTTAAATCTCACAAAAAATTAGCTAATTTTATTTTTCAAGTAAGGGTTCTGTTGTTTGAATCCTGAAATCAAAAGTCTAAAGTCTAAAGAATATGAATATCATTTCAAAAATTGTGCTTTATATCAATAGGTTTTCCTATTCTATTTTTTAATGTGAAGGCTGCGTTTATCTATTTAATTGTTTGTAATATTTTTATTTACTTTTTCGAAAGATCAAAAAACAAAAAACGATCTCCTTCACAGGAAAATTAAATTTCCTCTAGATTTTTGAAGTTGTCGGATACATGTCCACGTACATAAAAAACAATTCAAAATCTGCTCGGCAAACCCGCTTCGCCCAGCCTCCGACTACGTCATCGCCTAGGTAAATCTTAGATATCCGTTTCATTTAGTCTATAAAGCAATTTTTTTGCCGTTTCGAATGTCTTCAAATGAAATAAATTGGGGCATACAGGCCGGTGAAAAAACACCGGGATGGGCGAAACGCCAAATCAAAAAGTGAAAGTGCATCCTAAACACGAGACTCTCAAAAACTTTAAGAACTCTGCCTGTTTTTCTTTGTGTGCTGTGCGTTAAGTTTTTAACTTTGGGGCGATTTTTCAATTGTGGACAATTCCTAAACCGCCATCGACTGAAGTGAGTCGATCTAACCAGTGCAATGACAATTTTTTTTTGACGCATGACTAAAAG
>Ga0226658_10001531_pt1 | contig 11549 bp, 13 predicted proteins | sample OliLak19BULKMAT1_FD_169091 | JGI IMG/M metagenome (GOLD analysis project Ga0226658, IMG submission 169091) | Freshwater microbial mat bacterial communities from Lake Vanda, McMurdo Dry Valleys, Antarctica - Oligotrophic Lake LV.19.BULKMAT1 (v2)... | ecosystem: Environmental > Aquatic >... | reverse complement strand
TTTTCGAGATTTGAATTAGTGTTGTTCCAATTACGCGCTGCGTTTGGACCACTATAAAATCCTTGACCATCTTGCGAACCCGTTTTGCCAAGCTGCGTGGCGTACTCATGAGTGAAACGGCAGATGTTAGTTCGTCGATCGCTTCCAACTCGAGACATGATGTCGTACCACGGATCGAGCGGCAAGCACAGCGATTGATGATAAAGCTGGTAGGCGAGCGTACAAAGATCTAAATTGTTGACTGACTGCGGAACGGCATTTGTTTCGCTGGCGCTCGCCGACCAGGGAACCAGCATCATCCCGATCGAAATCCCGATGAGAACCACGAACTTTTGACATTTGGTGACTGTCCGAAATCGATTGGTTAAGAGCATTATGTACTTCCCTTGATTAAGCAGCAATTATACTATGCCGAAAAAAACGCCCGACCAAGAAACCGACGACGATCCAGCCGATACAAGCCCGGGCTTGACGTTCGACCGTACGATGGAGAACGCACTCGGTCAGACCACGTCGCCGCTAAAGCAAATCGTTCTATCAAACCATACTGTGAGTCGTTAGAATAATGAGCGTAACCAGTTGCATGAGACGCTGTCGCATGCAACCCAAAACCCGTTGCAAGAATGCGAGAAACCTTGTCAGAAGAAATTGAACTGACCAAGTTACGGACGGATACACAGGCATCAATCGAATGCCGTCTTGCCTGTTGTCCGCTGCCATCGCGACCGACAGAGACTTGCCTGATCGCCGCTTTTGACGGCACCATTGACGATACCATCAATTATTCCGGCGGTTACAGCTATATGCATGCAATGATTGGCGCTGGTTTTGCCGCGTGCAATCCGGCTACGCTGATTCTCGATCTGCGCGGGTTGGAATACGAATCAGGCGAATCAATGACGCGAATACTCGATCAAAGAATCATTGCGAAAGTAATTGTTTCGGATCGCAATCGAAACGGATTGACTCAACTGGTTAGCAGTGTGCTCTTCTTAAATCCCGAAACAGAACTTTTCGATTCGTTGAAAGATGCCTTGACTGCTTGCGATTCTGCATATCGACAGTTTCTACGAGATGGTCGAAAGAAAATCATCGCTGCGGATTTTTAGAATCGAATACAGATCGACTGAAAAAGAACAGTCATGACGTAGAGCGAATTTAGTTCGACGACAAGACTCACTTTGGTCTGTTTCATTTCTCTCGCCGTTTCGATTCAAACCTTTTGAAATTGAATGTTTTGACTTCGAGAATCCTCATCTGTGCTCGCTGAAGTGTCAACACAATCGGATTGCGTTGATCGAATGTCATCATGCAAGATCACGTCGGCACGCGCGACAATGCCTGCGTTTACTTCTGCGGTGGCTTTTTGAAGCTGTAATCTAACAGTGAGGACTCCGATTCCATCGGTCCAGATTTCGCGGCGGACTTCACCAGACCGATATAATTCGCGTACCAGTAAGACATGTTGATCGGCTGGCCGCCTTGTGTTCCTGTGACTACAATTTTCATCGCCTGAAACTTTCCAGCGGGCGTAATCACTTCCTCCGGTCCGGAAACCGTGGAGACATTATCGATCTCAATGCCAAAATTACCTTTGCCTTTCCATGGCCAGGTCTCGTCTTTCTTCAGCGGGTTAGTCAACAACACTCGCTCTGGAGTATACGTAACCTGCATCTTGTCGTCATCACCAAACTTCTCTTTTTCCCACACCACTTTTCCTTTCTGCTTTGAATACCACTCGTGAATTGTTTTCATCGCAGGTCCAGTGGTATCAAGTTGCCAGAACGTGATGTCGTCTGGTTGTTTCTCAGCGCTAATCACTTGCACTTTGAAATCATCAGGTTTTTTCTCCATCGGCTTACCGTTCATCTCAGATTTTGTGAATGTATACTTCCACCACCACTCAATCGGCTTGCCTTCGGAATCCTTGATGCGGACGGGGAAATAATCAGGCGGTGGTGGCACTTTTTTGACGGCGGGCTTGTTAGCCGCATCTGCGCTTAAAGTTGTAATAGCGGTCAACGCTAAAACGGAAACAAGAATTTTTTTGATCATGAACTTCCTACTTTTTCGTTTTGGATTCATCAAATGTGTCACCGCAGACGGTGCTAACAGACGAGGCTCGCCGAACGCACTGCACGGAACCTGCTTCTGCCGGTTCATATTACCACTTGCACTAGGGAAACTCTGCTCCTTCCCCGACGGCGGTTAGAGCTGTGATTGGAACACTTGATGCTTGCTTGACTTTACAAACTTTGGATTCGTTTAATCAATAAAGAAAAGAAATGATAGAGACAGAAACCGACCTCGCGCCAAAGAATTATTCGCGACAAAACTACCAATTGCGTTTGTTACCAGGAAGCCTTAATTGCGTTCCTGCAGCCTGGGTTTGCACAGGCGCAGCTGTTTTCTTATGAGTGAGCTTGAACCAACGCGCAGTGGTGATTCTGCCATCCTTGGCGCGCCCCATTCGAAGCAGCCAGGTATCAAAAGTGTCCACATCGACCGCGCAAATTTTTTCCCTGTTGGTGACAAGCAGAATCTTTCTAGTTCCCTCGCCCATCTCAGGAAGAATGACATCGAATAGATAAGAACGACCGTTTACGTTTGCTCTGAAAGTAGGATTGGCGTGACCATCGAGAGCAAAGGCAGCCGAGTGCCCCTGCACCATCACCGGCATCCAGCGGGCGTCTGCGTTTGTGGAATTAGAGCCAATCTCGGCAGTCTCTAAACAAGACATCTCCGAAAAGCACTCTTTGACGATTTTTGGCAGAACAGTTTTGTCGTTGACGCTGAGAATCGGGATGTCGCGATTATTTTCTCTGACCGCTAACATCGCGTTCGGATCAATGGCGATCAGTGCCTTCTGAGGCAGGAGGGTTACATTCCGTTGGTCGACCATGCCTTCCAGTTTCTGCTGTTCCACTCCACCTTCGAGTTTTTGTTGGTCTAATGAACCTTTCTGATGTTTCAAACTGAAATACTGATTCCAAGCCTTTCCTTTCAGCGGATTGGTCGTGTCGAATTTCTCGAACAATTCGAAAGCCTTCCGGTACGTGTCCGTCGCCGCGTTCATTCTCTTCAACATTAGATGGCAACCGGCTTCGTTGTACAAGCACTCAGCTCGATATGGCTCATAGCCTTCGCCAAGCTTAGGGATTAACTCCTGGAGATATCCTATCGCCCGGTTATAATCTTCTTTCTCAATCGAAGCCTTAGCCTCCTTGTAGAGCGGCTGTTCCTCGATAATTAACTCCATCACTTCAGTTGAGCCCTGCAGTGGCGGCATTGAAGATGCAGTCGCCGGGCTGCTGTCTGAAGAATCAACCGGCTCATCGGATGGCACCGCGGACTGCTCCACTAGCGGTACCACCGGCTTTTTATCCGCCTTAGCGAACGCTACAGGTACGCTCAAAACCAGTGCACAAAACGCTAACAGCGCTACTTTGCGACATTTTAGAGATGAGTAGTGTCCAGAATCCCGCATAATCGATTCAACTAAACTGAGCAGTTCCAGTAGTAAGCGCGCCTTCTCATTGATTAAAACATGCTTTTTCCGGATTAAACCATGGTTTGTCGGCAATCCCGCAGATTGAAAGGCTCCTGCCGCCGACTGCCACGGTTTTGACTTTGCTAAAAAGCGCTTTGTGCGCTCGTCTCCACGTTTTTTTCATGTTAAGAAGGACAGCCAGCCCGAGTATCTAATCAGTTATACCCGTTATGTCCGACCATTATTCCACCCCGGACAACTGGCGCGCTGATACGCCCATCGGCGCTATCCAAGCCTACATAGCGACGCCTGGGTTTGTCATTCCATTTTTAAATCATCCGATCGCGCGCTGGGTTCTTTTATTCGCGTTCTTTTGGCTCGTCATCGGCTTCTTGGTGATGAAACGATATAACCGCAACTGGCAAATCTTAATCGCGCAATGCCTCTTCACTTTGCCCGTAGCTCTGCTACCAATGCTGGGTCCGGCATTAGTGACCATCATCGCAGCAATAGATTCAGTGCACTGAACAGCTCAGTATGGCAACGCAGACTCCGCCCCTATTCCAGCACTTATGACGGCAAGGAAACGACTAAAACAAGGACTGAGCAACAAATACGGCAAAAAGGATGCCCCTGGTTAAAAGTGCCGAACACGGGGCGATTTGACTCGCACAATGCGAACGACTCCAGGGACATAAGAGAAGTATAGCGCACAGCTTCAGGCGGAGAAAGAGCCTAATGTTGCGCCGTCACTTTCAATCCAACAAGGCCTGCGGTGATTAGTAGAACACTGGCGATGCGACCAATGGAGGCGGACTCTTCGAAGAACAAAATCCCGACAATGAACGCGCCGATCACACCAATTCCCGTCCAAACCGCGTAAGCAGTGCCGAGCGGCAAATGCTTCATCGCCAGTGCCAATAGACCAATGCTGAGACCGATAGACAACACTGTGAATAGAAGTAGAACTGGGCGCTGAAAACCGACATTGAGCTTTAAACCGACCGCCCAAAGAATCTCGAACACACCAGCTAGAACAATGATGAGCCACGACATGGTTACCTGCACTTTCGGGCCGTCCCGAGCGATTTCGCAGAGTCAAGTCGTCCTGACTACCCACATTATGCCTTTTTTTTCAGCGTTTTAGATTATAAATTTGAATTTTGTTTCAAAACAATTGATATGCCTGAGCAGACCCGAGGGTCTTCAATCGAGACAGGCTCGCAACACGGATTCAACTACAATCGGTTGCCACCAATCACAACACCAAAGTTAACGCAATGAGCTGAGAGTACAGGCACCATATGTGGTTCCCTCCTACTTGAAGCCAAAACAAAAAAATCGCGTAGCGACCTTCCGGACTCCCGGGACGAATTGTCTGGTGTCATGTCAACAAATCGGCACCCCGAATCCCGCATTTATCGACAGCTTCACGACTGATTGTAGTTTCCTTTGCGTTTAAGACTATATTTGTAGTATCTTATTTTCCAATTGTTGTGAAACGCCCCTGTTGACGGCGGGTTACCCCAAGGTAAGCACAACGTGGCAACCTGACTAAACGTGTTGACTGATCGGAAATTCGAACAAAATCTGAACGTGAATTGATTACGAGCGGGAAATTATTCTGTGCGAAAAGCCTTACGCACAAAGGTTCTAACAGGTAGACTCAAGCATGGTTAATTTTGGCGGCGCCAACAGAATAGAGCTCGAGAGCCAAATTCTCTGCGCCGCTTTACGTCAGAGCTGGGCGGATACTGATGCTATTGGCATGGTCAAGGCTTGTCAGGAGCTCAGTAATGTTTTCCCCGACCTCCTTCCCGCGCCCAGCGCACAACTCAGTAATCCAAGCAACTGTTACGACGTTCTTGGAATTGATTGCGATGTAAATACACCGAGAATTTTGGCGGCATACTTCAGAGCGATCAAAAAATTCTTACGTGAGAATCCAAAACCAAGAACAGTCAGGGACGAATACTACGAACTGCTAAACGCTGGTTTTATTCTCAGAAAACCAAGATCTCGACTAAGTCATGATCTCATCGTGGTACGAGGCGCACTGCTGGACGGGCAAGTCATCCCGCAAGATGGAACGCTGCGAATCATTGAAGCACCAGCTGTGGTTCAACCGGCAACAGCACAAGAGATTAAAGAACTCGAAGCCACAGCAACACCGCATCCAAAATTCGACATCGCGGCCGCCCTGGAACAGGGCGTATACGAAGAACCAGTGCAAGAGTCGGTTGAAGAAGAGTCGCTGAAAGAAACTTACGAGCAACAAGAGGATGATCTGCTTTCAGCAGAATTCGGTCAAGAGATGGTGGCACCACGCGCGGTAGAAAAGCCGAGCGCAGAACAACCGGAGCAAGAAGCACTTCCAATTCTGATCGACCTGCTACAACAAGCTCAGTTTATTGGTCCAGCTGAAATTCAAGCATTGATGAACCAAACCAGACTGTATCCAGATATTCAGCTCGCAGACCTGATCTTGCACTCCGGCTATGCGTCCAGATTGGAACTAAAGTCGTTTCAACTCGCTGAGTTTCTGATTACTTCAGGGAAGATCACAATGGACCAATTCCAAATAATTTTGGATGAAAAACGAACGTGGACAAATTTGTATTACCCACGTGAAGATTAGCTGCGCACCACATGCGATATCGCGCCAAATCGGTAACCTGTTTCTGAAACGTGGACACTCCACATAGAAACGGAACCACACATCGCGCCAGTGAAGCCGTACCATTCAAGCCGTGCCAGTGAAGCCGGTGCCAGCGATACGACAAACTATCACCCAACCAATGTCTTCACGTCGGTCGCATGACCTTCGCTGCGAAGCAACTCCGCAAATTCTTCAATCTGAGTTTTTGCTACCTGCGACAAATCTCCTGTTGCCGGAGCATAAATTATCGCTACAACACTCTTCGTCATCTCTTTGATCTTCCCGTCCATGGAATCTTTGACGGCGTTACCCAATGGTTTGTCAGTGTCGCCACAACAGGCGCAAATCAACCCGTTCAGATCTATTTCCTGCCCGGCACTGTTGAACACATATCGCTCGCCCTCGTTGCCAAATCGCAGAAGAACGCTGCTGCCAAATTGGTCAGCATCGAGCAAACTGATCGGAAGACCACTTCCCAATGACAAGAAGTTATTGATGTCGACCAGATTGTTTATAAACGGAAAACGCCCTTCACGAGCCGCTTGAGCCAGATACTCGCTAGCAGGTTTATTGCGACCGCTCGGCTTGAAGCCACCAGTCTTTAGCAAGTTTCTCACAGCATCTTTTATCGCCGCCGGAAACTCCTGGTCTTTACGCTGCTCAACCAGTTCTGCAACTTGTGCCTGAAAGGAAGCGCTTGATTGCTCGACGGAAACCCCGTGCGCAATCGCTACCGCGGCGAGTACGCCTCGATCTTGAAGAGTATTATTCAGCTCCATAATCGCCATGCCCCCGAGATCGAATGCCCCTCATGTTAGCACCAAAATACTATTTTGCTGCCCTCGTTTTCGCGATCGCCGAATTAAACGGATCGCAACACGAGCTGCTAGTATAGATATCAGGAAATTTCTTAAGCGATCAGTTTCAACGTTTGCTACTAGAAGCGAGGCTCGCAGAGCAGTATGTTCGAAAGAGTGAAAATGGTCTTTCGTGCGATGATAAACGCGCTTCTCGGCAAAGTAGAGAATCCTCAATCAATGCTGGAACATGTGTATCAAGAGCTCCAGTCTAAACTTATCGCCACCCGGAAAGAATACGCGCAAGCGATCGCCACAGAAATGCAACTGAAACACCAGCTAGAAAGTTTAGAAAAAAAAGAAACTGCCGACGCGCAGGCAGTGCTCGATCTCAAAGAGCAGCTCACACAGCTTCAGGCGCGAGTTCTTCAACTCTGGATAAAGCTGGACAACCTCGAGACCGAAGTTCAAAAAGCTTATACGAAAAAGCAACTACTTATAGTGAGAAACATGGCGATGGGTCCGCTCACTGTCCATGACGAGGTCAAAAGGGACAGAATGTTTGCGACGATTCTATTTATCGCAGGCATCTTCTTTGTCTTCAATCTATGGGCGTCACTCATCTAGATCCGGTGAGCACTATCCCACAATTGGGCATATCAGAAGCAATTGAAACCGGATATCGTTCAGCCCCTGGTGCCACCACTCCCACTTCTATATACTCGATTTTGAAAAAATGGAGTACTATAGGGCAATGGTGGAGAAAATAAACTCAGAGGAATGCCAGACTTGTTTCCGTTCAAAGTCGGAAACGGCAACGCCGACTACTCAATGGAAGTCTGTTTGTCGTTGCGACAAACCATACTCGCCGAACGCTCAATTCTCAATTGATGCTTGCATGACCTGCAAAAAACGAGTGGTGGCAAATTCCACTAGTCCTGTGCGTCTGCCGGACCTTTGCGCATGCGAGAATCCACGACCTCAGAGCGTTCCGTCCTTCACCAAACAGAAAGACGAGAAAGAGCCTGTTGAACTGGATATAGAATCCATCCACATGTCTCCGGAAATTTTTCCAATCGAGAGATACACACCGATTGCTATTCTAGGTGAAGGTTCGCGGGCCACCGTCCTCCTCGCACGGGATAAACAAACAGGAAAAAAAGTCGCCGTAAAATGCTTTAAGAACTGCAATCCCGAAGTGCTGAAGTCATTCGACCAAGAAGTAAAAAAACTCGCAAAACTCAGTCATACGAACATAGCTCGATTAATAGGCTCTGGAATTCACAACCAGGCTACACCATATCTGGTGACCGACTATAAAGATGGTTTCAATCTTGAACAGTACCTGGCGATTCATGGAACGCCAAGTCATGACGTCGCAGTCAAGATTCTATGCGGCATTTGCGAGGCGCTGATTTATGCGCAAAAGGAAAGCTTGTTACACGGAAACATCAGAGCCGGTAACGTCATTTTTATCGATGACATGAACGCAGAGCCTTCGATTTCGCTTTTGGATTTCAATGTTCCACGTCTAAAAATGAGTAATCAGCTCGACTCGAAAGACACTTATTACATGTCTGCAGATCAAGCACGCGGCATGGAATACAACGAAAAATCGGAAGTGTATTCGATTGGATGTATCGGGTTCGCGCTGTTGACAGGGCGTCCGCCATTCATGGAAGGCACCACGCAGGAAATCAAAAATTTGCACGCGCTAAAACTTCCTCCTAAAATTTCCGATCTCAAATTCGACAGCGAAAGACCATCCGATTTAGTTGAAGTGATAGAGCGGTGCTTGGAAAAAGATCCAAGTTATCGATTCGAATCAGTGGCAAAATTGTTGGAACGCTTGGAAGTATTTCCGCGACGAGAGCAGACGCGGATCGCCGCTGTCCTTGCCGAGCGAAAGAAGAAAAAGCTAGTCACGATCGCGGGCATCGTTATTGCGGTGACCACAATTTTAAGCACCATCGGATTTTTTGTTTTAGCCAGGCACTGACGTTCCAAGCAAACACTAACAACACGCGATTCGTTTCGCCGCTCAGTCCGATGACTACCCGACGTTTCCGTCGCGGTTTTCCCAGAGTAACAAATTTTGTCGCAACTTAGCGATCTTGTCTTCGATATTTTTAAGTTTTTCCGATCGATGAGCAAAACCGTAAAGGTCGACAGAAGGCGCAATCACAGGATTTGAAACGGCTTGAATAACAGGTCTCACAATCGGTTGCGTATTGAGAATCCACTTATCGATTATGCCTTGCAATTCTTCCAGAATCACTGGCTTTTGAAGAAAATCATCCATGCCTGCAGCCAAACACTTTTCACGTTCTGCAAAAGCAGTCAAACCGACAATCAATGATCGAGCCGATTTTGCACTCTCGGAAATTCGAATATGGCTGGTCGCCGTGATACCATCCATGTTTGGCAGACGCACATCCATCAAGATCAGATCGAATGGTTTTTCAGCACTCATAACTTTTTCAACAGCGATGACGCCATCGTCTGCAATTTCCGTAATCTCATAGCCAAGCTTACGGATCTGTTTGTCCAAAACATATTGAATCATTTCATCATCTTCAACTAGAAGGATTCGTTTTGCTTTGTTAGTCATGATTGCTTTCCTCCTCTGCCAGAGGAAGAGTAAACCAAACAGTCGTGCCCTTATCGGGTTGGCTCGCCATGCCGATTTTTCCACCTAAAAGTGTAACAATCTGCTGCGCAATCGATAGTCCAAGACCACTGCCACCATACAATCTTGTAGTAGACTGCTGGGCCTGTACAAAAGGCTGGAACAAATTCTTCTGGAGTTCTGCCTCGATACCAATGCCGGTGTCAGTTACCGAATACAAAATCTCATTGTCCGATCTTTCGACGGCAATTTCGACGCCACCAGATTCGGTGAACTTAATCGCGTTATCTACAAGATTAAGCAATACCTGCCTGATCTTCGTTGGATCTCCAATAATCGTTTTCGGAATGGTGTCTGCGATGTCCACCCGTATGTTCAGTGACTTTGCAGTCGCCTTCGCCCTGCATAAACCGCGGACTTTATCAACTACATCACGCACATCAAACGGCACATTTTCCGAAGACATTTTCCCGCTTCTAATTTGGAGAAGTCGAGAAGGTCATTCAAAATAGACAGCAACTGTTTGGCTGCTTCAAAAATTCGCCCCCCAGTCTGGCGAATGTCGGCACTGCATTCGTCGTCTCGAGAAATCAGTTCGCTCAATCCAACGATACCCGAGAGCGGTGTGCGGATCTCATGCGAAATACTGGCGACAAATTTCGATTTTAATTGGTTGGCGAGAATTGCTTCATCCCTGGCAGCTTCAAGATCCGATTCATAATTTTTACGCTCGGTCAAATCACGAGTCACTTTTACAAAACCCGCTACCCTGTCGCCATCAAGAATTGTTGTAATCGTGATGCTTGCCCAGAATTCCGTTCCGTCTTTTCGAATACGAATTCCTTCTTCTTCGTACGAGCCATTGGCTATGGCTTCCCGTAATTCGAAATCCGGATGTTTTACGGCATTAGCTTCTTCAGTGTAGAACTGCGAAAAATGCTTGCCGATTATCTCTTTCGGTAAGTATCCTTTGATCCGCTGAGCACCGGCGTTCCAGGTTCGGATATGTCCTGTCGGATCCATAATGAAGATGGCGTAGTCCTTCACTGCAGAAACGAGCAGATTGAACACCTCTTCAGTCTGCCGCAAATTCTCCACTGACTGGGCAGTCAACAGCTCGGATTTCTTTCGCTCTGTCAGATCTCGCGTTATTTTTGCAAAGCCGATATGAGTTCCCGCTTCATTATATAGGGCAGTGATAACCACATTCGCCCAAAAGCGCTCACCGCTTTTTCGGAGACGCCAACCTTCTTCCTCATATGAGCCGTCGCGAAGGGCGGCTAATAATTCGTTTTGCGGATGATCGGCGGCTATTGAATCGGGCGTGTAGAAAATTGAAAAATGCTTCCCGATCACTTCGGATTCGGTGTACCCTTTTGCTCGCTGCGCGCCGGGATTCCAAGACACGATGTAGCCGGCTGGATCCAGCGCAAAGATCGCATAATCCTTTACGCCCTGAACCAAATATTTGAAAAGGCTGACGTCGATATCAGTGCTCACGCAAGGACCCCGTAAGTATTCGTCGAAGCGGCGAATCGCGCGCTCGCTTCACTCTTGCAAATTATAGATCTAAAATTAACTACTTGGTTGGTTCTGAATCAAAGATTGGCATAGAATTTCAGAACTAAACGCTGAATGTTCAATAGAACAGAATGGACTGCATCGAATGACACCGCTGAACGCAAAGAAAGTATTCCACGCCCCGGGACATACAGAAACATGACACCACGATTACCGCTACCACCATTCACACTCGAAACAGCGATTGAGAAAGTTCGCCTCGCCGAGGACGGTTGGAATTCTCGCAATCCGAATCTTGTCGCGCAAGCCTATTCATCAGATTCTCGGTGGCGAAATCGCGCCGAATTCATAACAGGAACTGATGAAATAGTCGCGTTTCTCACTCGCAAGTGGAGCCGAGAACTAGAGTACAGGCTGATCAAAGAACTTTGGGCGTACGATGGCAGACGCATC